>ENA-OQCS01001511-OQCS01001511.1-human-gut-metagenome-genome-assembly--contig:-NODE-1511-length-11790-cov-2.065163_pt1 | contig 11790 bp, 19 predicted proteins | sample MGYA00242757_ERZ504575 | MGnify/ENA primary metagenome ERZ504575 (study PRJEB26092, sample SAMD00036297) | human gut metagenome | host: Homo sapiens | study: EMG produced TPA metagenomics assembly of... | reverse complement strand
CGAGAACTACTTATCACTTTTCGTAGAAAAATCACATCCGGAGACCTTACATCGAGACATGTGTATCGCATGCTCCGGGAGTTCGTGGATTTTGCCAATGTATTTCACTAACTTTCAAGTTAGTTGAATGCCGCTGGATGACTTTGCTGTCATCCCAGGCGGTATAAAACGATACAAGAACACAGAAAAGGCATACATACGTATGCCTTTTCGAAATAATCCGTTATAATTAAGCGTTCATCTGAGCGGCAACTTCTGCTGCGAAGTCTTCGTTCTTCTTCTCCATGCCTTCGCCAACTTCGAAACGAACAACCTTAGCGATGGTCAGAGCCTTGTTAACGCTCTCTAAATACTTAGCTACGGTCTGCTTGCCATCCTCAGCCTTAACATAGGTCTGATCTAACAGGCAGATCTCCTTCAGCTGCTTGGATACACGACCGTCTGCCAGACCCTTGAAGATCTTATCAGATACGATAGCGTCCTTGTCAGCCATAGCCAGCTCAGCCAGAGCAGCAGCTGCTTCCTTGGACAGGAAGTTGAACAGGTAGTTCATGTTGCTCTTCTTCTCTTCGTAGATTGCCTTATCCTCATCGCTCCATGCGGAACTGTTCATAGCCTTATCGATCAGCTTATTCAGGATGGGCTTAGGCAGAGATGCAGGATCGTTCAGAGCTGCGTCAACAGTGATCTCCTGTAACTTAGCCAGCTCTTCTGCGGAAATATCATTTCTGCTGATGTAGGTAGGATTCATAGCTGCTACCTGCATAGCGATGTTGGTCAGTGCTTCTCTAGCTGCGTCATCGGATGCACCGTTAGCTGCAACGATAACACCGATGCGTCCACCACCGTGAATGTAGGATACTGCTACATCTCCGGATACCTTCTCGAAACGACGGATAGACAGCTTTTCACCGATGGTAGCGGTCTTCTCTACCAGAGCTTCCTTAACAGTTGCGCCTTCGAAAGGAGTAGCCAACAGTGCTTCGATATCTTCACCGTCCTTGCCACCCTGTAAATCGGAAGCCAGAGCAACTCCATTAACAGCCTCTACAAAAGAAGTAAAGGTCTCGTTCTTTGCAACGAAGTCGGTCTCGGAGTTCACTTCAATAACGCAAGCGGTCTTGCCGTCTGCGAGATTGCTGCACGTGCAACACCTTCTGCTGCGATACGACTTGCCTTCTTCTCAGCTTTAGCCTGTCCGTTCTTTCTCAGGAATTCAACAGCTGCGTCCATATCTCCATTTGTCTCGTTCAGAGCCTTCTTACAATCCATCATACCAGCGCCGGTCATTTCACGGAGCTCTTTTACCATAGATGCGGTAATTGCCATTTTTTTATCCTCTCTTCTTAATTAATATATTATCCTCAAGAACCCAGACCGTAATGACAGGCATCGCAATCTGGGTTCCTATGCTTCTCTTATGGAATCGGATTATTCAGCGTCAGCTGCAACCTCTTCGATATCCTCTGCTTCGGTAGCTACATCAGCATCGCTGTATACAGCCTCTCCCTGTTTAGCTTCGATGACAGCGTCAGCCATCTTGGAAACGATCAGCTTAACGGCTCTGATCGCATCATCGTTACCGGGGATGATGTAATCCAGCTCTTCAGGATCACAGTTGGTATCGCCGATACCGATCAGGGTAATGCCCAGTGCATGAGCCTCCTGTACACAAATTCTTTCCTTCTTAGGATCTACAACAAAGATAGCATCGGGAACTCTGGTCATGTTCTTGATACCGCCCAGGTTCTTCTCCAGCTTCTCCCATTCTTTCTTTAACTGAATAACTTCCTTCTTAGGCAGTACATCAAAAGTACCGTCCTGAGACATGGTCTCGATCGCATGCAGTCTTGCGATACGGGACTGGATGGTTCTGAAGTTGGTCAGCATACCACCTAACCATCTCTCGTTTACATAGTACATACCGCAACGCTCAGCCTCAACCTTTACAGCGTCCTGTGCCTGCTTCTTGGTACCAACGAACAGAATGGTGCCGCCCTGTGCAGCGATCTCGGATACTGCCTTGTAAGCCTCATCAACCTTAACTACAGACTTCTGCAGATCGATGATGTGGATGCCGTTTCTCTCGGTGAAGATGTAAGGAGCCATCTTAGGGTTCCATCTTCTGGTCTGATGTCCGAAATGAACACCTGCTTCAAGTAACTGTTTCATTGAAATAACGCTCATGTCTTACCTCCGTTTGGTTAAAATCTTCCGCTTTTCTTTTCTGCCGGGACGCGTTAAGAACCCGGTTAGCTCTGACAAAGACTTCTGTAAAACCAGTAAGCACCATCGTCAAATCGAAAGGCGTGTTTTTTGTCACAACAGTGCGATTATAACATAGGAAAACCCCTGTGGCAAGGGGTTTTTAATGTTTTCCTGTGATTATTTTTGCGATTTCTTCTTCAGAAGTCCCGGGAACTATCTCATAAGTGCCGGGATTTATGCTGCGGCTGTAGCCGTTATTACATAAATAATTGTCAAATGTCTTCGCATCTTCCACCAATCCCGCTTCCTGTAGCCGGCTGCTGACGCTTCCGGAGCTTGCTCCTTTTTTACGGTAACGGTAACCGTCTGCGCTGCTTCTGATGCTACAATCGTCTCAGGCTGTGGTGTTGCTTCCGGTTCCATGGTATTTTCCGGTGCAACCGTTGTCTCCGGTTCCATGGTATTCTCCGGTGCAACCGTTGTCTCCGGTTCCGATGTTGTTGTCATTGCTTCTTCGGTCTCAGGCTCCGGGGATGCTTCCGTCTTCTCCGTGTTTTCCTGTGCCTGCTGCTGTACGCTGTTCTGCAGAGCTGCTAACGTCAGTTCACTGCTGTCCACCATTCCCAACTGTTCCGCACGTTCTCTGATCTGATCATCTGTCAATGTCTGTGTCTCCTGCCCCTGACGGTGAGAAAAGCTGATTCCCAGGATCAATGCGGTCACGATCATACCAATTCCAAGACCGCGCAGATAATATTTTAATTTCATTTCTGTCTCCGTCCTTAATTTCGTGATTACCTTCAGGCCTTATACAGGTCAATTACGAGTTTTACTTCTCCCACGCCCAGTCCGAGTTCCCTGGCTATTGCACCGTGGATTTGCCCTGTCTGTGCATTTCCAGGATCTTCTCGTTGTTGTTCTGGCCTTCTTCCGCTGTCTCACCCATGAATCCGATTTCCGGAGATACAGCCTCCTCTGTTTTCGCCGGTTCGTCTGCCGGGATCACTTTTTCCGTTTCCTCAGTTTTTACCGTCGGAGTATCATCGATCGCCTTCACCTTGTCTTCCGCAGCTTTCACCGCTTTGTCCACTTTGGAGACGGTATCTTTGATATTGGCATGCTTGTTGTTCAGCATATCATATAAGAACATTGCTTCCTCATGATTTTTATGAATTTCCTGTAATACCGTATCGGAATATTCATTTACCGCCATGATTTTCTCGTTCGTCAGGCGTTCCAGCGATCTCTCCGCCTTTTCCACCACATCTTCTGAGGTTTCTTCCACTTTATCCTGCACCTGTGCACGGACTGTTTTCATTTCTTCCTCTATCAGACCGTGGATTTCCTGTTTTGCCGCATCTGTGTCGATTCTACGGCGTCCGATCTGCCTGCCGGCAGTAAAAAACTTCCTATAAAAATTACAATTCCTACGATCAGCAGGATTACTTCTAAAATGTCCATCTTACTACGTTTCCTTTGTATTTTCAGATCTTGATGTCAAAACCACGATGCTGTTTTTGGATAACGACACCATCTTCCGGTTCTTTCTTTTTCCGGCGTTTATCTCCGCCGTTTCCGGCATATTCATTGTGTCCCTTCTCCTTGGCATCATATTGTCCGGTATACCAGTCCGCATTATCACTGCTGTGTACTTCTTTCGTAAGCTTTTCACTCTGTTTTTGAGACTGCTGTCCCAGAGTCATCTGTTGAAATGCCCCTTTATTGTCCTCATTCTGCTTCATCACGGAATAATCCTGTGTTCTGGGGATCGAAGCAATCTCCAACGAACCAAACGCCATATCTGTGCCTCTTTTCTGCTATATTGCGGTAGCCTTAACATCTCCGTCGATCCGTTCAAATCTACAGTACTGGTAAGTATTTTTCACCTGCATGGAGGAATCCCCGATAATGATTGTAGTCCCCGGATACACCTCTCCCTTGACGATGACAGCGGCCTTTTCCTGTGGATTGAACTCCATCTGCAATTCCTGCATGCGCGCGTTTTTCTCCGCCAGGCTCTTTTTCTGTGTCTCCATCGTTGCTGCGGAATTCCGGATATAATTCAGCTGGTCCGGAGTAAAACACACTCCTCTGTTTTTTTTCTCTGTGAAACTGGCAAGAATTGGCTGAATACTCCGAATATTTTTAACGATCTCCGAAATTTCTTTCTGGAGTTTCATATATTCTGCTTTTTCTCCGGGTCCACTCCGACCTCTACCACGGTCGGTGCCCCCAGTGTCGCTCCCAGAGTCTTCACTTCGATCTCTGACCGGCACGCTACACTGTCCCCAGTGATAAAGCCTCTCTTACCGGTTACCTGGATCTCCGTAGATGCCGTCACATTGCTATGCAGAATCGACTCCGTATTCACGTAACCACCGGCACTGACCGTCGCATTTTCGAGGAATTTGGCAACGATATTGCCACCGGCCTTCAGGATGCCTTTTGCCATACCGTTCATACCGCGGGCAATGATAATGTTTCCTCCGGCCTCGATGCAGGCACCCTCTACCACACCGCTTATGATCACATTGCCACCGGCCCTGATCTCAAAATTAGAAGAAACATTGCCACGCACCTGCACGCTTCCTTCAAATTCAATATTTCCGGTGGATAGATCTACATTCTCTACTTCATAAACATCGGATACAAATACTTTGCCCTCTACCAGTGACACGTGACCGTCCACCAGAGAAGTAAGCTTTTTTCTGTCCTCTGAGATTTCAATATTATGTCCGAATTCCAGATGTGCTTTCTTCACCTGTCTGGGGCGGATTTTGGCTCCCTGCACCGTTATTCCGTATTCTCCTTCATCTTCCGGAATGATTTCCGCCAGGAGTTGTCCCTTTCTGCAGGGGTTGATCATATTCAGGTGGAAATAATCCACGGTGCCGTCATCTTTTAATGTAGGCTGTGCATGAACATCCGTATTAAAATAATACCTGACAGACGCATCCGTACCATGCTCGGTTCTTTTCCTTTGGCCACGATCAGATCTGTACCATAGATCCCATCCGACATAAAATGATCCTGCAGAACGTTCATCTGTATTCCGTAGACAACGTTCCGGTATCTGAGATCCCGGATCACACTGTCCATGGTTGTTCTTTTCCCGCTTTGTGATGCCGGATAGAATCGAAGAATCACCTGCATATTATCCTGGCTGACCTCGATACTGTAGGTTTCTTCCAGTGCCGGGCAATCCTTTCTCTCCAGAAAGCATACCGTATCTTCCCCCGACAAAATTGCTTTTTTAATTGCCATGGATCATACGGCACAGATTCCCGTTCAAGATAATTCAACACCTCCTGGAGATTCACGTCCGCTCCTCCGTCCTTTGGTTGAAATATCTGTAGCCCATAACCTCCCGGTGCATTTACGAGCTGAAAATAGCCATTCTGCATGCATTTTCTCCTCTTACCCAATCTGCGGGTCAAACATTCTTATAAAAGTCCCATATAATTTCCCATTTTTGTCTTCATTTTCTGCAGAGCTCTCGTATGCAGCTGAGAGACTCTGGATTCCGACACTTCCAATATATTACTGATCTCTTTTAGCGTAAGATCTTCGTAATAATACAGCGTAACTACTTCTTCTCTTTCTCTGTCAAAAGTTCCAATGCTTCTCCAAGTACTTTTGTCAGTTCTTCCTTCTCAACGCTCTCTTCCGGACCGTCAAATCTGGCCGTGGTATGTCTGCTATAATCCTGCGAGACATCGCTTCCCTGATCCATATATTCATTCAGTGACACCAGTCCCGTAATTTTCATCTGCGACTGCCAGTCCAGATATTCCTCCGCGGATATTCCCAGACCCATAGCAATATCTTCATCTGTTGCGCTGCGTCCCGTAGTCTGTTCCACTTCCTTGATGACAGCGTCAATCTTCTTCTGTCTCTGGCGAATCGTCCGAGGTATCCAGTCCATTTTACGAATCTGATCCAGAATGGCTCCACGGATACGCAGACTGGCATAGGTCTCGAATTTTACTTCTTTGAGGCAATCAAATTTGTCAATTGCATCAATCAAGCCAAAGATCCCGTAGCTGACCAGATCCTCATAGTCTACGTTGTATCCCAGATACATGCTCAGTCTTCCGGCCACCACTTTCACCAGGGGGGCATACTCCAGTATCAGCTGCTCCCTGGTCTCCGGTCGCTTATTAGCAGCATATTCTTCTAATAACCTTTTCTTACCGGCTTCATCCATTTGACTCGCTTACACCCTTCTGTTGTGCATCTTCCGATACAGCATCTTCTTGTTCCGCCTTCTCTTCCTGTTCCTGTTTTGCCTTTTCCTCGTTCTGCCTGTCAAAGCGATCCAGCAGAAGCCGGACACCGTTTCCAAGACAGTAAAACAAAAGCATCACAGCAAACAGTGCCACCAAACTTGCCAATACCGAGTAAGCCTGTACCATCGTAACAATACAGGTACAGGCGCCGGCTGTCAGCATCAGGATCAATGGCATATTCTTTCTGTTCATAATTTTCTTCCATTCCAATATTTATCAGATGACTGATTCATCTCTTCCTACCGCACGGATATAAAATTCTCCGGTCTCCGGATAAAATGTAACGGTTCTTCCGTAGTTTTTGCCTGTATCCTCTGCTAAAATAGGGATATTGATTTCCTTCAATTTCTTCTTAACAGCCTGCACATTGCGCTCCCCCACCTGCATCATGTCGTTACGACCCTGAAATGTAAACATGGTAGCGCCACCGGCAATCTTAGCAACCATTCTTGCCTTTCTCGCACCAAGTTTTTCCATCTGGCGTACCAGTCATCAATTCCCGTATCCGCAAATTTTGCAATATTCTGGCTACTGTTACGTATCGTAGTGCTGTCCGGCAGCATAATATGCGCCAGACCGCCTATTTTCGTCACCGGATCGCGGATTGCAATTCCCACACAAGATCCCAATCCCAAAGTCGTCACTCCGTCGGGACTTACGCAGGTCTTCAGATCCGCCATTCCTACCTTAATAATCTCGCTCATTCTGCTCCCCTTCTTCTACCTCTTAGCACCTTATGCAACAGATATTCCCAAAGACGATAATATCTTGGGATAGGATTCAATATCGGGAACCAGAATGAAATAACCGTCAATCTCCACCTCATCGTAAAACTGAGACTGGATCAATAAAATCTTATCTCCCAAAGTTCCAAATTCAATTGCCGGAACGCTTAGGATCGCTCCCGCCATATCCAGCGTCAGAGAAGGCGGGGTAGGGATAATCGTCAGGTTCGTAAGAGACGACAGGGAATTCAGATAGCTCCCGTGATAATGTTGCCGATCTCCTGCATTGCAGAAAATTCAATCTCTGAAAAACCTTCCGGCTGTACCATATCTCCAAGGATCTTATGGAGAAGATGTTTTGCGCTGTTCTGTTCCACCAGGAACATCATGCTTCCGGTAATGTCTCCTTCCACCCCCAGGAAAACACCGATCATCACCTGTTCCTCTCCTCCCATCAGTGCTCCGACTTCATTAAAATCCAAAAGCTTTACCTGCGGTACTTTCATATCCACCTTGCAGTTTAACATCTGGGAGAGTGCTGTCATAGCGTTGCCTGCACCTATGTTTCCAATTTCTTTTAAAACATCCAGATATGTTTCCGAAACTTTCTCTAAACTCAGATCTCCCATGGATCCATCTCCTTTATGCGTTTTCCTCCAGTGTAATGGAATTCAGATCCAGAAGAGAGATCAGTTCCCCATTGTGTTTTCCTACACCTGTAATAAAACTCTTTTTATTCTCACCGGCATTCTGAGACATTTTTCAATTTCGCTGGTACCGAGAGTGACAACTTCCTTCACTTCGTCCACAATTATGCCGACACTGCCCTGCTGTTCCAGTTTCAGAATGATAATTCTGGTAGCACGGGTCAATTCGTCTGCCTCCAGTCCCATTTTCAGTCGGAGGCTCATTACCGGCAGTACTTCTCCACGCAGATTAATAACACCTTTCAGATATGCGGGTACCTTGGGTACTCTGGTAATGTGCTGCATTCTGACAATGTTGTCTATGTAACGGATATCAATGCCGTACTGCTCATCACCGAGGCGGATCACAATATACTGGAAAAATTCCTCCTCAATTTTACGCTCATCTCCGGCTTTTAACGTATTTTTCATGCTAAGTTCTTCCATAATCGTCATCTCCCTCCTTACAGTAATGCATTTGCATCCAGATCAGTGCCACTTCACCGTCACCCAAAATCGTTGCACCGCTGATAAATTTACACTGCTTGATATATTTGCCAAGAGATTTGATAACGATCTCCTGCTGACCGATCAGTTCATCGATCACAAGACCTGCCATTTTGTCTCCCTTCTTGACGATTACCACAATCAGATTATCCTCGGTAGATCTGGTACTTTCCACATCCAGTACTTCCGTCAGACGGATCAGGGGAATTACCGTTCCTCTTAAGTTGATCACTTCTTTGTTCTCTACCAGTTTGATATCCTTCGGTGAGATATCTTCGATGGTCTGAATGGATCCCAGGGAGATCGCATATTTTTCTCCACCTACGACTACCATCAGTGCCTGAATGATTGCAAGGGTCAGAGGCAGACGGATCGTCCAGGTACTTCCCTCTCCCCATTTTGATTTCACTTCTACTTCACCGCTTAAGGATTCGATCTTGGACTTCACGACATCCAGTCCCACGCCTCTTCCCGATACATCGGTTACTTTTTCGGAAGTGGAGAAACCGGGCTGGAACAGCAGATTGATAATATCCTTCTCCGACATATTTGCTGCCTGTTCTACGGTTACCAGATTACGTTCGATTGCTTTATTCTTAACAGCTTCCACATCAATACCGTTACCATCATCTCTTACCTCGATGACTACGTTATTGCCATCCTGATAAGCATCCAGGAAAATAGATCCCTGCTCGGGCTTGCCGCGCTGTGCACGAACTTCTGCGGATTCCAGACCGTGGTCAGCGGAATTACGCAGCAGATGCATCAGAGGATCCCCGATCTCATCCACCACGGTACGATCCAGCTCGGTCTCCTCACCGGTCATATACAGCTCCATCTTCTTGTCCAGCTTCTTAGACAGATCACGGATCATTCTGGGGAACTTCACTACAACGCTTTCGATAGGTACCATTCGTACCTTCATTACGGATTCATGCAGATTGGTTGTCACATTTTCCAGATATTCGATCTGCTCATTGAATGCCGTATTGTTGCCATGGTCATTGCTGGAAGCAGCTACCAGAGAGTTTTTGGCAATGATCAGCTCACTTACGAGATTCATCAGAGAATCCAGTTTCTCGATGTCTACACGTACAGTACGGTTGACCACAGGCTTGCTCACCTGTTTTTTCTCCGGAGCTTTAGCAGCCGCAGGCTTCTTCTCTTCTTTTCTCGTTTCAGTCTTTGTCTCGGCTACTTCTTCTTTTTTCTCCTGTGCGGGTTCTGTGTCTCCTCTTCGGAATGATAATTCTTGGTCTTCTCCAGTTCCAGAACCGCACCGGTCACCTGTGCGATCTCGGATACGCTTTCCGCTGCCTTGATCACATCATCCAGAGAATAATCGGACAAAAACGATCAGAGTGAAATCTTTATCGAACTTTTCGTCTTCCACATCCTGTGCGCTGGGTACGGAGACGATGATCTCTCCTTTTTCCTCCACAGCCTTGAACACCAGGAAAGCTCTTGCCGCCTTCAGGATACAGCTGTCCTGTACCACAACATTAATACCGTATACATTTTTGCCCTGTTTCATAGCTTCTTTGATCACGCGGATCTGGCTGTCATCAAACGCAATGCCATTCCATTTTCCGCACCTGTTCCGGTGCTCTCCGCTGCGGGTGCTGTTGCTTTTTCTTCCTTTGCGGGCTGCTCCTGTCCGGTCTTGTTGGCGTTCAAAATATCATTCAGGGCTTTGATCAGATTTTCATTGTCATTGGTTCCCTCATCGGAGGTCTCCTGGATGTTGTTTTTATACTCATCCAAAGCGTCCAGGCACTGAACAGTACGTCGATCATTTCCGGTGTCACCTTAATATTGCCGTTACGCACTTCCGAAAATACATTTTCCATATCATGGGTCAGATTCTGCATCCGCTTATAGCCCATGGTTCCCGCCATACCCTTCAGGGAATGTGCCGCACGGAATATTTCATTGATATTATCCATATTCTCGGGATCTGACTCCAGTTCCAGAATCTGTGTATTCAGGTTCTGCAGATGTTCATTTGTTTCATCCAGAAAAATTTCAAGATATTGGCTTACGTCCATCTTTTCCTCCATTCTGCCGATCACAGCATTGCCGGAAACGGCATATATTACTTAATTTACTCCTACATGCAGTATGATTTCCTGGCGATCTGGTCTAACGGTACCACCTGATCTGCCAGTCCTGCTGCAATAATACTCTTGGGCATTCCAAATACAATGCTTGTCTCCTGATCCTGTGCGATCACGTATGTTTTCCTGGAAGTTCTCAATTTACCGATCCCTTCCGTTCCGTCCGCACCCATTCCGGTCATAACTGCACACACAACCGTATCAAAGCGGCTGTCCTGCAGGGATTCGTACATATAATTGGCACAGGGTCTGACTCCTTCCCTGTAAGGTTCTTCCGATAAATGCAGTGTATGCGTCCGGCCGGTGAGGTTACCACATGGAGGTGCTTTCCTCCCATGGCGATATAGACCCAGCCCTTTTTCAGTTCTTCCCCTTCTGCTGCCTCTTTTACATGAATCTGGCTTAAATTATCCAGTCTCTCTGCAAGAGATGCTGTGAATCCTGCCGGCATATGCTGTACTACCAGTACCGGTGCATCCAGATCGGCCGGTAACAGAGGGATCACCGATTGCAGAGATTTCGGACCTCCCGTGGAGCTTGCAATTGCCACCACTTTGTTGCCGCCCACACTGACCGGGTGATGATTGATGATCTTCATCATCTCCCTGACTGTGCCCTTCTCTTCGGAAATTTTCTTCTCCTCATTGAATGACGCATTCTGCCGTTAGCCACAACATTCAGTGTCCGTAAAAACTCTCTGCGGAAATTCTCTCCCCGCAGTCGACTGCACTGTCCGGCTTATGTACGAAATCAAGAGCTCCCAGTTCCAGTGCATCCAGGGTGGTTCTGGCGCCTTCCATAGTGTCGGTACTCGCCATCATCACTCTTGCCGGTATCTTGTATTTTCGCAATTCCTGCAACAGCTGCAGTCCGTTCATCCTCGGCATATTCACATCCAGGACAACCGCGTCATAACTGTTTCTGCTCAACAGATCAAAAGCTTCTAATCCGTCTTTTGCTCTGTCAACTACCTGAAACCTTATGTCTGCATCTATTATATCACAGAGCACTCTTCTCATGAGTGCAGAATCATCTACAACCAATATTTTTTTTGGCATCAGTTCAGTCTCTCCTTTTACGCTCTTACGCTCTTCTTCAAATATAAACCGAATAATCTCTTCTCTGGTATTTACGTCCAGATTGTAGTACTGGACTCTGTGTTCAAACATTCCCCTCCGGTTTTCCAGTTCCTTGACTGCCAAAACCTTTCCGACCACATCATATTTTTTTCTTTCCCCATCTTTTAGCAGATGGTAGC
>ENA-OQCS01001510-OQCS01001510.1-human-gut-metagenome-genome-assembly--contig:-NODE-1510-length-11794-cov-2.179481_pt1 | contig 11794 bp, 12 predicted proteins | sample MGYA00242757_ERZ504575 | MGnify/ENA primary metagenome ERZ504575 (study PRJEB26092, sample SAMD00036297) | human gut metagenome | host: Homo sapiens | study: EMG produced TPA metagenomics assembly of... | reverse complement strand
CACTTACAATTGGTGCTAATATAACATTCTAAAAATTGAACGGATATGAAAATTAAAAATATATTGTTAGGAACGGTTGTTGGCTCTTTGTCCCTATGTGGATTGGTTAGCTGTGACAATGATTTTCTAGAAGAAAAGTCATATGAATATACGTCTTCGACTTCGTATAATACACCTGAGGAATTGGACATGGCAATCGGTTTTCTGCATGGGCGCATCCAGTATTTGTTTTTTGGTGTATGGGGTAATCATAATTATTTTATGACAGGCATGGGGCTGGACACCTTTGCTGCAACAGACCAAAATTATATTACAAGTAACTGGAAGACATTTACTCCTGACGAACCGGGGTATTCACGTCACTGGTACGATAATTTGTGTCAAATAATCCAACAATCGAATATAATTATCGATGCTATCGATACTCGGGATATCAAATGGGATAGCGAGACTCAAAGAAATGAGATTAGGGCGGAAGCGATCTTTTTCCGTGCGTGGGCTCATCGTTGTTTAGCCGGTATGTACGGTGACACTCCTATTATATTGGAACCGGCTCGCTCTGCAAAAGTAGATTATGAACGTTCTCCCCGTATGGATGTTTGGAAACAGTGTGCGGCGGATTTTGAATGGGCAGCTCAGAATTTACCGTTGACAACGACGAAAAATGGCCGTATCGTAAAAGCGGCTGCAGACCATATGTTAGCTGAAATGTCTATCTGTATCGGTGACTATGATAAGGCGATTGCGGCGGCAAAACGTGTAATTGATGGAACAGACGGAGATTACCATCTGATGACCGAACGTTTCGGAACACGCTGGTGAGGCAACGGACCGTTATGGCAATCCTCATAGCTCTTATTGGGATCTGTTCCGTATGGGTAATTTTAATTATCAGGAAGGAAATAAAGAAGCAATCTGGGTAGCTCAATATGATTATGAAGGACGCATCAGTAATACTGGTGGCGGTGGTGTTGTAAGTTGGGGATCTGCTCCAGCAAAATGCCATATCGAACAGGCTTTTGTCTCTAATTTCTATAATGTGGACAAGAAAAGGACTTTGTCAAATGGTGACGTTATTCAGATATTTGGTTGGGGGGCTGTAACTTTTACAAATAGTAAAGCGGATTATGATGCGAATAAGAATAAGTCGAATGTAGCAACCGACTCGACGGGGTATGGTGGCGGTGGAACTTGCCATCCGACCGAATGGTTCTTAGGTGATCTATGGAATAATTGTGGAAGTGATGTCCGTGGCTCTGAAGAGATGATTCAACGTAATCTATATCAGTCGGGAGGTAAGCCATGGAGCAGGCCATTGATGAGGCGAAGGCTTTATATGAATCTAAAAAAGCGTCCGGTGATCCGGATGCCGATCTTTATAAAATCACGGCTAATGATACGGTCACTCTTTTCCCGCGTATCTGGAAGTTCGGTACGGATAAGCATGTGGATGGCGACTATCGCCGATATGATCCGGATTGGTATGTAATTCGTCTGGCTGAAACTTATCTGTTGTTGGCAGAAGCATATTTGAATAAAGGAGATAAAGCAAGTGCGGCAGATGCTATCAATGTTGTTCGTGCCCGTGCCAAAGCTCCATTGTGTACGGCTGCTGATGTGACGATTGACTATATTCTGGATGAGCGTGCCCGTGAATTGTATGGCGAAGAACATCGTGCAGTAACACTCTCTCGTCTGTCGACAAAAGAAAATCCGGTGTTGGTACAGCGTACCCGCAAATATGGATATCGTTTCCCGGCAGCTACAAACGAATTGAAGGATGCAGGTCCCAATATTCAGGATTATCAATGGCAATATCCAATACCATTACAGGTAATCGAAGCTAACTCTGGGGCTAACTTCCCGCAGAATGAAGGTTATTGATTAAATCTATCTGTATAAAAATAGAAAGCCTGGATGCAGAAATGCTTCCGGGCTTTTATTTTGTGTCGAGTTTAGGCGGTACGGATAAATCCATAATACCAATAGGTGTTTCCGTATTTTTGCCGGAGTACATGATCCGTATTCGGACGCTGTGACATCAGTACGCCGAAGTCTTCGAAAGCCAGCCTGCAGGTTGGGGTGACTGGGTAGTTGCGGGTGGCATCCAAATGAGGAAACATGAGGTCGACCACTAACAGAGCTTCCTGATAATGAATCGGTATCGCTTCACCTTGTGGAAAGTATTGCCGGAATAAATTATAGAAGCCTTTCAAGTCTTTATCCAAAAGGACGCCGCATAACAAATAGTCGAGTGCTTTACGGTTGGTTGTATCGGCTTTTATCGCTTGTGTCAGAAGAATGAGGGGGGAAGATGCGTCGATAATGAAATCTTCCTTGTATGCTTCTTTGGAAGTTGTTAGGGACTTGGAGATCCGTTCGGTTCGTCCTTTTATCCATTGATTGTGACAGGTGGAGGTTTGTAAGATGTCCATATATTTCTGGGCCAGGGGAAGATTTCCGGATTCTGTTTGCCAATCAATCAATCTTCTGAGCCGGGAGAAAGAAAGACCTTGTGGAGACATGGCATTGGCTTGTGCAAGTTGGTGGAGAGCTTCGTGTTTCAGTCCGAGAGCATAGGCGAAAAGGCTGTTAAAATTGGCTCCGCCCAATTCGTTTGCCGGAAAATAAATGCGGTCTGCTGACTGTACTGGATAGTGGAAGAGTTGCTCCGGCAGGATACCTTTTTCATTAAGGGCAAGCATCAGGTAAGGATGATAGTAGGCTTCGCTGCTGTTACTGGTATGGATCGTTTGTAGTACCCGATCCCATTGTTGTTCTTCCGCATACCGTTGTACAGCCAGGCGTTTCTCCCTTTCCCGGTTGGGGGAAGAATAAATGCTGTAACAACTGAATGCGATTAAGAGAAGGGGGAATGCGATAGAGATATAGCGGTTTTCTTTTCTGCCGGAGAGGAAAACAGAGCAGAGCGGAATTAGGAACAAGGCATAGTATACGTAAATATATCGCATTCCATATTCAGGATTAATGAATGTGTATAGCTGATTGACCGGGGTGTAAAAAACAAAGTTTTGCCATAACAGAGCCATACGGCAACAAGTACCAGATTTATAACCGGTAACATAGGGAAGCCTTTTTGTTTGAAGAAAATTCGTTCGAAAACAATTCCATACAGATACAATAAAAGTAAGCAGTTTTCCGGTAAAAGAAGATATAAGAAAGGAATAGCGATCAAAGCGCTGGTATAGCGTATTACTTTGTTCTGGATGAAAAGATAAAAAACGAGTGTCAAAAGGAATAGATTGTATTGTAATAGTGCGGATAAGTTCCAGGCATATTGATAGATGCAGAACATGATGATCGGTACGGTGATTATCCATCCGTGCAGTGCTGCTTTCCATTGCCTTAAGTAGAGGAGGAGGATGACTGCGGTAATTAAAAGTAAACCTGTTTCCACGAAAAGTCCCAGTGAGAGCGAATGGTAGAACTGAGACAAAAAGTTCGTTATCAGACTGTTCCATCCGGTTGGGGCAAGTAGATACCTTGCAGGTAGTCGTTTGTCATCAGGAATAATCCGCCTGCCTCCTGATAACGAATATATTCGGGATAGAACATATATTCGATAACGAGTGTATAAATACTTGACAGGACCAGAAGTATGATGTTTCCTTTTTTCATTTTTATGTACGTTTTAATCGGTTACGGTATGATCCAGCTGAGATCTGGTGATTGTGATTTATCCTTGATAATTCCGGAATGTTGAATGATTTCATTCGGAGGTTGTTCTCGTCAGGATCTTTCTGCGGGAGTAGGAACGGTTTACTGAACTTTCCGTTCTCATTTAGGTGGGCGATGAAGAAACGGGTGTAAAGCCCGTCAAGGCGTCGGCTGCTGAATATGATCCATCTTCCGTTTGAAGACCAGGAGTGATAGCTTTCCACGTCTGTGCTGTTTAAGATATCGGTATCCACGGGGGCAGAACCTTGTAAAGATATCATTTTCAGATCCGCTTCCTTATGCCAGATCGGGAAAGTTGCATAATCCGATTCGGTGAAAAGCAGATATTGGTTATCTGGTGAGATACGGGGGAATGAAGCGCTTTTATTGTGTGCCGTATAGATCGTGTCGATTGTCTCTCCGAAAGAACCGTTGTCCGGGTTAAAGGAGACACTGCAAATAGAGTATTTAATCTCTTTCAACCTCTTGGGCAATTGTCTGGCAGGAGCTGTGCAGTAATATAGGCGTTTCCCGTCAGGAGCCCACGCTGGAAATGTTTCGAAAGATGCCGGACCGTTGAAACGGGGATCCGTTATGACTGTGTTATGGACCAAATCATATAAGACCAGGTCTGATTCCAGATCGTAGACTTCTATTAGGTTCGGGTTTCGGCTATAAAAAGACTGACGGGTGGTATTGGTTGAAAAAATGATATATTTGCCAGATGGATGCCAGTGGGGATAAGTTCCTTCTTTGGATGATCCGAGTTGCGATAATTGCACTTTGGTAGGCTGGTTATTTTTAATAATGATTGTCCCTCCTGGAGAAGTCCGTGCATGAAACATGAAATCTGTAGGGGAATAATTGCAGAATGAGTGGCAATTGACACATCCTTTTTCATTCATATTGCTGGATATGATAATATCCTCTTTAAAACAGTTTAAAGCTCTTTGGCGGATATCCATTTCATGCCAAGATTCATAACCTGGTTCGATTAATCGGTAGGCAATATAAGGTCGATAGAGTCTGTTGTAATATAAACAGGAAAAGATTTGTATTGTATACCTTCCGGATAAGATTCATTCCATACGGATATGGATATATCTATTTGCTTGCCAGTATTGTCGGATAACATATGTTGCCATTTCTTTAAGGGTATATCGATTTTGTTTTTCCCTTCGATGCTGAATAATGGTTGGTTATTGTTGGAAAAAACAGCTTTATATGAGAGGAATTTCTGACAGTAAAGTTTAAAGGTGCAATATTGATGGGGATACTTATTCCTTTATAATCCGGAAATATATCCGGATAGGTATTTCCGAGTTTAGATGCGACTTATTTTCTGTGCATCCGATGTAGAGAAAGAAGGTCAATAAAGATAATAATAATTGTTTCATGGCTCATTCTGTTTATGATAGCACTCTGCGAAGATGTATCAAAATTTTTAATTATAAATATCAAAAGCATAGATAAAATTTGTGCGAGGGTGAATATTTTTGTCCATTGTGAAAGACACATGGGAACATGGATTAATCTTATTTTTGTAAATACCGTATTATGATGAACAGATACAGATTTTTCTCTCTTTGCCTAGGTTTGATATGTGGACTGCACTTGTCGGCCAAAGATTATTATGCCACGGATTTCGGTGTGAAAGCGGATGGCAAGACATTGAACACGAGTTCCATTCAGAAAGGAATCGACTTTGTGAATGCACAAGGCGGGGGGCGCTTGGTCTTTACTGCGGGTAATTATCAGACTGGGACGATTTACCTGAAGTCGAACGTGACACTCCATCTTGAAGAAGGAGCGACTTATTGGGATCGACCAATCCTTGGGATTACGAAAAAGATCCGTATATTCGTTGGATGTCTATGATTTTCGCAGTTAAGCAGCAGAATATTGGTATAACGGGGAAAGGGACGATTAACGGGCGTGGTTTTCAAACAGCCAACAATATGGTGGACTATATCCAGCGGGGTATCTACGAAGATCCACTGAAACTGGGCCGTCCGAACGAGACGAACCGTCCGCAGAACATCTATTTCCGTGAATGCGAGAATGTGACAATCAAGGATATCACCCTGCGGGACCCGGCAAGCTGGAACCAGACATACGACCAGTGTAAGAATCTTTATGTCGACGGAATCCACGTGGATAGCAAATCCTATTGGAATAATGACGGTATCGATGTGGTAGACTGTGACGGCGTTGTGCTGAAAAACTCTTTTATCGATGCGGCGGATGATGCGCTTTGCTTTAAATCGCATGATGCGAACAGCATGTGTCAGAACGTGGTTGTCGAGAACTGTGTGGGACGTTCGAGTGCCAGTGGCTTGAAATTCGGGACGGTATCGAGAGGTGGTTTCCGTAACTTCAAAGTGAAAAACATCAAGATATATGATACGTATCGTTCGGCCATAACATTTGCAGCAGTCGATGGTGCTCTGATCGAAACATCGAAGTAGATGGCGTTCGTTCCATTCATACGGGAAATGTGATCTACCTCCGTATCGGTGACCGTTGGAGTGCAGGGAAGAAACCGATTATGAAGAATATTACGATCAAGAATGTCTATGCCGAGATCCCGATGGACAAACCGGATGCCGGATATAATTATGAAGGACCGATCGAAGATCTTCCCCGCAATATCTCACCCGCCAGCATTGTTGGATTGCCGGAATATAAGATTCAGAACGTGACACTCCAGAATATCGAGATTGTTTCTCCCGGAGGTGGTAATCCCTACTACGCTTACCGTGGATTGGCACCGGCCGAGCTGGACAGTATTCCTGAAATGGCGACTTCCTATCCGGAGTTTTCGCAGTTTAAGGAATTGCCGGCTTGGGGCTTCTACATCCGTCATGCCGAGGGAATCACTTTTGATAATGTGACGTTTAAGGCTTTGAAAAAAGATTACCGTCCGGCTATCGTGATGGATGATGCCGGGGAGGTGACATTCAAGGATGTCCGGTTTATCGAGCCGGAGGGCGAGGGAAAGAAACAGATATTCCCTTATAAGTCAAAAGTGATAAAATGAGAGTACGATATCGGACTGGAAGGATGTATAGGATTAAAAACAAAAAAGTGAGACGATATGAATAAAAATAAATTATTTGCAAGTGTGATAGGCCTTTTGGTCTTTGTGGCGGGACTTTCAGCTAAAGATTACCAATCGCGAATGTTTGGAATCAAATCGGACGGAGTGACACTCAATACCCGTTCTATCCAGCGAGCTGTCGATTATATCAGTGAACAGGGAGGCGGCCGGCTTATTTTTTATGTGGGCCGTTATCTGACTGGTTCAATCGAACTTAAGTCGAATGTGACGATCCGTATCGAAGAGGGAGCCGTCTTGGTTGCAGTTCCCTCCGTTTATGATTTTAAAGGGGTTGGAGGATGTAATGCGATTATTTACGCAGACAAGCAAAAGAATATCGGTATCGGTGGAAAAGGCATTATCGATGGCCGTAGCATCGCTGTGCGGGCAAGCGTGGAAGAGCAATTGCAAAAAGGCATATCGAAGGAAATGTATCCGATTATGCACCAGCTTTGATCTGCATGGAAGGCTGCGAGGATGTGAAAATCGAACAAGTCACCCTGCAGGATGCAGCGAACGTAGCCGAAATATATAAGGACTGCCATAATGTGACAGTCGACAAAGTCGTTGTGAATGCCGGTGCATCGGACCGGAAAGCAATCTCGATTTCCGGCTGTGACGGAGTGAAGATGACAGATTGCTACTTTAATATGGCGGGGAATCCGTTGGAGAGTGCTGGGACATCCCGTAATCTAATATTTACAAATTGTATAACACCAGACGGCAAAGCTGTCTCAAGCGATCAATAAGAAGGAGGAGAAAACTATGCAGAGGAGATCTTTTATCAAACAGAGTGTTTTATGGACAGCCGGTTGTGCCGTCGGTAGCCGTATGTCGCTATGGGGTACGGTTAGTGCAGCCGATGAGGTGAAGGGGACGGTTTTGCGTTCCGGTGAGCTATATAAATTGTTTCGTGATCCACAATCCATTTACCGCCCGTTTGTCCGTTGGTGGTGGAACGGAGATAAAGTAGAAGCGGATGAATTGAAACGTGAACTGCATATATTGAAGGAGGCGGGTATCGGAGGAGTGGAGATCAATCCGGTTAAATTTCCCGGCAATGACACGGACGATTTGGGAAAGAAGTCGTTACCTTGGCTGAGCGACGAATGGATTGACATGTTGAAGGTGGCTTTTGACGAGGCGAAGTCGCTTGATATGACCTGCGATCTGATTGTCGGTTCCGGCTGGCCGTTCGGGGCGGAGTTCTTGAAGGGAGATGAACGGGCGGATGTTGTAGTGAACTATTCCGAAAAGCTGAGTGGTCCGATCGACTATGAAGTCTCTCGCGACGGTCTGTTCTGTGCGGCCGATCCTGCTATCAGTTCTCCTTTTCTTGGAAAGAAGATGGAGCTGGTTTCCCTGCAGCTGGTTCCTGAGCCGTTTGGCAGTCTTGATCAGGCTATCGATCTGATGGATAAAGAGGTCGATGGAACGTTTAAGTTCAAGTGCTGATGGGAAATATGTCTTGTTTGCCTTGGTCAAGATACGCGGTTTCCTCGAAGTGATCAATGGTGCTCCCGGTGCTACGGGACCGGTGTTGAACCATTTCAACAAGCCGGCCGTGCAGAAGTATTTGAATAATATGTCGGATAAGATTCAGAACCGTTTGGGTCCGTTGTCCGGCAATATCCGTTCCCTGTTTACCGATAGCATGGAACTGGAAGGATCGAACTGGTCGTATGATATGGCGGAAGAATTCAAGAAACGCCGGGGATATGACGTGCAACCCTATCTGCTTCATCCTATTTAAGATGGGCAGCATGGGGAATGTGTTGACCTATGAGCGAAGGTCCGGTTTACACCCGAACTGGACGATACGATCCAGCGTGTGCGTTATGATTTTGAATACACGAAAGCCGAACTGCTGCGCGAGCGTTTTACACAGACTTACCTGGACTGGTGTAAGGGCTTGAATGTGAAATCGCGTGCACAGGCCTACGGACGTGGTTTCTTCCCGCTTGAAAGCAGTCTGGATTATGATATACCGAATGCGAATCCTGGACGATGACTTGGTTGCGCCACCGCTTGGGTGAGGAAATGTCGGAAGAGGATTACCGCCGGGGTCGTGCCTATACGATGGTCAATAAGTATGTGTCTTCTGCCGCCCATTTGCGAGGGAAGCGTCTGGTGAGTTGTGAGGAGATGACCAATACTTATACCGTGTTCAATATGACATTGGAGTTGTTGAAGATTGGAGGTGACCAGACGGCTATCTCCGGTGTGACGCATTCTATCTTCCACGGTTTCAACTATTCTCCGAAAGAAGCCCCGTTCCCCGGATGGATTCGTTATGGGGCTTATTATAACGAAAATAACAACTGGTGGCCATATTTTAAATATTATACAGCCTATAAAGGTCGTATGGCTTCCGCTCTGCAACATGGAACCATGTATGCAGATATTGCGATCCTGCATCCGATAGCCGATATGTGGAGTACCTTGGGAATGCAGAACGAGCCGTTCCCCGCTACTACCAATGTGAAATATAAGACATTGGTATGGGAGGCGATCCATAAGAACGGCAGCGGTTGCGACTATGTTTCCGAATCGATCATCCGGGATGCCGAGATGAAAGACGGTTACTTGTGCTATGGTCCCCGCAAATATAAAACTCTTTTCCTGATCGAAGTGGAGAGTATGGAACCGGCTACCGCGCATAAATTATATGATTTTGTGGCCTCTGGCGGGCGTATTTTCTGTATAGAGGCTTATCCGCATAAATCGGTCGGCCTGAAGGATCATGACAAGCATGATAAGGAAGTGCAGGAATGGGTGGAAAAGATGAAGCAGATGGACGGGCGTTTCATACTGCTTCATAAACCGGAAAAAGACTTTGTCGGTTGGTATCAGGGTGTGCAGAAAGACTATGGATTGACACCGTATATGACGATTGAAAAACCAGATCCTTACTTGATGCAGAACCGTTATCAGGGCGATAACAGGGAAGAAATGTTCTTTTTCAGTTATGCACATCGTTATAATTCGCATCAGACCCGTATTTCCTTCAGCAACGAGGTAGTAAAAGGACGTCAGGTTGGGTGTGGGATCTGGAAACGGGTGAACGATACCGGTTGCCGCTGGATGCAGCCAACAGTTTCCTGTTCGACTTCGGTCCGGCTGACTCTCTCCTGATTGTGTTCGATAAGCAAAAGAGAGGAAATGATTACAAGCCGCATCCGGTTTCCGGTGAGGATTTGAAAGATCTTTCGTCTGATTGGGATGTGGAGTTCCGTCATAGCCGTGAGAATACGGTGCAGAATACTCATTTCGACAAACTGAAGGATTTAAAGGATACGGACTATGTGAATTTCTGCGGAACGATTGTTTATAGAAAGAAAGTCAACGTCTCTTCGCCTGTCGGGATGGTGCTCAACCTCGGATTGGTACATGGCGTGTCGGAAGTATTCGTGAACGGGCAGAGTTGTGGTGTCAAATGGTATGGCCGCCGTATCCATCTGGTCTCAGCGGTTGAAACAGGGGGAGAATTCGGTAGAGGTACATGTAGTAACTGTTATGGGAAACTATATGAAGACGCTGAAGGATAATAAGATCGCTCAGGCATGGACCGGAGGCAGGATGTTGTGCAGCCGGCGGGATTGGTCGGACCGGTAACCGCTTATAGAATTAAAAATTAAGAATTAAGAATTAAAAAATTAAGAAGCTGAAATTAAGAAATTGAAGAATTATGAATGTGATTAGAAAAATAATGATCCTGTGCTTGTTGGCAGGAATGCTGATGCCGGTGTGGGCAAAAGATTACCAGATGACTATGTTCGGGATCAAGTCGGATGGGACGACCATGAATACCCGTTCCATACAAAAGGCGATCGACTTTATTTCCGAGAGCGGGGGTGGACGTCTGGTGTTTACTGTCGGACGTTATCTGACTGGCAGTATTCATCTGAAGTCAAATGTGACGATCCATTTGGGAGAGGGGGCCGTGTTGGTCGGTTCCACTAATCCTTATGATTATGATATGGAGCTGAATGCCTGGTACGGCTTGATCTTGGCGAATAAGCAGGATAATATCGGTATCACCGGCAAAGGGGTGATCGACGGTCGTGGACGTGAGCTTGCCAATAACTTCATCAACCAGGTTTATTCAGGGGTGATCAAGGATAAGTTGCAGTTGGGACGTGTTGCCAACCGTCCGAAGCTGGTCTATTTCCGCGAATGCAAGAATGTGGAGATAAAAGGTGTGACGATGATGAATCCGGCTTTCTGGACGCAGACCTATGACCAGTGCGAGAACCTGTTGATCGACGGTATCACGGTGCATAGCCGTGCTTACTGGAATAACGACGGGATGGATATTGTCGACTGTAACGGCGCATTGATCCAAAACTGTTATGTGGATGCGACAGACGATGCGATCTGTCTGAAATCCCATAGTGCCGATGCCATTTGCCAGAATATCGAGGTCCGCAACAATACGGCTTGTTCAAGTGCAAGCGGTATCAAGTTCGGAACGGCTTCGACTGGTGGCTTCAAGAACATAAAGATCATCAACAATACTATATTCGACACGTTCCGTTCGGCTATAACGATCCAGGCGGTTGATGGCGGACTGGTTGAGAATATAGTGGTGGACAGCCTTCGTTCCATCAATACCGGAAATCCTATCTATTTGGTCGTGGGAGAACGTCGTGAGGGACGTCGCAGCCGGATGGACAACGTGCATATCTCGAATGTTTATGCCGAAGTCCCGGCGACGAAACCGGATGCAGGTTATGACTACGAAGGGCCGACGGAAGATAATCCGCGTAATGTCTCGCCTTCCGGCATTGTCGGCTTGCAAGATAACAAGATTACGAATGTCTCTATCGAGAATGTCGAGATCGTCTATCCGGGCGGTGGTAACCCGTTGTATGCTAAAGTTGGGCTGGACGAACTGGATAAAGTTCCGGAAATGCCGAAAGCTTATCCTGAATTCTCTCAGCATAAGGAGTTGCCTGCCTGGGGATTTTATGTCCGCCATGCCGATGGGGTCACTTTCAAGAATGTGAAGCTGAC
>ENA-OQCS01001509-OQCS01001509.1-human-gut-metagenome-genome-assembly--contig:-NODE-1509-length-11807-cov-5.606764_pt1 | contig 11807 bp, 17 predicted proteins | sample MGYA00242757_ERZ504575 | MGnify/ENA primary metagenome ERZ504575 (study PRJEB26092, sample SAMD00036297) | human gut metagenome | host: Homo sapiens | study: EMG produced TPA metagenomics assembly of... | reverse complement strand
TGTTTCAGGATTCCGCCCTCATGCAGAGGCTGATTGCCATTGTTTCCTGTACCTGTACAGATAACCAGACGTCCCGTGGAAGAAACCATATCTATATATGTTTCAAGAAGGGAATCTCCCTTATGTGTTCATTATAACTAGGGGAAAATTACTGTAAAAAAATTTGCAGTCTTTACACTGCCTGTTTTTCTACCGGATAAGGCGACTGATACTTAAATACAATATCAATGCTCTTATCTCCATTCACAACAATTTTTTCAATCAATTCTGTCACAATTTCTCTTGTCACTTCGGATAATGTTCCATACTTGATAAATTTCTCTATCCAGTTTTCATAAGATTCTTCTGCCTCTCCAAAGCTGTCTTTCTCTTGTTCTGCCAACTGAATCTTCGCCCTGATATCTTTATCCTGCTTTTCATATTCTGCCTTATAGGAGAGATATTCTTCTTTATCCAGAACACCATCTACATAATTTTCGTAAGTTTTCTTTTTATACTTTTGGACAGCCGCAAGTTCTTTTTGTAACCGTTCAATCTGCTGGTCTGCTTCTGCACATCGTCTCTGCACCTCCTTCTTCCTATCTGCTACTTTTAATATTTCATCCTTATCACTTTCTTTCAGTGCCAGTTCCGCTTGTCTTTGGATTTCATTTTTTACAATAGAATCCAATACTTCTTTTTAATGAAATGAGAATAACAAACTGTGTTTCCTTTTTTGTGATAGGTACCGCACTCATAACCGTCCCGACAAGTAACCCTCTGGAAATTATATCCGCAATCTCCACAAACAATAATTCCTGCGTATGGATTTACCTTTCTCACTTCGCTATTAAATCCCGGTGTCCGTGTTCTTTTCTTCATAAGTTCCTGTACCTGCTCAAAAGTATCTTTGCTAATAATTGCTTCGTGCATTCCTTCCACAATATACTGCTGTTCCTCTGGAATATATTGATACTTTTCCACTTTATAGGATATCTTTTCTGATTTATGCTGTACCATAGCCCCTGTATAAACTCTGTTTCGCAAAATTACATTGATCGTAGGATATGCCCAGCCCTTTGCACCCGCTTTTTCTAATGCATTGGCATATTTCAATCCCTGCACCTTTCTCTTATACTCTGACGGTGTCAGAATTCCTTCCTGATTCAGTTTCTTTGCAATACCATCCCTGGAATATCCTTCCAAACTCATATAAAAGATTCTCCGTACCACTTTAGCTGCTTCTTCATCTACAAGAAAATGATGCTTATCTGCCGGATCTTTTACATATCCATATGGGGCAAACCCAGACATAAACTGTCCCCGTTTCTTCTGGGCGGTCAATGCACCTCTGATTTTCTTAGATATATCACGACTATACATATCATTAAACAACGTCTTAAACTGTGCCAATTCTTCATTACTGTGATGAACAGAATCCACGCCATCCAAAATTGCAATATAACGCACACCCAAAGATGGAAAAACACGCTCAATATAGTTACTGGTTTCAATATGTTCACGCCCAAGCCGGGAAATATCTTTCGTAATAACGCCTTGAATTTTCCCTTTGTAGATATCCTCCATCATCCGCTGAAATTCCGGTCTATTCGCAAAATAAAGCCCCGAATAACCGTCATCAATATAAATATCTGCGATTTCCAGATCCTCTGATTTAGTCACATACTCACGAATCAGTTTCATCTGATTTTCAATACTCTCACTAACTTTATTCTCTCCATCATCCTTCGACAGACGACAATATACACCCATCTGATACATCATATCACCCCATCTTTCTCAAGTATTCTATCTGGTGAACTCTCTACTGAAGCAAACTTAAAATATATATCTATTTTCTGCTCTGGATATACATAAATTTTATCAACTAACTCCACAAGCGCTTCTCTGGTAAGCTGCTTTACCGTTATTCTTCTGCGATTAAAGTGCTCCAACCATATCTTTGTTTCATTGACCGCCGCCCGCTGCCTTTGCTCTTCATGGTTCAGTTCTGATAATTCTTTTTGATATTTCTGATTCTCTGTTTCATACATCTGTTTTAATTCCAGATATTCCTCTTTGGAAAGTACTTCATCCATAAACTGTTCATATGCTCGTTTCCGGTATTCCAGATTTCTTTCTATTTTTGCCTGCAATTTTGCAATTTTACCATCCAGTTCCGGCTGTTTCTGTCTGATCTGAGTTTCCAGATTCTTCATATCCATCTTCATCTGTTTCAATTGCTGGTTGATTGCAAATACAACCAGTTCATCCAGCTTTTCAAATGTAATATGATTCAGCTCACAGTAATTCTGCCCCTGCTTCTGATGAAAACCACACATATATCCGTCATAGTCTTTATGAGATGCCAGATAACGTTTTCGCATGGCTGTTTTACATTTCCCACAAAAGAGCAGTCCCACATATTTATGTGGTTCATTGTTTTTATCAAAATAGGAAACTCTGCGCCCCTTTCTTATTTGCTGAACCCTATCAAACTCTTCTTTAGAATGATTGCCTCATGTGCATCCGGCACCAGCTCCATTTCTTCCAGGGGAATTGCCTTTTTGTATTTCAGCTTATAAGACGGTCTTTCATGTTTCCGAATCACAACCGCCCCAGTATAGACCGATTCTTTAAAATTCCACTTACAGTAGACGATGTCCACAGACCTTTTCCCGAATCCCATACATAATTGGTTTTTAAAACTTCCTTTTTATATTTTGCGGGACAAGGGATTTCATCTTCATTCAAAGTCCTGCAAATAACCGTACAGCCAAATCCATTTTGATACATTCTGTAAATTCTTCGAACAACCTCGGCTGCATAAGGATCAATTTCCAGATGATTATGAATTGTTTTACTTTTCACATATCCAAAGGGGGGCTGTTTCGGAGTATATTCGCCCATACTTCTTTTGGTCTGAATCGTTGTCTTAATCTTTCTGGATGTATCTCTCAAATACATATCATTCAGCAAAGTTTTTATTTCTAACATTTCATCATAAGTTCCAACGGCTGAATCATAATTATCCAGAATCGAAACAATCCGAATCTGTTTCTCCGGGAAATATTTGCCTAGATAATAGTTGGTATCAATATGTTCTCTTCCAAGTCGAGATACGTCCTTAAAAATCACCATATTGATAACACCAAGCTCAATATCTGCCAGCATCCTCCGAAATTCAGTTCTTTCAAAATTACTTCCAGAAGCCCCATCGTCTACATAAACTTTTTTCTCTGCAATATCTTTATTCTCTGCAATATAATCTCTTGCCATCTGAATCTGAGAGTGAATACTATTGCTGTATTCACCCTCTTTATTTTGCTCTTCAATGGAAATTCGGCAATAAATTCCTGCCTGATACATTCTATCCCTCTTTTCATCGGTCTTGCGTAGTCATTGTCTTTAATTGTCTTTATTTTACAACAAGAACTTAAGAAAATCAACCTGCAATTTTTCGTTCAGTAAGATTCTGAATGCACTGGATCAATGTCTTTTCCCCATTAAAATGCACTCGAATCTGATATCCTGCATGTTCATAGCTTACATTCTCTTTTTGGATTTCTTTTTTTGTATCCAGAACTTCTACAGAATCAAATAACGTATTCATGCTATATGCCTCCTTCAGCATACAGTTCTCTCTACATCCTATGCCGGCAGGATTGTACAAAAAGTTCTTGTATGAAATTGAATTTCGGCTTTCGAAAGCCTGATTACATTCTAAAATTATTCTGCACCAATCACATTGAATTGAAATTGACCGCAGATTGAGTTTTTAAGATTCATTTTCTTCCTATACAGTATCAATTCCTATTGTCCGGAACATTTGTTCGTGTTATAATAAAAAGACTTTAAGAATATAAAACACGAAAACCAAAGGAGGGATTTCTGTTGGAACGATGTGATTTTTCTTCTATTAGCACATGCCTAAAAAATCAAATCAGTGAAAGCAATCAGATGAACCAACCTGATTTTTTATACGAATTATTTGAAGATTTTATGAATGATCCGATAAATGAAGATTTTTCTATGGATAATGGTCTAATTTGCCGCTGGATAACCGGACAAGCAAAAATCAGTCCCAAAATAACCTCATATTATGCAAAACCCAGCAATCAGAAAAAACTGGCAACAACCATTCAGCGGAACTTACTTCCCTTAATGGCAGACTGCAACATGGTTATACAGGACATTTACACGTTATTCATACAGGACGATACGATTTCGGATACAAAAAAGCAGGAACTTGTATCTCTATATAAACCTTCTGATTCAAGGCTGTTGTTTTTAGCAAAAGTACTTTCTTTTGGTATGGAACGGCAATTTATTAAACGTGATACAAGAAATCAAAAACTGATTGCAGGAGGTGTTCTATCTCCGATTGTTCTGGATTACATTATGGACAGCGAAGTCCCAAAACCATGCCGTCATTTTCTAGGAAGAGAAGAAGAACTGGATGAACTCCATACTTTGTTTGAAGAGAACCGACATATATTTCTTTATGGAATTGCCGGAATTGGAAAAAAGCGAGCTTGCTAAAGCCTATGCAAAGCAATACAGAAAACAGTACACCAATATTCTCTATATGGAATACACCGGTAATCTATATCAAGATATTGTAGACATGGATTTTATTGATGATCCACCAGAAATCAGTGAGCAGGAACGTTCAAAGACATAACCGTTTCTTACGCTCTTTGAAATCTGATACACTGCTGATCATAGACAATTTTAATGTCACATCCACACAGGACAGTTGCCTGTCAGTCGTATTAAAATACCGTTGCCGGGTTTTATTTACAACCAGAAGCCAACTGTCTGAATACTGTAGTTTTCAATTAAAAGAACTGAAAGATATACCCACTCTTTTTCAACTGACATCTGTATTTTATTCAGAAGCAGAGGAAAACCGGGCAATCGTAGAAAAAATCATAGAAACTGTACACTACCATACTTTTGCTGTCGAACTGGCAGCCAAACTTCTGGAAAATGGAATTTTAACTCCAGAGCAATTATTGATAAAACTTCAAGAGGAAAAGGCTTCTCTTCATAATGAAGATAAGATTAAAGTAATGAAAGATGGTCAGAGCAAAAAAGCCACCTATTACAACCATATCCATACCCTGTTTTCGTTATACTCCTTATCACGGAAACAGCAGGATATTATGTGCAATATGTGTTTTATGCCTTCATCTGGTATTTCTGCCCGTATATTTTCCAAATGGCTGGAGCTGCTACTTTAAATGACGTGAATGATCTGATCGAGACAGGTTTTGTACAGTCAAGTCTCCGGCATACTATTTCTCTACATCCACTGATTCAGGAAATTGCCGTTTCCGAGACCGCACCTTCTATTACAAGCTGCCACACGTTATTGGATTCTCTGCGAAAAATATGTTTAATGCATGGCATTGAAGTTAGCTATTATAAAAAATTATTTCAGACAGCAGAAAATATCATCCAATTCATTGAAAAGGATGATATTCCCCAATATGTCAAATGCATAGTGGCTCAGTTCTATTAGAAATTTATATCTCTAACTCCGCACCAATCTAAAATTCCTTTTGAAAGGCGATATACTTTATCAACACTTTCCAGTTCTTTATACTTATGCGTAATAAAAACGATAGTCTTATTTTTTAATTCACTATGTAATAACTCACGTAAAGCTTCATTTGATTCAACATCAAATCCTTCTGTAGCCTCATCCATAAGTAAAATGTCTGCATTTTTCAGCAGAGCCCTAGCTACAGCTATCTTTTGTCTTTCTCCTCCAGAAAGTTTTGCACCATCTTGTCCAATTTTTTGTCCAAATCCATGATCCAATTTTTCAATAAAACCTAAAGCACCACTTTTTCTACATGCTTCAACAACTGCATCTCTTGACGCCTTTCCATCGATATTAACATTCTCCTCTATAGTCCCTTGGAATAGATATGGCCTTTGGCTTATAACCGCAATTCTATTTCTCATATCTTGTATATCCATCAATTCCACAGGAGCTCCATACAATTTTATTATTCCTTTTTGTGGCCGGTAGAATCCCGCCAAAAGGTTCAAAAGTGTTGATTTGCCACTTCCATTTTCTCCTACGATCGCAATTCGTTCCCCTTTTTTTACACATAGTGAAATACCATTTAAAATAGGGTGTCCTGGTTCATAACCAAAGACAAGATTTTTTACTTCAAAAACCATATCCCTATCTTGATAAATTTTCTCAGGTTTCATTTCACATAATTTCATTTCCAATTCTTCCGGTTGTCCCCATAACTCAAAAAGACGTTTTGCCGATGGCTCAATTTCGCAAAATAATATTTAATGTTTATCAATGCTGAAATTGGATTTACAACATATGCACTATATGTAATAAAAGCAAATGCTCCGCCTATAGTGAATTCTCCTTTTATTATAAAAAGCCCACTTAATATATATAATAACGCATTTACAACCGTGTCTATTACTACAACACTGACAGTACTATATTCATCTAGCATGCCTTACTACTTTCAAATATTTCTTCCTCTTGATTCAAAAGAATAATATCAGGTTCATAAGCTATATATACTGTATAAAGGATATCGTTCAATGACTCATTGGAATCGTCATAATATTCTAAAGGAATTACATTTTCATCTAAAGGATTTTTCTGCAGATTTATTGCGTAATAACCGTTCTGACTAAGTCCCATAATTCTATATCACTACATATGCTTGTGATAATTCCGACGCATACAGCGCCATGGAATGATTTATCGTCTTTATACTCACTTGGATCGCATTTAGAAGCCAAAAAAGATTTATGAACAATCCTTTGATTCCTGTTATTTCTCATATGATAAGGTATACCGTTATCAATCAATGCGAGCTTAATCATTTGCACTATTCCTATTCTTACCTGTTATATATCCAAGCCAAATATCGCATATTTATTATTCTCATGATAAACCTTGTAATTCTATGGTCAATAAAAATTCAAGTGTCGCTGAACCCTAATATGCTTCTCCAATCACACTGCCATCATAAGCATTGATCACATAAGAAAGCTCCTGTAGAGAATTTCCACCAATACTTTCCCTGACAGTAAAAATCCATGCTGGAACCAACCATGCGTGTTTCGGCTCCTGATAGGCTGTGGTATAAGTATACTGCAATTTTGCGTTTACCACATCATACTCCAGTGCGGTAGTGTCGTTGGCAGACTGGCCTTTTCCGGAATACCAATAAAAAATCTGATCTGTCAGCTTTGCCTGTATTTTTTCAAAAGGCAGAAGCTTTGTATTTTCCGTCACCGTACAGACTTCTTCCGATATCCCATCCCATTTAAAATATTTAATTCCTTCCTCTGTTATCAGAATAGAGATTGTTTCTACCTGGAACGGAGGCACATAACTATCCACTGTTTCTTCCGCAACCACGCCATCAGGAACTGAAGTAATACCCTCTACACTTTTCGAAAAACAATACAGATATCCCGGTAATCCTCTATCCAGATCTCCCTGCCACAAAGCATCACTACCAAGTCCCAGACCATTGCGCTCTGAACATGCGCCATTCGGGAACCACACGGTACGATCAGAATCTACAAGGCCCATTCCATCGATACCTAAATCCTCTAAAACTTGTTCTGCCTGTTCCTTTCCATCTTCCTCTGTAAAGGTGATCTTGTCCATGCACTTTCGATACGCATCTGCCAGTTCATGAAATTTCTCTGTATAGCCGTTGGTATCCATGCCAAAGCTACTGTAATACTCACTCTGCATTTCCTCAGTTTCTATTGTTTCTTCTTCTATAAAATTAGAACCCTCCATCCAGAGAAAACTACTGTCATTGTCAATTTCCTGATTATACCGCTCTGCTTCTATATATGCCTTCCTGTCCTCGCCCACATCTGCAGTAAAATAATCCTCTGTATCTGTGTTTTCCAATTCAGTACTCATCCAACTCCGTGCCGCTTCCACACCGTGATCCTCTGTTTTTTTTGAAATTTTATCTCCATCTTTTCCGGTGCAGACGCTTCATCCGGTGCAAGCTCCATCCCCTCTCGGGTTGCGTTTTGAATCCCTGCAATCGATGTAGAATATGCTGATTGCAAGTAACTTCCTTCCTTGCTGGAAATCCTGTCTAACACTTCCTGATACGCATCCTTTGTCACCATCTGTGGCATATATAGTTCCTCACCGTCCGTAAAATAATCAATCAATCCATTCAGTTCTTCCTGCGTTAACTCGTGATTTTGCATCTCTATGACTGGAAGATTGCCAATGCTTTGTTCGGCCAACTTAATATCTGCCTGGATAACCACACGGTCGTTGCTTTTCTTTTCTTCAAATTTCCAATGCGTTGGAACATTTGTCTCTCTCTTTTCTCCTTTTTTAAGAGGTTCACAGACAGCCGCCTCGCTAATCCCATCCACTTTGCTGACTACCGAACTCTCCTCTGGTGTTTCCTGACAGCTGGAAAGAATAATACACAACGCACCTACCATAATTGCTAAAACACTTTTTTTTCATTTTTCCTCCATATATCTTATAGAATTGTCGCTTTTTCACGAAACTTCAATTATAAACTCTTTAACTTATAAATACCTTCCTGACACTATTAACGTTTTCGTATATTTTTTAGAAACAGACTACCTTATTTATTTTAATGTATAAGGCAGTCTGTTCTATGTACTAGTAACTATAACTTGTTAGTACATTACGCTATTGTCATTACTAATAACCACTCTTGAAGCATCCGCATTATGCTGAGATAACCAAGTCGCAGCACAATATGAACATGGGCAACCACATCCACAAACGCACCCAAAAGACTCAATCGTGTTCCTGTTTTTCTTCATATTTTTGTTGAGTTTCTTCATACGGTTCTCCTCCTTTCTGTTAAAATAATATCAATATTTCCGCTTCATTGGTGCCAAGAGAAACAGATATATGATATTTCATATTATAATTTCCGGATATAGAATAAACTAATTCAAAATGCTACTTTTCGTATGTGATTTAATTTATCGCATATTGTTTGCAAATTAAACTCATCCACTTTTATATCATCCAGCAATTTTATAATCGGCAAATTATATGTATTCTCTAATTCCATTATCACATATATCCAGCACTCTTCTACTACAGGCAAATCCAATAGATTCTGTTCTGAATTTTCTACTTTTATCATTGTGTATTTCAATATCACATTTTTAATTAGCTCTTCCATCCTATCTCCTCACTTATATTACAAAAATATTATTTGCAAGTTCTTCCAAAATTTTCAAAATTTCTTTTCAATTTTAGTATCATCAAATATATCAAGGACTTGATATTCAGAATTTTCAGGTATCGCTGGTTTTTCATTCATATCCTCCATGGTATAATACCGTATCTTTTTCCATTCATGATCCGCCTTATAAAATTGTCGTGAAAGAATATATTCTTTCACTGGTGTATTATATTTTCTTAGAACAAAATCGCTTATATTTTTTAATACAGTATAATTCAAATCAGTATACCTATACAAAGCCAAAAAGCCTATATCTACATCCAATGCGTTTGAAATAATCAGAGGTAACTCGCCAAAATAATTTGTTTCATATTTTTCAAATTCCGAAACACCACCAGGGCAACCCACAAGAATCACATCGTACTCCTGTTGTTTTACTTTTGTATGTATCCAATGATTTAAAGCAATAATCTTTTCTGGATAAGACATGAATTTTGAATATAGAAAGCCAGGAAGATTTTCCATTCCTAAAAATCCACCGAGAACGTTAGAGCAAAGTGCCAGTACACGATACCCCTGTTTTTCAATCACCTTTTTAATCTTCACTTGCAATTGGAATTTATCGCAATTTCGCCCAATCCCATGACTGAATATTACCCGGAATATCTATTTCTTTTTTATTTGGCGAAACAACTTCATCTGACAATTCACTTCCTGTAATATACATACTTATCTCTGTCAATTTGAATCTTATCTAGCAGTGCTAAACCAGCATAAATCTTTTTCCCTGAGTCTAATGCCATTTGCACTCTTTTTTGGTATCCGTCATAACTATATCCCATTGTATTTTCTGAAAAACAATAGCATCAGCTCGAGTAAGACATTCTTCAAATTCTGTACTACAATATATCGAACTCTTCTTTTGTAATAGTTCAAGCCTACTCCTATCTTCTATATAGCTGGATACCGCAACCACCTGATATAATTTGTTTTCTTTCAATCCCTTGATAAGTATTTCTGTGTCATTATTTAATGGAAACACAACTAATTTTTCCATATGCACTCCTTTATTTTAATACTTGCAAATTTTCATTTCCTTTATATCCAAACTCAACAAGTATACACAATTTATATAGCAATAAAAGTGTACTTTTCTTTTGAGTTTTCACATTGCTGTAGCAACATATTTTCTGTTAATATCTGATTATCTTTTGGAATTTGCGCCAAACAATATGCACACATTCTCAAATTCAACATCCTAAACATTTTTCTTTAATCATCTTACCATGGTTAAGTAGGAAACTCATTTTATCAAAATCAAATCCCGAATCCAAACTTCCGATGCACATTTCTGAATCTTCTTCCGAAACTCTTTCACATGGAAAAAATTCACCTTTTGTATCCACAAATAGTCTTCTAACTGCAGGAATGCATGGACCACCATGATGTGTTTTTTTGCCTTCAGCAACATGACTATGTAGCTGTTCATATAATAACTCAATATCTTGCAGTTCTCTTCGCAACAATCGACTTTGTGCATCCCATTTTCGCTTCTCTAATACAGATAAAATCATCTTTATATATGCTAGTCGATGTACTCTGAAATTTTTTGTGTTATGCGCGACAATGTCTCATCTTTTAAACCAACTGGATTTACATAATTGAAATTCACTGTCCCTGCTTCAAACAGCTCTTCTTCCGAATAAAATCGATATATATTTTCAAGATCTGATGAAGAACTAATAACACAATTAAACAAAACTTTTGAATAGTACTCTTCATTGTAAGCTTTCAGTCTACTCAAATTTTCTAAAATAATGTCAAATGAACCTTTTCCTGTTTTAAATCTTCGATTTATATCGTGACTTTTCTTATCACCATCAAGGCTAATCATAAGATTAAACTCATATTTTACCAAAATTCTATGACATCTTCTGTCATTAAAGTCCCATTAGTCGTCATAGTAAAAAGAATTTTTTTATCCCCTTTACGTTGTAAAATATAGGAAACACATTTCTTAATCAATTCAAATTCCAGAAGAGGCTCACCCCCATAAAATGATAATGCAAGTTGATCCGCTTTTTCGCTTCTTTTCAAATAAAAGTCTATTGCTTTTTTGGCTGTCTCGAAATCCATCCTATTTGACGTATGGGAACGATTATAGTAGTTTCCAGAATATGCACAATATTTGCATCTCAAATTACACTGCTGAGTTACCTGCAAAATCAGATTGCCCATATAATGTTCTGCCAACAAATGTAAGTTTTCTGTCTCAGGATGCTCAATTTCTTCTATCGCAGTCTCACGCAATAATCCGCTTTTCACAAACCGTCTTAACACTCCATCAGGAACCAATTTTGTCTTTTCCACAGTTTTTAATATCTGATATTCTTCATCATTCACCATAACTACAGAATCCAAAGAACGATCATAAAAATATTTCTGCATTGGTGTTTGAATGCATTTAATTAATACCTTTCCCATATTCTTTCCCCCGTATTTTTATTTTATCTGCGTCAGGACACCTGCATCCATCTCACAGATCGTATCGCAGAGCCATTCGATCTCCAGCATGTTATGTGCTGCGATAAGAATAGTCTTCCCTCGTTCCTT
>ENA-OQCS01001508-OQCS01001508.1-human-gut-metagenome-genome-assembly--contig:-NODE-1508-length-11808-cov-2.123705_pt1 | contig 11808 bp, 16 predicted proteins | sample MGYA00242757_ERZ504575 | MGnify/ENA primary metagenome ERZ504575 (study PRJEB26092, sample SAMD00036297) | human gut metagenome | host: Homo sapiens | study: EMG produced TPA metagenomics assembly of... | reverse complement strand
GCAAAAGCTTTAAATATAAGAAGCTTTTGCCCTTACAGGGCGTCTTTCTTGCTTATGCGTAACCCAGGGTGTTACCCTGGGCTAGGAGCTTCTGCTTTCAGGGCGTATGGAGATAAACTATACATACCATCCAAGGCGTATGGATGTAATCCAAAGGCTTATTCCTTCAGCCATCCACCAATCAGGTCGATGATTTCCTGTCTGGTAGGCTCAGGGAACGACAGGATGCGAGTGAGATGCGAACCGCCATGACACATATAGACATGCAGGTTCTTCTTGTTCTTGGTGAATGGCAATCCGTAGATGCCCGATGCACCCCATGGGTCGATATCACCATAAATATACACCATCTTCGGATCGTTCTTGGTCAGGAAATCCACGGTATAATTGTAAAGCTTTGGCGAGAACTCCACGTTCTCGGCACCCTTAGGCACCATCAGCTTCTTCAGATAACCCTTTGCCGACTTGATGCTCAGGTATCTCTTGAATGGCTTGGTGTAATATCCGTAATATCCCAACTCCCTGGCACCTGTACATCGAAAGATGCTGTGGCATTGTAGTTGGTGAAATACTCCGGCTCACACATGTTGATCCAGTATTTGAACACCTGGTCGTCGGTGGCATCATTCGTAGGAATCTTCCTGATGTCCTCCCCCACTGCCAGAAGGCGAAGGCATACTCAAACACCGAGTAATCGAAAATCTCGGCGATAGGCGCATTGAAGCGATACTGCTTCTCGCTGCAATACTTCTCGAACATCGGCAGCAGCGCAGCCTTGCGCTTGAAGAGCAGCAGCTGGAAGTTGAGCACCTTCTGTCGGTTCTCCTTGGTAGAAACTCATGCTGCAGGAACTTCTCGTGTCTGCCATCCTCCACGCCCTTGTTCAGCGGTGCAACGTATGGCACGGAGACGTCCACATCATTCGGGAAGTAAGCGCGGTAGAACATCGTGGTCTGTCCGCCCTTGCTGATACCCGTGGCAATCCACTTGCCCTTGTACATCGCATGCAGGGTCTGGTTTACGTGGTGCAGATCGTAGAGCGAGTTCTCCACGGTGAGGTAATCCCAGTTGCAAGGACTAGGCATCGACTTGTCGAAATAGCGGTATTCCACGGTGATGATGTTGGTATCGAAGAGCTTGGAAAGTTCCTCGATGTATCCCTCGCGCAATGCATACTTGGCGTTGTAGCCTTCAGTTACGAGCACGGTAGGACGGTCGAATCCTCTGTGGCAGAGTATCACTCGCTGTTCAAAACTACCCTTGGAAGCATCCTTGGCATCCAGTTGCTGCTTGATGAAGAACACATATTTTTCAGGGAAATGCGTACTTTTCAGCGTTTCCACGTCACTCACTCCAGCAGCGTCGCCAACAGCTTGCCCGCCTCTCCCAGTTCTGCCGCCAGCATCTGCAAAGGCAGGATGAAGAGCAGCAGCATCAATTTCAAGAATTTCAATTTCAAGAATTTCAATTTCATTTTCGTCTCTCTTTTATATTTTCTCTTTTTAAACTTTCGTCGGTAATCTCCACATGCTTTAAATGCTATGCAAAGGTAAGGAATATTCTTGTCCGGCAAAGAGAAGAGCCACCTTTTTATTATTATTGCAGCATTTTTCTTTTTTTACGGCAAGAATAAAAGTAAAACGGAAAATATTTTGTATATTTGCAGTCGAAATCAAAATATAGGAAATAAGAAATCAAATAAATCATCATCATAATAATAATATTAACAATCATAATTTATGGCTAACTTACAACAATCAGCAACTCATTTTGCAGATACCAAACCCCATTATGCCCTGCTCGACGGATTGCGAGGCGTGGCAGCATTGCTCGTGGTGTGGTATCATGTGTTCGAAGGCTACCAGTTTGCATCCGGCTCAGCCATCATCCAGGAAATCAACCACGGCTATCTGGCGGTTGACTTCTTCTTCATCCTTCCGGTTTCGTCATCGGCTATGCATACGACGACCGTTGGGGAAAGACATTGACACTGGGAAAATTCTTCAAGCGCCGCCTCATCCGCCTACATCCGATGGTAGTAATGGGTGCCTTGATAGGACTCGTAATGTTCATCCTTCAGGGGGCAGTAACCTGGAACGGCACACGGCTTCGGTACCTGCGATGATGATAGCCCTGCTCTGCGCCATGCTGATGATTCCCGCCCTGCCAGGTTGCGGATACGAGGTAAGAGGCAATGGCGAAATGTTTCCGCTCAACGGCCCCGCCTGGTCGCTCTTCTTCGAGTACATCGGCAACATCCTCTATGCCCTTTTCATCCGGAGGCTCTCCACCAGGCTCTGGCTATTCTCGCCGGAATCCTATCCATCCTGCTGCTTTGGTTCACGGCTACGGATGTTTGCGGATATGGCATGTTTGGTGTGGGCTGGACGCTGGATGGTCTCAACTTCTGGGGTGGACTTCTGCGCATGCTTTGTCCATTTACGATAGGAATGCTGCTATCCCGTGTTTTCCATCGCATCCAGTTCAAGGTAAAGGGTGCGTTCTGGATCAGTTCCATCATTCTTCTCCTGCTCTTCCACGTACCTTATATAGAGAGTATGGTTGGCAGCAGTAGTGTGGGCAGCGCTGATGTCATCATGCTGAATGGTGTTTTCGAAGCAGTGTGCATCATTCTGATTTTCCCGGCGATAGTATGGCTGGGAGCGAGCGGAACAACAACTGACCGTTTCAGCACCCGCGTCTGCACGTTCCTGGGCGACATCTCCTTCCCGCTCTACATCGTACACTATCCGTTTATGTATTACTTCTATTCGTGGCTCATCGAAAAGCAGCTCTTCACGCTTGGCGAAACGTGGCCAGAGGCACTCATCACCTGTGCAGTTTCGATAGCAACCGCCTGGCTCTGTCTGAAGTTCTACGACCTGCCAGTGCGCAGATGGCTGGCGAAGAAATAAAGAATCGCCACCTTTTTTATATTATCCCCCATTTTTTCTTGCGAAATCAAAATATTCATCGTATCTTTGCAGAAAGAATTTGCAGAAAGGTGGATGGCTAGCAAAAAGCCATCCTGAAAACATAGGAGACCAGATTATGACAGATACAGAAATGAACGATAGAAGATTACCAGTAGGTATCCAGTCTTTTGAGGTTATCAGAAAGGGTGGTTATCTTTATGTTGACAAGACTGATATGATATGGAGACTTGCCAACAGGGGGAAAAAGTATAATTACCTGAGCCGCCCACGCCGTTTCGGTAAGTCGATTCTCGTGGATACACTTCGGGCTTACTTCGAAGGAAAAAAGGAACTCTTCGAAGGATTGAAGGTGATGGAGTTGGAGAAAGAATGGACCTGCTATCCTGTCATTCGACTCGACATGAGTTGCGGAGGAGCTACACCCGAAGAACTCAACTCCTATCTCGATGACACCTTCTATAAACTTGAACAGAAGTATGAGGTAGCCGTGCGCCCGGAGGCTTCCCTTGCCGTCCGCTTCCAGAACATCATCGAAACGATGTTTCAAAAGACCGGGAAACAGGCGGTTATCCTCATCGATGAGTATGATTCTCCATTGCAGCATTCCTGTAAGACTCCAGAGCATGATGCCTGCACAGCCATCTACAAGTCCGTGTTTGCCGTCTTGAAAAAAGAGGACGAGCACGAGCGTTTCGTCTTCATCACGGGCATCACCAAGTTCACTCAGATTTCTCTCTTCTCTGTTCTCAATAATCTGAGCAACATCAGTTTTGATGCACCCTACGCCACCATCTGCGGCATTTCGAAACAGGAAGCTGCCAACAACTTCATGCCTGAGATTGAGGCGATGGGAGAAGAAAACGGATGGACTCCAGAGGAGACGCAGAAGCAGCTCACGGCCTATTACGACGGATATCATTTCTGCAGCGATAATATGGTAGATATATTCAATCCGTTCAGCCTCATCAATGCCCTGTCGGATAGAAAATTGAGAAATTACTGGGCTTCATCAGGCGCCACTTCTCTATTGCCAAAGTTCGTGGAAAATATGGAGATGAAGATGGAATATTTTGACCATTGCTTCATCGAGGGCGACACCCTGGAAACATCGGATGTGGTGAATGGCGGAGCCGAGCTCTTCCTCTATCAGTCGGGTTATCTCACCATCAAGGGTTACGACGATGGCGTTTACATCCTGGGCTTCCCTAACTTTGAAGTTCGCAAGGCATTATACCGGTAGTGGTTCCAGCCTTGACCATGAAGTCGAATTCGGAAGTGGTTTCTGCGCAGAGCTTCCTCAGAAAAATGATGCAGGACGGCAATACCGCTGAAGCAAGAAGGCATTGAAGGCTCTAATCGCCGATGTTCCATACAGCAACAAGAAAATGGCGAGCATGGATATGAGGAGCGTTACCGGCTGATAATGAGCACGATATTCAGAGCTTGGGCTTTAGGGTGGAAGTAGAGAGAATGCTAGCCACTGGCAGGATAGACATGATTGTGGAGGTTCCATCCATCATCTACGTCCTGGAGCTGAAGCTATCGAACAATGGCGGCATTTCTGCTGCCGAGAGCCAGATCAAGGACAAGAGTTACACCGAACCTTTCAAGGCGGACAAGCGCAAGGTCATCGCCCTGGCAGTGGAACTCGATGAAACGGGCAAGGGACTGATAGATTGGAAAGAAGTGGATGAGGGTGTGTAAAATACAAAGCCAGCCATCTTTCGTTCCGACGGATTTGCAATCCGTCGTTAAAAAAATGCCCCAACCTCTTTAAGACCTGCGGATTTGCAATCCGCAGCAAGCAAGATTGCAATCTTTTTGTGCATCCAGGTGAGGCGGATTGCAAATCCGCAATGCCCTAAATGGTCGAACATTTTTATGCCGGATTGCAAATCCGGCAGGACGCCTGACGGTGGTCCAGAAAGGTGGACCAGAAAACAAGAAGGTGGACCAGAAACTAGGAATGATATTTTGCATCCTATCGCCAACAATAAGGCCAACAATCATTAAAGTTCTTTTACAAAGCTTATTATTAGCCTCGAATTAACAAGATTGCTTCCTTGAGCTTATCCTCGAAAAAGTGTATGATTTAACATTTGTTATCATCGAAAAAGTGTATTTTTCGGGATATTCGGTGGTTCTGACAATAGAAAAGCAGTTGTTGCCTCTTACCGCAACAACTGCTTTTTCTTTTACAATATCACCAGCTATTCTACTACAATACTTACTGTATCATAACAAAAGCATCCGTCTCTTTTCTACATCTCCTTAATCTCCAGCGTCACTTCGTTTCCTCGCCACACCGCCTTCTTGATGCGCTCGTAGAGGGTGGTGAAGAGCGGCTGGCTCTTCAATACATAGCCGGGGGCATGAACCTCGCCCACCAGGATGCTGCCCCTGCCCATCGTAAACGGACCGTTGCCGGGCTGAATCATCGCACATGGCAGGGAGGCGAAGGCTGAAATATCGCCAAACTCATGAGAATGACGAGCCTTGCAGCAAAGCTCACACTGATGAATCCATCGGAACCAGGAACGGCATCTTGCGATGGTGATAGATGCACTTGCCTATGCACACACGATACTTTCCTGCCGGAAGACAATCGGCTGCACGCTCCACCGTGCCGCATACCTTCACCTGCTCAATCCCTTCGCCAGCAAACTCTTTCACAACTTTGAGTGTGCCCATAATGGTGCCACGCTCACGCAATAGACGATTCACATAAATTTCCATATCTACCTAAAATTAAATTAAAAAGCAAATTAATAAACATAATAACAAAAAGCATAATTATCAGACACTTACGCTGTTCTGAACCTTGGCTTTCGCCTCCTCCAGCGTCATCCCTTCACTACGACGGAGCTTGAGATAATACTCACTCAAATCCTTGCAACCTTCGGGCAGCTGATGGTAAACCAAACTGGGCAATGCTTTCTTCAGCTCAAAGTAAAGACTCAATCCTGCTTCGTCCTGATCTGGGAAGATGTGAAGATTTCTTCCGGCAAGAAGCCCTTGAAAACGGCGGTCGAAAAGCGTGGCACTGGGGATGGCTATGGCATGAAAGCCAAGGGTCAATGCCGTCCAGCAATCAGAGGGTCCCTCGGTGATGAGCAGCGGTTCACCAGGAGGATAATCCTTCAATCGGTCGAGCCCATATATCATGCGATGACTGCCTGGTGCAAACTTGAATCGGGGAATCTCCTTCGGCTTTGCTTCATCAGAAGATACCTTATCCATATCTAAAGATGACTCAGACTTCTTCTTCCCAGATAGCGGCTCTGCACGGAAACCAGTCTTCCCTCCTGGTCGAAATAGGGAAAGATGAGCGATGGACCGTCAAACACTCCACGTCCCACTCTCGCCATGCATACACTTTGCTCCGTGCTCACTATCTGGCAGACCTTCAATGCCTCCGGGCTGAGCAACCGCTCCTCGAAAAGGAATCTCTGTCCCGATTCCGAAAGATGCATCTGCCGGAACATCTGCTGGTAAAACTCCACATCTACTGCTGATGGGGCAACATAAGCCGATGATGGGCATTCTCTATTCCTTTCTCCACTACTGAAAGATTCTGCCAGATGTCCATGCGAAACATGGGTTTCTGCAAATTGCTCTCTCAGAGCAGCCATTCTTCTGTCTGATGCCGTAACCGCCTTTTTCACATCTTTGCGATGAGTATCTCTGTGCTCATCGGCGATATACACATCAAAATGATCTGCCAGCCAGCGGCATGCCTCGCTGAAGCCCAGGTTCAGTCGCTCTCTCACCAGTCCGATGGTATCGGCAGAGAATCCGCAGCTATAGCAGTGGCAGGTGTTCTTCTTTACATTGAAGGCGAAACTCGGATGATGATCATCGTGGTGGATGCAGAGGGCTCGCTTGTTGCGGAGCCCCATGCCCAGAAGATCAGCCACCTGCAAGATGTCGAGCTCGCGAAGTTTCTGAATGTCAAACTTATTAATCATATCTTAAACTAACTGATATTACTTTTTTTTCTTAGAACTACTGATGGCGCGTGAAGCTTTCTTGCGTAAGTTACCGGTAGCAAGTTTCTCAATCCATCCTTTACGCTTCCAATTGCAAATTACATTCTTCAATGGTGTGCGCACTCCTTTACGAGTTAAAAACTCTTCCAGAAATTTGCGAGAAAACTCTTGCGGCAACTCGTCAAAGTAATTACAGGTCTTATAGGGGTGAGATTCAAAATCTGCATTAATCTCATCATAGATGGCTCCCCATTTACCTAACATATTGTGCAAGATACGATCGGCACAAGCCAAATATATCTGCTTCACCAGGCGGCGAATTTCCTTCTGTGTCTTTACACCCTCTACCTGATAAAGGTATTGCATAAGCGAAGCTATGCGAAAGGCACTTACACTGCTGCGTTTATAAAAGACATCAAGAGCTTTTGACATCGACTTCATTACGTCACTTCTACGAGCTTCACACCATTTCTTCACCGTAGGATCCAACCAGCTGGTATCAAGCAAGCTTTCCTTACGCAAAGATTTTCCGTCTTCGCTATAACAGAGCGACATGAGTTTTTGCAAAGTAGTATCTATGCTTTGCTTCTGTTCCTCTGTCAAAGGCTTGAATATCAATGGATTTTCTCCCAGCTGAGAATTCACGTTGCAAAGGATAGTACGGGTAACGCTACCACCTTCTATGGCTGCTTTATCCATATATCTGTTTACGGCTGCAGGCGTGCCTGTATAGACATAACACAACATCAAATCTACCACAGCCGAATAGCTGGCTTCACTCAAATAATCCTGACCGAATTCTGATCCCAGGTCATATCCAGTCTTGTTGATTTGCTTGATATCAGAAAACTGTCGCTTGCTGGCCTGCACGATAGCACCGATCTCATCGGCAAACTGGAAAAGTGTTTTCGGCGTACCAAACAGCTTCATTGGAGCATCGGCTCTCTTGATGAGCATAGAGAGCGAAAGATTCTCGTGGAGCAAGGTGATGTCTGTCTTTGGCTCCGGAGCAATTTGCCATCTTTTTTACCTTGACGTCGCTTCAATTCGGCATACTTCTGTTCCTCTGCCCTTTGCTCGGTATCACGCTTGATAAATGGATCCATCAGATAACGCATCAGATAACGGGCAAACGATTTTCCTGAGCTCTGATCACCACATACCAGCACGTGAAGAAGAATGGCTGAAAGCGAATTATCGTAAACATAATTGAGGCGGATACGAGTGGCATATACGGCAAGCATAGAACTCGCCACCGCCAAGGTAGAAAACTTGAGCTCACTGGGTGCCGTCATCATCCACTCTCTTACTCCAGCAGGATAATCCTTGTCAGGAATGAGAGGTTGAAGGTCTATGGAGTCTGAATGAGACTTAGCAGTATCCTCTTTATTACACTCGCCCTCTGATTGATTACACTCGACCACTGATTGGTTTCCAGCCTGGGTCGAATCGTTTGGCTGGTGAGCAGGGCAAGTCCCCGACTTGTTCTGCTGCATGGTGTTATTTGAATCTTGCATCATCATCAACAATTTGATTTTGATGATGCAAAATTAGTAAAAAAGGGCATAAGCGAGGTGTTACGCAACACGACGCAACACCTCAAATTTTATAAGTAACTAACTGCTATACAATCTTTTATATGGCTTAAAAAGAAAAGAAACAAAACTATTGGCACAACAACAACACAACACACCAATAGAAGTTTAGTTATAGAGATCTTAGCAAAATGCGCAGTTCATCAGCTTCACTAGGCCACGAATTAGGACGCTTTCTAACTTAAATTTTCCAGCCCCACTCTTAGCCTGACTAAGAACAGAGGAATTATTTAAATCCTTAAATAAATGCTTAAACGAATCCCATACAATATTTTTGGTAGAAGGATCTAAAACCTTCAACTCATGTGCCACCAGTTTTACCATATAGCCTAGTGACCGTTTAGATTTTTTCCAAACGAGCATCGAACCATCCTTCTCACACCATCCTTTTTCAATGAGTTTTCTCCAAATGACTTGAGCTTGTTCTGTATATAATTTATCATCATGCTCCGTAAGAGGAGGCGCAATTACGATTTCATCGTCTTGCAAGACAAGGCATCCTTCAGAATCAGTAAGCAAGGAGTCATCATTATTCATATAATCAAGAAGCCAGTCCTTTACATCCTGACTATATAGTCTATAAGATTCATGATGATAGATGTCTCTCATAAACTTCATCATCTTATTGGATTGCTCACAGGCAGAGGCAAACAGGTGATTTCCAAAACGCAGATAGTGAAGATTACCTGGACAAGCTTCATCACTCAGCTTGCCCAGACAATTATGCAATAATCCCAAAATAAGACATACATACTCTTCCACTTCACTATCAGGACACTCGCAGTTAGCCAATTCAGCCATATCGCAAAAGGTTTCCCACTGCTTATCCCAAGCTTCTTTCATCATTCTGCATACCGCCTCATTATCAGATTCGCACTTGATGCCGTCTATCCACCATCAGGATTTGAAAAATTTCCTCGGGCGCAACTTCAATCTATAATCAGCCGAATATACTTCCGCCAATGCTTTGTATCATCAGATACAAGGGATTAGCAGCATAGCGCTTTCTGACTTATCTCTTGACTGTATGTCTAGTCTGTTCATTCTGCTTATCTTTATTAATTTGATTAAGATTAGTGATTATATTGTCAAACCAGCTCTTCAAGACATGTAACTGTTTCTTATTCTCATCTCTTACTTGCTCTTCAGTACCTTCAGGCTTGATGAATGCACTGCTGTCCAAACGCATGGTAAAAGGAGCAGATGCCTCTGATGTAATCCAATCAGGATTATTATCCAACTGAGCCTTGACAACAAATCCACGCTGACAAGCTAAAGCTACCACTATGCCAAGATTATATTCAGTCCGCTCTAAATTAAGACCTGTTCCAGGAAGAGCATGAAAGAAAAAGCCACCGTTACCTGCACCAATGTCATTCAACATTTCCAGGAACGAAGTGAACAAGACGGCTTTCTCTCTAGTTTGCTCATCAATACCAGTATCTGCCAACACTTTATCCAAATCAAGATGAAGCCCTGTCAGCATGCAGCCCTGCTTGATTTTTTCCTTTAAAGTGTACCAAAACTTGTTGGAAGATGTAATCTGTCGCAAGTCAACTCTATAACCTCCATTTTTCCCGACTAGCTCATTCCAATAGTTTTCGAGTCCTTTTCTTACGGTCTCTAAATTGGCAAAACATTTTCTTTGGTGCTGGATTCCTATAAGAATACCCTCTTTTTGAGGGTCTCTTGCATCCAAAACCAGAGAAAAGTCAGGATAGGTTGGGACAATTTCTTTGTCTCTGCAATCCTTCTTGTCTCTGGTCATATTTTTCTTTTTTTCGATGGTTACATAGGCGAAGTCTTCAAGAACAGCTGCTCCATAAGCGGTTGTTCTTTCTCCATTACCATCCAGAAAAGCAATATCCTTCAGATGTTTCAGGATAAACTCTGCTATCATCTTAGTTTCTGATTCAGAAGCAGGAACCCCTGCCATGAACGATTCTATTCTCAATCTATAAAGAGTAAATTTGTTTCGATCATTGTTGATTGTTTTTTGATTGTTTGTATAAAATGGCATTATGCCCTTTCACCCTACAAAGATACAAAAAAAAATCACAAACCACAAAATATTATTGAAAAAAGTAAAAGTGAAAAAGTGAAAGTGAAAAAGTGAATTTTCAATGAGAACCCAAAAAGCGCCTTGCAAGAACTATGTATTACCAAGGGATAAAAGAAGAAATATAGTGAAGAAAAAAGGAGTAGTACTTACGCGCGTACATTATTATATACGTGTACATTAATATATTGTATTTCTTTTCTCTTTTACATCGTACACGGAATCTCTGAAACTGACATCTTTCTCGCCTGTTCCTTGATACCTCTGTGAATTTCACCTTTTCACTTTCACTTTTTCACCTTTTCCTTTGATCCCTCTCCCCCTCCTCGCCCCTTTTCCTGCGTCGCCACGTAGCAATTCCTGCGTCGGGACGTAATATTTCCTACGTCGGGACGCAGGAATGGCAGCTCTATCGAAGGGGATTTCATGCCTCACATCACAACTGCCGGGACAACTCGCTACAACTGCCGGGACAACTATTGCATTTCGCCAAAAAATGTTGTATCTTTGCATCGTCAATGAAACTCATTGATGGGGCTCTCTGCCAGACAGGATGCCGCGGAACTGCATGGAGGGGGATGCCCGATACAGAAACTGGATTATTCACTAAAAAGAAAGGAATGAAGAAAATGAAAAAGGAAACTTGGAAGACGATTCTGCAGATCATCGTGACTGTACTCACTGCACTCTGCACATCACTCGGAGTTACGAGCTGCATGTAGTGCTCGAATCTTTCACGATATCGAGCTAGACAGGAACTGAATTAACCACTAAAATCGAGTTTGTTAAATTAAATTATTCACTAAAAAACTATTTGAATTATGGGTATCAAAGTAAAAGCTATCGAGCGCAACGTCGCTTTTGAGAAGGGTAAGCAGAAGTGGGCATACGTTATGCAGGCAGACCTCTACGGTCAGCTTACCCAGAGTAAGGTTATCGAGGAAGCTGCCGTGCGCAGCGGACTCGCCAAGCAGGTGATCAACGCTGCCTGGGGTGCCATCGGAGCAGTCATCACCGCATGGGCCACCGAGGGTCACTCCGTGGCTGTACCGGGACTCGGTTCCCTCCGATTCGGTCTGAATTCTACCGCTGTGGAGGATGTGAACAAGGTGAGCAGCTCGCTCATCAACCGCCGCTACATCATCTTCGTGCCTAACGCAGACATCAAGGAGGAGCTCGCCAAGACCAGCGTCAACATCACCTGCTACGACCGCAACGGCAAGATCGTG
>ENA-OQCS01001507-OQCS01001507.1-human-gut-metagenome-genome-assembly--contig:-NODE-1507-length-11812-cov-2.307146_pt1 | contig 11812 bp, 17 predicted proteins | sample MGYA00242757_ERZ504575 | MGnify/ENA primary metagenome ERZ504575 (study PRJEB26092, sample SAMD00036297) | human gut metagenome | host: Homo sapiens | study: EMG produced TPA metagenomics assembly of... | reverse complement strand
TAGAATCTATTCCGGATGGCATCGAGAAGGATTCATCATCAACAGTTCGAAAAGCGGTGGTAGTGATCAGTCACGACCGAAATTCGTAGACGACATTACAACAAGAACCATCGAGGTTACCATGGCAGAATCTACGACTACAAGTACCTACAGCCAGTATCTGGAACTGCGCAAGGAACGCCGCGAACAGCAGATGAAGAAATATGAGGAACAGCAGAAGATGATTGCCGAGACCAAGGACTTCATCGAGCGATTCAAGGGTACGTATTCGAAGACTTTCCAGGTGCAGAGCCGCGTGAAGATGCTCGAAAAGCTGGAACTGATCGAGGTGGACGAGGAGGATACCAGCCGACTGAGACTGAAGTTTCCTACCGAGTGCCAAGAAGCGGAGCTATCCGGTTCAGATGAGTGACGTGGCGATGTCGTTTGATGACAAGCAGATATTCAGCGGCGTGAATCTTACCGTGGAGCGTGGCGACAAGATTGCCTTCGTGGGAAGAAACGGTGAGGGTAAATCTACGCTCGTAAAATGCATCATGGGGAAGCTTCAGAACGAGGGTAAGCTGGAATTAGGACACAATGTCCAGATTGGCTATTTTGCTCAGAATCAGGCTTCTCTGCTCGATGGCGAGCTTACGGTTTTCCAGACGATAGATGATGTTGCCAAGGGCGAAATCAGAAATAAGATTCGCGATTTGCTGGGTGCATTCATGTTTGGTGGCGAGGATTCTACCAAGAAGGTAAAGGTTTTGTCGGGTGGAGAAAGAACCCGTCTGGCTATCCTGAAGCTGCTGTTGGAGCCGGTGAATCTGCTGATTCTCGATGAGCTACCAACCATCTGGATCTCAAGACGAAGGATGTACTGAAGCAGGCGCTGCTGGATTTCGACGGCACGCTGATTGTAGTGAGTCACGACCGTGACTTCCTGGATGGTCTGGTCAGCAAGGTGTACGAATTCGGGCATGGTCGCGTCCGCGAGCATCTCTGCGGAATCTACGAGTTCCTGGAAACAAAGAAAATGGAAAGCCTTCAGGAATTGGAGAAGAAATAAAATCTCAAAAGGTATTTTACGAAAGAGGATGCTTCATTATTCATCGAATGAAGAAACGAAAAAGAGGGTGTGTCATAGACTTATGACACACCTTCTTGTATTTTCAAATAATTTCTTTAAAATTATTTCTTTTTCTTCAATTCCAACTTCGGAATCTTGACTTTCTGACCTGGTTTCAACAGGGAAGTACCATTCAGAGCTTCTACGTAACATTCCATTCCTGGACCTAAGTACTTTTGGCTGAGCGACTTGATAGTTTGTCCTTCTCTTGCCGTAACTACCGCGGAAACACCAATAATACGATAGGCTCCGGTTCGAACACGAGCATCCTGGTCGTATTTGCTGCTTGCCTGGGCAGCATGCTTTTCTGCCTGTTTTCTGGCTTCTTCTTTCTTCTTAGCTTCTGCAAGCTTTTTTGTCTCCTGCTGTTTCTTTGCATCTGCAAGTTTCTTTGCCTCAACCTGTCTTTTCGCATCAGCCAAATTCTTTGCATCAGCGAGTTTCATGGCTTCCAAATTCTTCTTTGCCTCAGCCGATTTTACATCAATTGATTGCTTATCAACCGTCGCATTCATATTCTGCTCGGCATTTTCGACTTTCTTGACAGCTTCACTTGCCTGTGCCATTCTTACACTATCCTCGATAGCCTTTTTGCGAAGAATTTCTTCCTGCGTTGAAGCAGACTTGGTTGGCGTCTTCTTCTCTGTCGCAATCTGCTGGTAATTATCCAACTGTAGAGCGAGATGATCACGCTGGGCAGCCATCTTGCCATAATTAAAAGCAAACCAACCAAAGCCTCCTATCATTGCCAGGAATACTACGCTCGCTGCAATAACCAGATAACGAGGCAAAACAACATGTCGCTTATCGGTTTCCTCATCTGAAGAAGGAGTTTCCTCATCTGAAGAAGGAGTTTCCTCATCTGAAGAAGCTTCCTCTTCAATAGGAGCTTCCTCTACAATAGGAATTTCAGTAATAGAATTTTCTCCATCAGAAGGAACTTTCTCTGCAATAGGAGTTTTCTCTGTTAATGTTGATTCATTTTCTTCATCAGAAACAACAGACTCAACTTTATTCTGAGCTGGAACTTCAGATTCCTTTGTTTCCAATTCAGAAGTTGCAGATTCAGATTCTTCCGGTTCAGATACTGCAGGTTTAAATACAGCAGGTTCTGTTGCTGCATGTTCTGATCCTTCCGGTTTCTTTTCTTCCGGTTCAGCAACATTTTCCTGAGACAATCTCTTCTCTCCTATCACAATCATTTCATCGCTAACAGGAGCATCGTTTTCTTCATCCAAAAATCTATCACACCACTTGTTACAGGAGAATCCTGTTCAACGAAAGATTCTAAGGAAGAATTATCTGAATTAGGAACACACTCTAACGTAGAATCGAATACAGAACCGTCCTCTTCAGCATTTTCAAATTTTCTGTCGACTTCATCGAAATCAACACCATCATTCACCACAACGGTCTCAAACTGGGCGAAAGGCTTGTTCACAATCTCCTTCAGAATATTATCGGGCGTGAAGGAAATCTTGTCACGGCCCTCGATGATGATACGCTCGCCCGTGTTCACATCCACGCTTTCACGATCCTTTACCGCCATTACCTTAAAAGTACCAAGCCACTTCATCTTCACGAGCTTATCAGACTGAAGCCCCTCGTTGGCAACATCAAACATCTTTCTGATAAACAGTTCGGCATCCTGCAGACTGATTCCCGACTTCTCTGCCAGGCGCTGCGCCAAGTCGCTTAAACTAATCTTACTCATAGTCTTCACCTCCATTCTTCAGTTTTTCCTTGACACTGGCCACAGGGCGGAAGCCGAGTACGAGCTTAGGCGGAACAAGCTGGCGCTTCTTGGTAGTAGGATTAACAACCACACGCTCCAAGCGCTTCTTTACCTCAAACGTACCAAAGTTGGGGATAGAGACAGCTCACCATCCTCAAATTCAGCAATCATGGCATCTATCACCTTGCGCACCATCTTCTGGGTGTCGTCCTGTGAATAGCCAGTCTGCTGAGCAAGTTCTGCAATATACTCCTTGTTATTCATTCTGATGTCAAAATATTACCTCCCATATTACTTTACCACTTCTCCGTAGAGATCAAACTCCTCGCTCTGGGTAATCTTCACATTGTAGAAGCAACCCACGCGCAGACGCTTCTCTCCTCCTTGATCAGCACCTCAGGATCCACCTCTGGCGAGCAGAATTCGGTTCTTCCGATATAGTAATCGCCCTCCTTGCGGTCGATAATCACCTTCAGTATCTTGCCCACTTTCTCAGCCTCTACCTCTGCGCTGATTTCCTGCTGCAGAATCATCAGTTTGTCAAGACGGCGCTGCTTCACCTCGGCAGGAACATCATCCTCGTAGTTATTGGCACTGTAGGTACCCTCCTCCTCAGAATAAGCAAAGGCACCCATACGCTCAAAGCGCTGAGTACGAACGAATTCGAGCAATTCATGGAAGTCTTCCTGAGTCTCACCAGGGAAACCAACCATCAAAGTGGTGCGGATATGAATGCCCGGCACACGCTCACGGATGGTCTTGAGCAGATCAATGGTTTCCTGCTTGCTCACGTGGCGATGCATTCTGTTGAGCATATTGTCGCTGATATGCTGAAGGGCGATGTCAAGATACTTACATACGTTTGGCTTCTCGCGCATCACATCGAGCAAATCGAGCGGGAACTGGTTAGGATAAGCATAGTGCAGACGGATCCACTTCACACCCGGAATATCCGCCATGCGGCTGATGAGTTCGGTGATGTGATGCTTGCCGTCCAGGTCCACGCCGTAGTAGGTGAGCTCTTGGGCAATAATCTGGAATTCCTTCACACCATCGGCTACCAGTTGGCGCACCTCATCGAGTATTTCATCTATCGGACGGGAAACGTGCTTGCCAGTGATGATAGGTATGGCACAATACGCACAGCGGCGGTTGCAACCTTCAGAAATCTTGATATAGGCATAATGATGAGGAGTAGTGAGATGACGGGTTCCACTGCAAGCAGGCACATCAGCCTTGCCCAGTTCCTTGAGCAACTCCTTATAATTAAACTTACCATAAAACTTATCCACCTCGGGCATCTCTGCCTCCAGTTCCTTCTGGTAGCGCTGTGAGAGACAACCCATCACATAGAGCTTGCGGAGTCGTCCCTCTTCCTTAGCCTGGATGAACTCCAGAATGGTATCGATACTCTCCTGCTTGGCATCCTCGATAAAGCCGCATGTATTGATGACGGCTATTTCACCCTGTGGCGTTTCGGGTCATGAACGCAGTGGTAGCCATTGTCCTCGAAAAGCTTCATCAAGGTCTCGCTGTCCACCAGATTCTTGGAGCAACCCATGGTTACTATATCTATCTGATTTTTCTTCATTCTTATCCTACTTATCCTATAATAATCTTAATCTAATTCTTTTCTCAAAGTCTATAAGCACCTGTATTCTAGTGTTTAAAGAGGGAGTCAACAAATTCAGATTTATTGAAGAGTTGGAGATCCTCCATGCCCTCACCCAGTCCAATATACTTCACTGGCACCTTGAGCTGGTCGGAGATACCGATTACCACGCCACCCTTAGCCGTACCATCGAGCTTTGTAATGGCGAGCGAAGAGATATTGGTAACGGCAGCAAACTGCTTAGCCTGCTCAAAAGCGTTCTGTCCGGTACTTCCATCCAGAACGAGCATCACCTCATCCGGAGCCTCAGGCATCACCTTCTTCATCACCTCCTTGATCTTCTTCAACTCATTCATCAGGTTCACCTTATTATGAAGGCGTCCGGCAGTATCAATTAGCACCACGTCGGCACCGTTCGCCTTGGCGCTCTGCAGGGTATCGAAGGCCACGCTGGCAGGGTCAGAACCATCTGCTGCTTCACCACTGGCACCCCTACTCGCTCGCCCCAAATGCAGATCTGTTCCACAGCAGCGGCACGGAAGGTATCGGCAGCACCGAGATACACCTTCTTGCCTGCCTTCTTAAACTGATAGGCGAGTTTTCCTATGGTGGTAGTCTTGCCCACACCATTCACCCCCACTACCAGAATCACGTATGGTTTATGGTCGGAAGGCAAATCCCAGTTTTCATTGTCATCGGTATGATTTTCCTCTAGGAGGCTTGCAATCTCTTCCCTCAGGATTCTGTTGAGTTCTGAGGTAGAAACATACTTATCTCTTGCCACGCGCTCTTCGATACGACGGATGATCTTCACGGTAGTCTCCACACCTACATCGGATGTGATGAGCACCTCCTCCAAATCATCGAGCACGTCATCATCACGGTTGACTTACCAGCCACCGCACGCGCCAATTTTCCAAACACGCTCTCCTTGGTCTTTTCGAGGCCTTTATCGAGAGTTTCCTTTTTTTTGTTGCTAAATAATCCGAATAATCCCATATTTATAGCTATATTTTTTGCAAAGATACGAAAATATTTGAAACTAGGAGCGTTTTTCCTAAAAAATATTGTTAACTTAGCAAAAGAATGTATAAATAATCGCTTCCTTATGGAAATATATCAAGTTATTTTTATACCTTTGTATGTTAGAAACACCTCCGAGCTCCTATACTCGGACGAGGAGGACAAGACATTAAACATTTAAACAACAGATCATGAAAAAGATATTTATCTCAATACTCGTGCTGATTTCTGCTCTCACCATGCAGGCACAGAATGTGCTTACCCCTGAGCAGCAGTTGGAAAAGGCGCAAAAAGAGTTAGAGGAAGCCAAAAAGGCACTGGAAGCAGCCAAGGCTCAGGCAGAAGCAGCCAAGGTGAAGGCGGAAGCTGAAAAAATAAAGGCGGAAGCTGAGAAAACGAAAGCGGAAGCTGCGAGATTGAAGGCTGAAGCTGAAAGAATGAAGCAGGAGGCAGAAAAGCTGAAGAAGAATGCAGAGAATTCGGTGCCTGCTACCAAGATGTCTGTGCCAGCTACAGAAACGGTGCCTGCGATGAAGATCCAGGATAATGCCACCAAGAAGCAGAATACTACCGGAAGTTCTGAAGGTGCGGGTTGGGTCGTACCAACGTGACAGAGGAGATAGAAGAGAAAAAGGTGGAAAAGACTGCCGAGGGCGTGGTGCTCAAGGAAGATCCGAAATACCTGGCGGGAGCCATCCAGCTTAATGCCGAGGGAAAAGTGGAATTTGTTCTCGACACCCAGGCAAACGGAAAGAGTGCAGACGAAATCTACAACATCGTTTTCCAGTATATGAGCAAGCTCATCAAGAATGAGCAGAACATCAACAGCCGCATCCCCCTGGTGAACAGAAACAACAAGAACGAGCAGATCATCGCCTGTATCATGGACGAATGGTTTGTCTTCAATCAGTCGTTCATCTCTCTCGACCGCTCTGAGACTAAGTACCAGCTGGTAGCAACCATCAGCGACAACCATCTCCACCTCTCCATGACCCGAATCGTATTCAACTACGAGGAAGCAGAAGCACCGGTTTCAAGGAGCCTGCAGAGAATGTGATTACCGACAAATATGCCCTGACCAAGAAGAAAAACGACTTGGCCAAGATCTACGGCAAGTTCCGCCGCGGAACCATTGACCGCAAGGACCAGATCTTCAATGATCTGACCAAACTTGTTCGAAAATAAAAATCATCTTATAAAATATGGATCAGACAAAAGATAACAACATAACAAACATCCCACAGAGCGAGGAAACCGCAAAGGCGCAGCCACAGAGCCAGAGCCATGAGGCGTCTCAGACGCAGCCACAGACCAGCTATGCCGTGCGCCCAACCCGTCGCCAACACAGAAGATTGGAGTATGCAGACAAGAGCAACATGCTCGTAGCCAGAAACTGGCTCAACATCGGATTTATGCTCTTCGCCATCGTAGGTGTCATACTCTGGACCCAAATGGATGACCGCACGATTGCCAATGTAATGCTGATCATCGGCGTAGTCTTGAAAATTGCCGAGGTTTGCATCCGACTATTCAAAAAATAAGAAAGGTTTGCATCCGACCATTCAAAATAGGCTTGCATCCGCTTATTCAATAAATAAGAAATGAAGAAAATATTATTCTCTACAATCCTAGCTTGTGCTGCAGCTCTACCAGTTGCGGCACAACGCGATTTTACGGATTTCAACAATAACGAAGACTCACAGTTCCGCCCACAGACCGGCAACCGCATCAACACCGACTCGCTGGGCACTGACAAGGAGATTCCGAAGGGCATCAGGGTATGGACTGTGGATGAGAGATTTGGAGATACCCGGGCTGCCGTGGTGGACACCATGCAGGCAATGTACCAGAACACTACCTTCACCGAAGGACTGCGCGGAGAGTACAACACCCTGGGCAATATGGGTACCGCCCGCATCAACCGCATCTTCATCGACCGACGCAACACGCAGGCAACTTCATCTTCACCGAGCCATACGACAACATCGTTACCCCGGTGAGTGACTTTCACTTCACCAACACCTACTCGCCTATCACCAACATCACGCTGAATAGCTGCGGTGACAGAACCAACGGTGAGGATGACTTCAAGGCAATCTTTGCGGTAAATGCCAACAAGCAGCTAGGTGGCGGATTCCGATTCGACTACAAATACGGTCGCGGCTACTACGATGCACAGAGCACGGCGCACTTCAAATATACGATGTGGACTTCTTATCTGGGCGACCGCTACCAGGCGCACTTCCTCTTCAGCACCAATCACCAGAAGGTGACGGAGAACGGAGGTATCTCCAATGATGACTACATCAACATCCGGAGCTCTTCACCGAGAGTTTCGCCACCAACGAAATTCCTACCGTGCTGCAGCAGAACTGGAATCGCAACGACAACCAACACATCTTCTTCACCCATCGCTACAACGTGGGCTTCAGCCGCAAGGTGAAGATGACAGAGGAAGAAATCAAGGCTAAGAAATTCGCAATGGAGTCTGCTAAGGACAATGCAGCCGAGGAAGCCAAGGAGGAGGCAAGAAAGAAGGCAAGAGAACAAGGCAGGGAGTTTGACGAAAAGGCTTTCGATAAAAATCAGAAGAAGCTGTTCTCAGGTCGTCCTACAGATGCAAAGATTGCCGGCGATGAACCAGCCAAGAACAACAAGGCGATAGCTGCGAACAAGGCTGTCCAGGACTTCAAGGGCGACAGCACTCGAATTGCCGTAAACAGCAAGACAATGGCAGACAGTCTGCTCACCGTAGAGAAGAAAAAAGCGCAGGACTCACTCTTCTTCAAGACTGAATATGTTCCAGTTACAAGCTTCATCCACACCGTGCAGTTTGATAACTACAAGCGTATCTACCAGGCTTACCAGACTCCACAGGACTACTATCTCAAGGAGTACTACAATGCCGGCAAGTTTACAGGCGATTCTATCTACGATCAGACCCGACACTGGCGCATCAAGAACACCGTGGCAATGGGAACGCTCGAGGGATTCAGCAAGTGGGCAAAGGCTGGTCTGAAAGCTTTCGCCAGCTATGACCTCCGCCACTACGAACTGCCGAATACCGAAGGCGGATTTGAGAAGTTCAATGAGCATGCGCTGAGCGTAGGCGTTCAGCTGAGTAAGACTCAGGGCAAGACCCTTCACTATAATGTAGTGGGCGAGGTAGGACTCACCGGAGTAGATGCCGGTACCTTTGCCATTGATGGAAGCGCAGACATCAACCTGCCATTCCTGGGTGACACCGTACAGGTAAGAGGCGATGCATTCATACATCACGAAACGCCATCGTTCTACTATCGCAAATATCACGCCCGACATCTCTGGTGGGATGATGATCTGAGCAAGATTATCCATACCCGCATCATGGGAACTCTGAGATTCGGCAAGACTAACACCACGCTGCGTGTGGCTGTGGATGAAATCAAGAACTATACTTATTTCTCACAGCAATATACGATTACAGAAAATGGTCTGCGCACAGGCGTGACAGTGACACCAATGCAGAGCGCGACGCCATCAATCTGATTACAGCGCAGCTGCAACAGGACTTCAAGTTCGGTATTTTCAACTGGCAGAATATGATTACCTACCAGCATACCAGCAGCAAGAGTACCCTGCCAGTGCCAGACCTCAACGTATATACCAACCTCTTCATCAAGTTCAAGGTGGTAAAAGTACTGAATATCGAGCTGGGTGCCGACGCCAGATACTTCACCAGCTACGAGGCTCCGGATTATTCTCCTTACATCGGTCAATATACCGTACAGGGCAACGGCGAGAAGAACGTGAAGGTGGGCAACTACCCTATCGTCAATGCCTACGCCAATGTTCACATCAAGCACACCCGCTTCTTCGTGATGATGAGCCATTTGAATGCAGGTCAGGGCGACAAGAACTACTTCTTCACCCCTCACTATCCGATGAACCAGCGAGTTTTCAGAATGGGTGTAAGCTGGAACTTCTTCAACTAGGAAGCGAATCTTTTCCACAAGAGATTCTTCTGAAACAAAATAGAAGCGAATCTTTTCTTAATGAATAACAACAAGGAGCGAGGTTCCCCAAAAACCTCGCTCCTTATAATTTAAAAGCAACAATATGATGGTAAAGACAAATTCTATCAAGGCATGGTTTCTCGCCGCCCGCCCCGTCACCCTTTCGGCAGCGGCAGTACCGGTGATGCTGGGAGTAGCCTGGCATACAAGGATTCAAGTGCCAACTGCCAATGGTTCCTACCCTGCTCTGTCTGCTCTTTGCTTGGATAATGCAGATAGACTCCACTTCGTGAACGACTTCTTCGATTTCAAGCATGGCAACGACGATGAAACCAGATTAGGTCCAAAGAGAGCCTGCGCCGAAGGTTGGATCACCATGAAAGCCATGAAATGGGGCATCATCATCACTACACTTCTGGCTGTATCATCGGTTTGCCCCTCGCCTTTTACGGCGGAAAGGAGATGATCATCGTGGGTATCTGCTGCGTCCTCTTCTGTTTCCTCTACACCACCAAACTGAGCTATCTGGGATTGGGCGACCTGCTGGTACTTCTCTTTTTCGGCATCGTGCCGGTCTGCTGCACCTACTACCTGGTCATGCCTGAAGGAATGCAGACTGTATCAGCAGAAGCCATACTGACTTCCATCGCCTGCGGACTGGTAGTAGATACGCTGCTCATTCTGAACAACTATCGCGACTACGACAACGACATCAAGGCGGGCAAGAAGACACTGATCGTTCACATCGGCAAGAAAAACGGCGAGCGCCTCTACTGCGCACTGGGCAACATCGGTATCCTCATCATGATTGGAATCAACATCTATGGTGCACTTGCCTACGATGCAGATACTAGGTTTTTGCCTTTCGCCGCCACATATCTCGTGGTGCACAACCGAACATTCGCCAAGATGAGGAAGATAGGAGAAGGCAGAATGCTGAACAAGGTACTGGGCTACACGGCTCTCAACATCTTTACCTTTGGTATGATCTCTACCTTCATCATCCTTGGAATGATGTGGTAATCCCAAAGATACCCGCCCCCTCTGGAATGGCATGAGAAGATTCTAGAATGAGAAGATAACATTCAGAAATAATAATTATATAATGTACGCGCGTACATTATTTATATAAAAGAAGAAAAAGTATGAAGCAACAAGTAAATCTCGAAATCATGCAGTTTGTGGAAACACAGATTCTGCCCAAATATACAGAATTTGGCGAGAGCCACGGATTGCGCCACGTAACCCGTGTCATCAAAAACGCCCTGAAACTCGTACCTGTAACAGGTGCCGACATCGACATGGTTTATATCGTTGCCGCCTATCACGACCTGGGAATGAGCGGTCCGCGCGCCATCCACCACCTCACCAGTGGCAAAATCCTCCAGGCTGATGCCAGACTGAAGCGCTGGTTCACTCCCGAGCAGATTAAAATCATGAAAGAAGCCGTGGAGGATCACCGCGCCTCCTCCAGTCGCCAGCCACGAAGCATCTATGGCAAGATTGTAGCCGAAGCCGACCGCGACATCCATATTCACGAAATTTTTTCTTCGTGCCATCGAATATGGAAAGGAGAACTATCCCGGAAAAGGAAAGGAAGAGCAATGGCAGCGGTTCGCCGACCACATGGACGAGAAATATTCTCGCAACGGCTACATCAAGCTCTGGATTCCCAACTCACCCAATGAGAAGGCTCTGAAAGAGCTGCGGAATATCATTGAGGACAAGACAGAACTCAGGAAATATTTCGAAGAAATATACGAAGAGCTCAGGAAAAAGAAGTCTTGACCCTTGAGAGAAACAAGGAAAAGGGAGTTCTGGCTTTTGATAAAGAAGATTTTCGAAAATCAGCAGAAAGATTTGGTAGTTTCAAAAGATTGCATTATCTTTGCAGTATAGAAAACCCAAAGACTTCTATCAATGGATGATAGCCTATGCTATGTCTATTCGACAAAGATATAAGGGTCGTGTCGGTTCGATCGGGATACTCATCAAATTACACTTATGAAACCGAGAAGACTTCTCTTGCCTATGGCGGGCCACATAAACTGACATGTCAACTAAGCTGCAAAGCCGGTGGATTACAAAAGCGGAGAGCTCTCAAATGTTTATGACATTCGGAGTTTCATCACATCATCGAGCGACCCTTTCCTACAGGAGCAGATTTCCAATAATTGGTAAATCTGCCTCCTTTTTTGTTGACAAAGTTCACGCTTATCCCCTATAATTCCTCCCAAAAAACAAAGAAAAATCAAGAAAATTATGCAATATTTCTTGAAAAAAAGTTTGCAGAAAAAATTTGGTGGAACAAAAAAAATGTAGTATCTTTGCACCCG
>ENA-OQCS01001506-OQCS01001506.1-human-gut-metagenome-genome-assembly--contig:-NODE-1506-length-11822-cov-1.382984_pt1 | contig 11822 bp, 19 predicted proteins | sample MGYA00242757_ERZ504575 | MGnify/ENA primary metagenome ERZ504575 (study PRJEB26092, sample SAMD00036297) | human gut metagenome | host: Homo sapiens | study: EMG produced TPA metagenomics assembly of... | reverse complement strand
GAAAGAAAAGTCCTGATATTGGCCAGGGCTTTCTGCGACAAACGCTCTACGCTTTGAATGGATTTTCCGGATATATAAGGCGTGTACAGCACATTCGGAATATCTTCAGAGCATCACGAGCCACGCCCATGCCGGTCGCATCACACAAGTAATAGCTGTGCTTGCATGTTCCCAGCCATTTCTTCAGGGCATCTATCTCAAAGTAGGTCCTACAGACGTATTTACCAGTATCTTACGGTCTCCCATCAAGGCAAATTCCGGATCACCCAGCAAGTAATTATTGCGTGCAGGCAGGTGCATACGATTTCCGCTTCCTTCAGCAAATCGGCCAACGGGCGATAGGCAATGCCTTTTGCTTCGGCTTCCGCTTTACGGGTACGGCTGTAGTACAGCACCTCGGCACCGAAAAACCGCATGGCTTCAGCAATCATTCCTCCGGTCTTTCCCAGACCAATGATTCCCACCTTACGTCCTGTCAGTTCCGTACTTCTTCCAGCCAGCGTACATTACCAAAACCATGGAGCAGACGCACCAGTCACTGACCACATATTCCACCACACCTTCATCACCATAATCTTTCACTCCTAACACCATAATTCCCCTTTTGCGGGCCTCTATCACATCAACATTCGAACTTCCGGGTTATAGAGCGTACAGCACATGCCTATATAACGAATGTTCGGGCAAGCATCCAGCACAGACCGACGGATAGGCGTACGGAAAGATACCAGCAGCAGTCGGCATTGCCAATACGGCGGATTAACTTCCTCTTCTTCAGTGGGAAATCATGATATACAACCACTTCTTCCCCTATTATTTTCAATTGTTTGAGCGCCGCTTCATTCAGCAACGTCTCGTCTACAGCTACTATTTTCTTGAAATTCATATCTTCTTTATGTAAATTATTCATTCGAAAGTACATAAAACCCGATAATGCCGCAAGGAAAATACGCAGAGTTTTGCAGGAAAGGAAATACACACAGTAAACCAACTGAAATCCCACACCTAAAAACGCTTTCAAAATGAGAGACAATTTGATATAAAAATTATATTATGACATCATTTTTTCAAATAATATATCCTTTTTAATTTATTATTTATACTTTTGCGACAAAATCAAAACAAACAGAAAATGGAACAGCTTACAAAAATTGTGCAAGAAATCAGTTCGTTTATGTGGGGATGGCCCATGATTATCATGCTCCTGGGCACCCATCTTTATCTCACCATCCGGTTGCGTTTTCCGCAGTTACATATCCTCAAGGCCTTACGACTCTTTGTAAGCAAGGATAAAGATGCAGGAGGCGATGTCAGCCAGTTCGGAGCACTGGCACTTCACTGGCAGCTACCATCGGGACCGGAAACATTATCGGAGTAGCGACTGCCGTCGCATTAGGTGGGCCGGGTGCCGTGTTCTGGTGCTGGCTGACAGGTGTACTGGGCATGTCGACCAAATACGCTGAAGGACTTCTGGCCGTAAAATACCGCATAAAGAATTCGTCGGGCGAGATGATTGGCGGACCGATGTATGCACTGGAACGCGGCTTAGGATTGAAATGGCTCGGAGTTCTGTTCTGTATCTTTACCGCACTGGCTGCTTTCGGCATCGGTAACACGGTACAGGCCAACTCAATTTCCCTGCTGCTGAATGAATCGTACGGAGTATCTCCTCACCTGACAGGCATTCTGATGAGTATTCTCACGGCTTTGGTAGTTATCGGCGGAGTAAAGAGCATCGCCAGAGTCTGTATGGGCCTCGTACCCATTATGGCCTTACTCTATGTAGGAGGATGTATTTATATTCTGATCGTCAACCATGCTATTTAGGAGAATCTTTCCGGCTGATTTTTGAATCTGCCTTTTCGGCACGGGCGGCAGGCAGCGGATTCGTAGGAACCACGGTCATGATGGCTGCCCGCTACGGTATTGCCCGCGGACTATTCTCCAACGAATCAGGACTGGGCTCCGCCCCGATTGTAGCCGCCGCAGCACAGACACGCAACCCTGTACGTCAGGCGCTGGTCTCCTCTACCGGACTTCTGGGATACGTCGTGATATGTGCACTGACAGGACTTGTACTGGTAAGCAGTATCCTGGCCTATCCGGACATTGATTATCCAGCGACGCGGCACTCACCAAGATGCTTTTGCCAAAATCCCCTACATCGGTACTCCCATCCTTCGTTTGGTATCGTCACTTTGCCTTCAGCACCATTTAGGATGGACCTATTACTCACAGAAAGCTGTAGAATACCTGGGTGGAAAGAAAATCATGTTTGCCTATCGTCTGATGTGGATTCTGATGATTTACGTGGGTTCCGTCATCAACCTCACTCTTGTGTGGAACTTTGCTGACGTGGTAAATGCCCTCATGGCTATTCCTAATCTCATCTCATTGGTTCTGCTGTCGGGAGTGGTTGTCAGCGAAACGCGTAAATATCTATGGAACAATCGCTTGAACGACTATCACGAAGAATAAATTTCTGTATAAAAAGAGCCCCGGAAAACCTTATGCAAATCTCCGGGGCCCTTCCTATGTATTAATCTCTCTTTATTTTGCTTCGTTCAAGTCGATGCCTTTGTTGCGCAGTGTCATGGCCATCAGACGAACATAGTTAGAATACTGCTTGTCGTCCAGCGTCTGCTTCATCAATTTCAAGTTACCGTAAACAGCTTTACGAACTTTTTCTTTGTTATCTGTCTTTGATGCGTTTGCACGAGTCATTTCCTGTTCAAAGTAGTCGCAGATGTCAGCAACTTTTTCATGCTGGTTAGATGAAAGATTCAAATATTTAGTCAGCTTTGACTTGTTGATTGAACCATTCCATTTCTGTGCATTGTTATCCTGTACACCTTCTGCAAACATAGAAACTGAAAATACCAATGCGGCTGCTAATGTTAATCCTAATCTTTTCATACCTTTAAAATCTTTTACCTAAAAAACTTTGTTACCTAAATAATTCAAAATCTAGCTTAGCTCGAGCTTTTTTCCTTTTACCGCTACAAAGATAAGGATATGTTGGACAACATAAAAATAAACCACAAAGAAGTTGCTCTACCCCTATCATTTATTGACGTATATCAAGAAAGGTATAGCAAAATGAACAATTTATTCACATTTTTGTAATATAAAGCTTCATTTCACTTTCTATTGATTACCCTTTGAACCGTATCCGCATAAAAAAAGGCTTTCAGGATATTTCCTGAAAGCCTTTTGCTTCATTATGTCATAAATTCTGCGGATTATCCACCGAAGTTATCATACATGATAGAAGATTCTTCTACGCCGAGGCTATCCAGCATAGCGACAACTGCCTTCGACATCGGACCAGGACCACACATGTAGTATTCGATGTCTTCCGGAGCTTCGTGATCTTTCAAGTAAGTGTTCAACATTACCTGATGAACGAATCCTGCTGTATACTTCACGCCAGCTGCATCGGCTGCAGGTCCGGACGGTCCAAAGCCAGATTGGAAGTGGAAGTTCGGGAAGTCTTTTCCAGTTTCAAGAAGTCGTCCAGATAGAACACTTCATTCAATGCACGCGCACCATAGAAGTAATGCAATTCACGGTCAGTAGTATGCAATGTACGAGTCATGTGCATAATCTGTGCACGAAGCGGAGCCATACCGGCACCACCACCTACCCAAATCATTTCCTTCTTAGAATCGAAAATCGGATGGAAGTCTCCGTAAGGACACTCATCAATACCTTGTCACCCGGTTTCAGGGTAAAGATATAAGAAGAAGCGATACCCGGCATCACATCCATGAATCCGCTGCGGTCTGGCTTGAACGGAGGAGTAGCGATACGAACTGTCAACATGAACACGTCACCTTCTGCCGGATAGTTGGCCATAGAGTAAGCACGGATGGTTTCTTCTTCGTTCTTACATTTCAGGCCGAACAAACCGAATTTTTCCCATGCAGGCAAGTATTCAGCACCGATAAGATCTTTGTCGATATCCTTGTTGTAATCCATTTCGAATTAGGATCTTAATCTGTGCGTATGAACCTGGGATAAAGTCCATGTGCGCACCCTTAGGCAGCTGCACCTTGAACTCTTTGATAAAGGTAGCCACGTTCTTGTTGGAGATAACTGTACATTCGTATTCCTTTACACCCATTACAGATTCAGGAACCTTGATAGCCATATCTCCCTTCACTTTCACCTGACAGCCCAAACGCCAGTGGTCTTTCTGCTGTTTACGGCTGAAGTGGCTCACCTCAGAAGGCAGGATTTCGCCACCACCTTCTACTACCTGACATTTACACTGTCCGCAAGAACCCTTACCACCACAAGCTGAAAGGCAAGAACACTCCGTTTACGGCCAATGTGTTCAGCAATGTAGAGCCAGACTCTACTTCCATATCCTTATCGCCGTTGATAGTCAGTTTCACATTACCGGAAGTAACGAGGAAATTCTTTGCAACCAGCAGGATGACTACCAGCACCAGAATAGTCACGAGGAATACTCCAATGCTTGCTAAAATAAAATTCATATCCATTGTCTTATTCCTTTCCTATTAGATGTTCAAACCAGAGAAACACATAAATGCCATTGCCATCAGACCTACAGTGATGAATGTGATGCCCAAGCCTTTCAGCGGAGCAGGTACGTCAGAGTAAGCCATTTTTTCACGGATAGCAGCCAGACCTACGATAGCCAGCAACCAGCCGATACCTGAACCCAGTGCGTAAGAGATAGAATCCCAGATGTCGCCGATGTATTTAGCATCAGACGGGCTCAGAGTGATACGCTGCTGCATGAACAGAGAAGCACCCATGATGGCACAGTTTACAGCAATCAACGGCAGGAAGATACCCAATGACGCATACAGTGAAGGACTGAAGCGTTCTACAATCATTTCTACCAGCTGAACGATAGCCGCAATTACGGCAATGAAAAGAATGAAGCTCAGGAAGCTCAGGTCAATTCCCAGAAGTGCCGTCGGCAGCCAGTACCTTCGTCTGCAGAAGGTAGTTCACCGGCAAGGTAACCACCAGCACGAAAGTTACGGCGATACCCAGACCGAGGGCAGTCTTCACGTTCTTCGATACCGCCAGGATGAACACATACCCAGGAAGAACGCAAATATCATATTGTCCACAAAGATTGAGCGGACCAATAAACTAAAAAAATGTTCCATAATTCTGGATTTTTAATTTCCGTTGTTGGTTAATAATTATTCTTTTTCTTGCAACTCTTTGTGTTTTGCACGCTGATACCAGATCAGGCAAGCTACGATGATCAAAGCCATCGGCGGCATCAACATCAAACCGTTGTTACATAACCGGCATTCTTTACAGCCTCATAGTTCAGGATGTTGAAACCCAACAGTGTTCCTGAACCCAGCAATTCACGGAAGAATGCAACGATTACCAGAATCTTGGCATAACCCAGACCGTTACCAATACCGTCAAGGCATGATTCCCACGGACCGTTTGACATAGCAAATGCTTCCAGACGTCCCATCAGAATACAGTTGGTAATGATCAAACCTACGTATACAGACAACTGTACGCTCACGTCGTAAGCAAAAGCTTCAGCAACTCACTTACGATAGTTACCAAAGCAGCTACAACTACCAGCTGTACGATGATACGAATACGGTTAGGCACTGTCTTACGCAACAAAGAAATCACTACGTTAGAAAAAGCAGTAATAATGGTTACAGAAAGACCCATCACGATGGCCGGCTCCAGTTTGGAGGTTACAGCCAATGCAGAACAGATACCCAACACCTGTACGGTTACCGGGTTGTTCATGCCTATAGGAGTAGAAAATACTTCTCTGTTTTTAGCTGAAAATAAACTTCCCATTTTCGTTCTCCTCCTTATTCTTTAGATGTTAAAAATTTAGCGTAATGTGTCATACATCCTTTCAACATGGCATCTACACCAACTGAAGTGATTGTACCACCAGAGATACCGTCTACCTGGAATTCCGGATTTTCAACTTTTCCGTTCTTTACAACTCCCAGTGCAACGGCTTCACCGTCCATTACATGCTTGTCCTTAAATTCACTCTGGAAATGTTCTCCTGCAATTTCTGCTCCCAGACCCGGAGTTTCAGATGCATGAGAGAAATAAGTTCCGTATACTGTGTTCTTGTCTTCGTTCAAGGCAACATATCCCCAGATAGCACCCCAAAGACCGGCACCGTATACCGGAATTACATATTTAGTCTGTCCTTCGATTTCACATACGAAGATGTGAGCACGACCGTTTTCCTTGAAATCTTTTTCGTAAGAAGTCACGAAAGCACCTTCATACGGAGTCAGTGTGCCGTCTTCAGCAACCACCATATCCGATTTCACTACTTTAGCAATTCAGCTTCTGCATCCTGCACACCTTTGATGCCCAGTGAAGAAAGAATCTGCTTCTTTGTATCCAGCTCTACGTTCTTTCCCTGCAAGTCGCGCAAAGAAGAGTTCACGAAAGCCAGCAAGAATGCTACGATAACAACCATTACCGAAGCATAAATGATAGTATAAGAGTTACTATTAGTATTCATTGTATTTTCGGTTTTTATTTGTTAGACATAGCACGTTTTTGCACGGCGAGAAATGTTATTCTGAACTACTACGTAGTCAATCAGCGGAGCGAAGATGTTCATCAGCAGGATAGCCAACATCATACCTTCAGGATAACCCGGATTCAATACACGGATAATAATTGCCATGGCACCAATCAGGAAGCCATATACAAACTTACCGTTTTCAGTACGTGAAGAAGTTACAGGGTCTGTAGCCATAAATACGGCACCGAAGCAGAAACCACCCAAGCACAAGTGTTCATACCAAGGCATCTTAGCCATTGCAGTGTCCGGACCGATGGTATTGAAAATCCATCCCATTACCGCACCACCTACAAATACTGACAACATTGTCTTCCAGCTTGCCACACCTGACCACAACAGGATAACCGCACCAATCGCAATGGCGATTACGCTGGTTTCACCGATAGAACCCGGAATCAGACCAGTTACCATATCCCAAGAGAAAGCAGGATATGCCATCGCATCAGTTGCAGTAGAAGCCTGTCCAAGTGCTGTAGCAGCAGTCAGACCGTCTACATTGCTTCCCAAGCCAAAGATGCTGTCGCTGGATACCCATACAGTATCACCAGACATTTTGGTCGGATAAGCAAAGAACAAGAATGCACGAGTAATCAATGCAGGGTTAAAGATATTCATACCTGTACCACCGAACACTTCCTTTGCAAACACCACAGAGAAAGCAGTAGCCACGGCCAGCATCCACAACGGACACTCAACCGGCACAATCATCGGAATCAACATACCGGAAACCAGGAAACCTTCCTGAATTTCTTCCTTCTTCCACTGGGCTACCACAAATTCGATACCCAGACCCACAACGTATGATACAATGATTTTCGCAGTACAGCCAGGAAACCATAACCGAACATTTCAATGAAGCTGCCTTCTACATTTGCAGCATGGAAATGCTGGTAACCCACATTATACATACCGAACAGCAGGGCCGGTATCAGCGCGATCACCACGAACGACATGATACGTTTGCTATCTATCGCATCGTGGATGTGCGTACCTGTCTTCGAAGTAGTGTTCGGAACAAACAGGAATGTTTCAAACCCGTCGAACACAGAACGAAAAGCATGAAATTGCCTCCCTCTTCAAAGTTTGGCTTTATCTTGTCGAGATAATTTCTTAACGCGTTCATTTATTAATAATCGTTTTAGTTAGCATTAACACATTTCACGGCGGAGCATGTCGAGTCCGTCACGAACAATACGCTGCAATTCCATCTTTGAAGAGCAGACAAATTCACACAAGGCAAAGTCTTCTGGAGCTACCTCATAAATACCCAGTGCTTCCATACGGTCAATATCGCCCGCGATGATTGCCTTAATCAGGTATTCCGGCAGAATGTCCATCGGAAGAACATGGTCGTATTCATTCGACATGATCATATGGCGTTCACCACCCTTCACACGTGCATCCAACACATATTCTTTCTTCTTACCCATCATCCAGCTGAAATAAGAACGGCTGGTACTGAAATCATTGAAACGCGGCATAATCCAACCCAGCATTTCGTGTACGTCGCTTCCTTCCGGAATTACAGTCAACTGACTGTGGAAAGCTCCCAGATAACCGTTGGCAGAAATCTGCTTACCGGTCAGCACGTTACCGCTGATGTAGCGCAAAGCCTTGTCTTTTGTCACGTTGTTTTCGAATACACCTGTCAGCAGTGCACCTACTTTCAATTTCACGTATGCAGGTTTGAGTACTTCAGAACCTGTCACTGCTACCGTGCGGGTAAAGTCTACATGACCCGTATTGAACAGACGGCCGATGAAGATAACAGCCTGCGGATCGATAGTCCATACTGTTTCACCCTTGTTTACAGGAGCGATGTGGTTAATCTGTACACCAACGTTACCAGCAGGATGCGGTCCGTCAAATACAGTTACTTCCACGTTCTTCGCCTGCGTCAAAGCCGGTGATTTCTGATTTACACTGATACTCAGGTATGTCTTGGCCATCTTAGCCAATGCATCCAATCCAGTCTGGAAGTTTGCTTCTTCGCCTGAAAGCGCCAGTTCGAATTCTGGAGCCAGCGGGTTTGTGTCGAATGCAGAAACGAAGATAGCACGAGGTGCTACAGTCGGATCAGCCACTACGTCATACGGACGCTGACGGATAAACGCGAACAAACCGGCATTCAGCAGCATTTCCTTTACAGCAGCACCGTCAAGTGCAGCCACGCTCTTCTTGCCGAATTCTTCAAAGTCCTGTTCCGTAGCAGCCTGCACGGTGATGCTCATCACCTTGCGTCTTGCCCCACGTTCCACGCTTGTCACTACGCCGCTTACCGGCGAAACAAATTTCACTTCTGGATGATTCTTGTCTACAAACAAGGGTCCTCCGGCCATCACATATTCCTGTTCCTTAACGACCACTTTCGGAGTCACGCCTGTAAATCATCGGGACACAGAGTATAGAATCCCGGCTCTTTCACAGCCACCACTTCCGCAGCCGCCTTACCTTTCAGGTTTATGTCCAAGCCTTTACGCAACTTAATTAAAATTTGCCATGTTAGGTTATAAAAAATGGTTTTGTATTTTGCGTGCAAAATTAAATAAAAAAGAGGTGAAAAAAGAATATTTGCCCATCGAATTAGAGAAATATTTCTTTATATCGAAAGGCAAATATTAAATAACTATGACAAAATGGCTATTCTGCCATATAGAGAGAGCAAAAATACACTTAATATCCCTTGTGCTGGTGCAGCTGAGGTTCATGTCAATCACTTTTTCCGGAATCGGGAAGACGGTAGTATAGCCGTTTTCCTCCCCCGGAAGCTGCGGACGACAGCTGTACGAACGGGTAAAAACGCCGAAACGAATCATATCCTGCCGCCTCCAGCCCTCCCAGGCCAGCTCCATCATTCGCTCATCCAGCAAATTTTCCAATGTAGCAGTTCTCGGAGCCATACCTACCCGACTTCTCACTAAATTCAACTCGGCATCGCATCTTCCCCATTCCGCACCTTAGCCTCACTTTGCATGAGCAGCACGTCGGCGTAGCGGAACAACACGATGTCATTGTCCAGCAGTTTTCCGTCCTTAAGCCCCGTCTTATCGACTTCGTATTTTTTCATTCGGGCTCCGGCTGTTTTCTCATACGGCTTTCCCGACACATCCAGTGCCACGTTCCAAGCTCATACACCAATGGAGTAACCCCGTCATCCAGCAGAATCTGATTTCCCTCCAAATCCTTTACCGGCCCGGCAAAATAGCAGTAATCAAAACGGGCATCCACCTGCGGCGTATCATAGCCGAAGGTCTCAAGCACCTCTTTCGTAGCCGACGAGCCATTTTCTCCACTCAGCATACGCTTGGCATGGTTGTAATGCCGCGAGCGGAACAAGTAGATAAACTGATTGGTGTATAAAGTCTTGCTCATGGGGATGACAAAAATATTTTCCTCCGAGGACTCATTGAACACGGCAAAGTTGGCTGTATAATCCTTTTCCAGGGTATATCCTGCTGCCGTAATCTTCTCACAATAATAGTTCACCGTTTGCCAGGCATTCAAACGCTGCCCCTCCACTTCGAAAAAGATGGATTTCCCGTCCGGACGGCTTCCGTCTGTCCAGTCATCATCGGTATAACTTCCGCATTCAAGCTAATTTGGCCAGCAAAAACCACACCACTGGCTGTGTCATTCGCCCGTAATACACTCCCGGCTGATTGCTCCGTTCTTTGCTCAAAAGAGAAGAAGATTCCGCAAGTTCTTTCACAATGAAATTAAATACTTAGAACGCTTCTCTTGAACAATATCTTCAACTTCCGGATTGCTCTTTTCAATCAGTGGAACACTCCCGAAAAGGTCCATAATATAATAATAAAACATGGCTCTCAATGCCGTACTTCAGCCACACAATCTGCTACATTTTCCTTGGGATGTTTTTCAGCAAAATCCTGTATTCTCTCCAAAGATCCATTACACAAAATCACCGTACGATACAGGTATTCCCAGGTGGCATAAATCGCCTCATTGTTCACTCCCCAGCGATGCAAGTACAATCCCTGCCAGAATCCACCATCATACCAGTCTCCTCCACGTGTGGGCATGATAGCCTCATCAGTAGTAAACGTATTCAAATCATAGATACCCCGGCCTGTCCCCTGAAGGCCCTGACTGTCGACATATCCACCCACGTAATTATACAACGAAAACACCCCATTTTTCTGCACGTCCGACAAGGTAGAATAAGCCGTTTCTTCATCCAGACGGTCCTTCGGATTTTCTTCCAGGTAACTGCTGCAGGAAGTCCATGACAGAAGAGAAAACGACGCAAATAGTATTGAGTATATTCTTTTCATAATAAGCAGATTAAAAGTTAAGACCTAAACTAATCATATAAGTTCTTGAAAGAGGATAAGTACGCTTGTCGTCCACCCCGAAAGTATCGTCCACCAAGGTAGAATTAATCAGTGGAGTCAGCCCCGAATAACCGGATATTGTGCCCAGGTTATTAATGGTCAGTGCCAGGCGTGCCCCATGCAAGAAACGCTGTTTTTTAATAGGCACGTTCCATCCCACAGTCAGGTAATCAAAGTTCACATAATTGCCACTTTCCAGCCAGTAATCCGTTGCCGTCAGGTCATGTATATTCCGTGCCGGTGCCTCTGCCAGCACATTGTAGTCCGGCAAGCTGTTCATGTTCATGTAACTCAGCGCCGTACCATTGTAAATCTTATGTCCGAATGCTCCGTTTATCTGCAACGACACATCAAAACGCTTGTAACGGAAACTGATGTTGGAACCTAACAAGGTCTTGGGGGTAGCCTGTCCGGCCACGTAACGGTCCTCCCCATCTTCCAGGTTCACGCCTCCTCCATTCAAGTCAGCAATCTGATAGGTATATCCTCCGTTTCCGTCCGAAACCAGTCCTTCGCAATGCGGCAGATAGAAAACGCCTAACGGCTGGCCCACAATCTGATACACGATATTGTTGTATCCCCCATGCAGTCCCGCACCGTTCAGTCCGGCCAAAGCCGTATATTGTGCCGCACTGATGTATTCTCCGTCATACATACCGCTCAATGACAGCAACTTGTTCCGCTGGAAAGTTACGTTCGCATTGATATTCAGTTCCATATCTTTTGTCCGCAAGGGCGTGATACCGATGGAAAGTTCCGTTCCGCTGTTCCGCATGGAGCCCAGATTAGCCAAGAGTTTGTTATAAGCAAACGGAGGAACACTGACATCATACTGATACAGCATGTCCCTTGTCTTCGACAGATAATAATTCACCGACAGCCAA
>ENA-OQCS01001504-OQCS01001504.1-human-gut-metagenome-genome-assembly--contig:-NODE-1504-length-11826-cov-6.758697_pt1 | contig 11826 bp, 14 predicted proteins | sample MGYA00242757_ERZ504575 | MGnify/ENA primary metagenome ERZ504575 (study PRJEB26092, sample SAMD00036297) | human gut metagenome | host: Homo sapiens | study: EMG produced TPA metagenomics assembly of... | reverse complement strand
TGCACGTTTGAAGAAATTTGGTTTACTCTCAGCCGAGGAATATCTTTGTAAAGCGAGATGTCAAGTTAACTGAACCGCCGGATGCGGAACCGCATGTCCGGTGGTGTGAGAGGTCGGCGGCAAAAGCCGTCTCCTACTCGATCATGGCACATGCTATGGATATAAAGATTATAGCGGAAGGTGCTGAAACTAAAGAGCAGGTCGAGTTCTTAAGAGATAACGGTTGTGATTATATCCAGGGGTATTATTTTTACAAACCGATGCCGGAGAAAGAGTTTGTGAAACTGTTGGATGCCGGCAGATAGCAGTTACATATAATAGTCTCGCGCAAACTGCACAAATTGCTTTACATGGGGTTTCAGAATCCTGTTTTTGCTGTAGACAATATAGAAACTGCGTTTATGAGCAGATTTCTCCAGCGGAAAGACAAGAATCTGCTTTGTCCTCTGCAGGTCAGTGACAGAGCGTGATGAAAGAATAGAGATTCCCAGACCATTAACAATGGACTTTTGATGCTTTCCAGGTCATTCATGCGGGCGATCACATTCAGATTGCCTGTTGTGATGCCTATGCGATCCAGAAAAAGGTCCATTTCTTTTTTGTGCCGGAGCCTTTTTCCCTGAGGATAATAGGATCTTTCAGGAAATCATGAAAAATAGCGGGTGTTTCCCTGTCCTTGAGTGCAAGATAGTGATCTGTTACAGGAGTTGCGATGACCAGCTCATCATGGCAGAAAGGGATAAACACGCAGCTCTCATCACGTGTATTCTGGCCTACCAGAGCCAGATCTACAGTTCCGTCCAGTACCCGGCTGATGGATTCTGAACTGTCTGACTGTATGGAGTGAAAATAAACATCAGGATGCGTTTTTCCGAAAGCAGCAAGCAGTTCCGGCAAAAGATAAGAAGAAGGAATGGTAGATGCAGCCAGATCTATCATATGTTTGTGGGCACCTGTAAAATTTTCAAGCAGGTTATTTCTGATTTCCAGCATACGGACTGCACTGTCATAAAGCTGGTAGCCTTTGGCTGTGATTGTTGTTTTCTTTGTAGTACGGATGATCAGTTTCATATGCAGTTCATCTTCCAGGGAACGTATATGCGCACTGATCGTAGGCTGTGTCAGATAGAGGCGGCGGGCCGCCTCTGAGAAGCTGCCGTAGTCCACGACAGCGACGAATGCTTCTAACTGTTTAAATTCCATTGTGAAAATCTCCTTTTATGTACGAAAACGATGTACGAGTGTACCGACAAGTTGATTCTTGAAACAATCTTGCAGGATAAATTTTCTTATTTCAAGGCGGAGGAGAGAGGCTAGCGGTGGCTACGGCGACTGACGACAACGCGGAAATAAGAAATTTAGACGTAAGATTGTTCAAGAAATCAACTTGTTGGTACACTAGGATTGTTATAGTAATGCGGATAATGCATCTAAAGCAATATCCAGTTCCTGCTTTGTATTCTCAGGTCCGAAAGAAAAACGGAGAGTACCCTCCGGGTATGTTCCAAGAGTTTTATGTGCGTTTGGTGCACAGTGAAGGCCGACTCTTGTCATAATTCCATAAGTACTGTCCAGCTCAAAGGCGGCCTGAGCCATGTCCATATGTAAGGTCTGGACGGATACAACTGCACAACGGTTTTCAATATTTTTTTTACCGATAATACGCAGAAATTTTTCTTCAGGATCCAGATTCAGGATACCATCTATAAAGTATTGTGTCAGCATTAATTCATGTTGGCGGATTTCTTCCATGGACTGTTTCTCCAGATCACAGAGTGCGGCATGAAGTCCCAGAATCCCAGGTATATTGGGAGTTCCGGGCTCGAAACGATCAGGAAGAAATGCCGGTACTTCTTCAGAATGAGAGGCGCTTCCTGTTCCACCGCTGATAAGAGGCTCAATCTGCGCTGCCAGTTTATTGCGGATCAGAAAGCCACCTGTTCCCTGTGGCCCTCTGAGTCCCTTGTGACCTGTAAATGCCAGTGCGTCTATGTGACATTTCTCCATATCAATGTTAATGGTTCCTGCCGTCTGTGCAGTGTCCAGAATAAAAAGAAGCCCATGTTCTTTGCAGAAATCTCCGATTTCCTGTGCTGGCATGACAGTTCCGCATACATTAGAAGCATGAAGACAGACCACAAGCTTAGTCTCAGGACGAAGGAGTGCGGTCGCTTTATCAAGCAGAAGACTGCCGTCAGAAGCGCATGGGATCCTGTCAAAAGAAATTCCATGTTTCTCCAGCTGTACAAGGGGACGCATCACTGCATTATGCTCCATGGCAGTTACAAGTACATGATCGCCGGGTTTCAGAAGTCCTTTCAGAAGAACATTCAGACTGGCAGTGATATTTTCTGTAAAAATAACATTCTTACCCTTTCCGGAAGTAAAGTGAAAGAGCTTCAGAAGCTGTTCTCTTGTCTCAAAAATCTGCTCCTCCACAGAATAAGCTGCCCGGTATCCTCCCCGGTTAACATTCACAGGAGAGCCTGACAGATAATCATAAACTGTCTGTGCTACAGATGGCGCCTTGGGAAAAGACGTACTTGCCTGATCCAGATATATTTTATTCATAGTAACAAATCCCCCCGTTTTTTATATAATTAAAGATTATATGAGAATTGCAGGAGCTGCTTTGATGCGGAGCAATTCGTAGATATCAGGTTAGGGGCAAAATATTTTTCGTCCCTAACATCATTATAGTATAGCACAACTTATAAATGATTTCTATAAATAACTATAAAATACGGCTATAATGAATTAGTGATTTCAGCATAAAAATGATAAAATAGATACAAAGAAATTGTGCTGACAACAAACAAAGTCAGTGATGTACTGTCAGAATCAAGCACAAAAAGATTCTGACAGTACATAATGCAAAAGGAGGAAAGAAATAAATGAAAAACGAAAAGGGAACCATAGTTCTGGCAGGAGGCGTGATCGGTCTGATCGCTGCAATTCTGGTGTTTTTTGGAAATCCGGCAAATATGGCTTCTGTATTGCCTGTTTCCTGAGAGATACCACAGGTGCGCTGGGACTTCATTCAGCGGCAGCAGTTCAGTATATCCGCCCGGAGATCATTGGTCTGGTGCTTGGAGCATGTATCATTTCACTTGCTAAGAAAGAGTTTCGTCCAAGAGGCGGCTCTGCACCTGTGACCAGATTTACACTTGGCGCATTTGTTATGATCGGATGTCTGATGTTTCTTGGATGTCCTTTCCGTATGATTCTGCGTCTGGCAGGCGGAGACGGAAATGCTCTGTTTGGACTTGTTGGATTTGTAGCCGGTATTCTTACAGGAACTATTTTCCTGAAGAAAGGTTACACACTGAAACGTTCTTATAAGATGCCGAAGCTGGAAGGCGGTATTTATCCTGCATTCCAGATCGTGATGCTTCTGTTACTGGTAGCAGCACCTGCATTTATTCATTTCACAGAGCCGGAAGGCGGACCCGGAGCAAAACATGCGGCAATCATTATTGCACTGGCAGCAGGAATCATTGTTGGTATCCTGGCACAGAGAACACGTCTGTGTATGGTCGGCGGTATTCGTGATGCGGTACTTTTTAAGGAATATAAATTACTGTTCGGTTTTGCTGCAATCCTTGTGACTGCATTGGTAATGAATCTGATCCTCGGTGCAGTTACAGGAACATCTTATTTCAATCCTGGATTTGCGGGACAGCCGATCGCACATACAGACGGACTGTGGAACGCACTTGGCATGTATCTGGCAGGCTTTGGATGTATTCTCCTCGGTGGATGCCCGCTTCGTCAGCTGATTCTTGCAGGAGAGGGAAACACAGATTCAGCTGTAACTGTTCTCGGGCTGATGGCGGGTGCTGCATTTGCCCACAACTTCGGACTTGCATCATCCGGTGAAGGCCCTACGGCAAACGGAAAGATTGCAGTTATTATTGGAATCGTGGTAGTTGCTGTAATTGCGGCAGTGAACTCCATGAGAAAAGAAGAAGCCTGATTGTCGGAATGCAGACATCATTTCCGCAATCAATACGCTCACTTTGCGGAAAGTATTTTTTTAGGATAATAAGCGGGAATCCTCGGCAATTCAATTACCGAGATGAAAGCGCAAACTGTGCATATCTGCACTCATAATAAATAAAAATAACAAAACGGTTTTCATTCAATTTCTCCCTATAAAAAGCTGTATCCAGCATTATAAAAAGAAAATATGTTCGATATTTTATTGCGGAATTTTTGATATCATGGTATTATATATGTATGAAAGAAAATCTTACACATTACCGTACTTGTGTGTGTAATGTTAATTATCATATGGTATGGTCAGTGAAATACCTGAAGGGGATCTCCGGCAGGAAACTTTTCGAATATTTTCCGGAAATAAGAAACCAGCTTTGGAAAGGGGAGCTGTGGAACCATTCCTATTATGTGGAAACGGTCGGAACTGTATCGGAAGAAAATATCCACAGGTATATCGAACATCAGAGCAAAGCTTACTGATACTATGGAGGAGAGGAAATGCTGCTGTCAAAAAAACATCCATAAAGGTCAGCCGGGAATATGCGAACCTCATCGGGCATATGTGTTATGCAGCATCCAAGCTCTGGAATGTCTGTAATTATGAACGTCAGCATTACAAAGAAACTGGGATGGAGCAGTATCCGGACTGGTATTATCAGAAAAAAGCCCATAAAGAGGATCTGTGGTATAAACAGCTCCCGTCCCAGACCGCCCAGGAAGTCTGTAAGCTGCTGGACAAGGCATGGAAGTCTTTTTACGCCCTGAAAAGATCCGGAGGGATCGAGACTCCCAGACCGCCGCGGTTTAAGCAGGAAAGTATCCCCATTACCTATATGCAGATGGGGATCGTGCATGAGCGGGATACGGACAGAGTCCGCCTGTCCCTTCCAAAGGCATTAAAAAAATATATGGAAGAAACGTATCAGATCCATGAAAACTTTCTTTATCTTGAAAATAAGATTTTCAGGGGCATGGATCAGATCAAACAGCTGCGGATCTACCCGCCGGAGAAGGGAAACTGTAAAATTATTGTTGTTTATGAGGTCCCTGACCAGGAAGAACTTCCACAGAACGGACATGAACTGTCTATTGATCTGGGGCTTCACAACCTTATGACGTGTTATGATTCTGAAAATGGGAAGACGTTTATTCTGGGCAGGAAGTACCTTGAATTGGAAAGATATTTCCATAAAGAGATCGCAAGGGTGCAGGCCCAGTGGTATGGGCAGCAGTCCGGAAAGGGAGTAAAGCATCCGGTCACATCAAAACATATCAGGAAGTTATATAAGAGAAAACAAGACTCAGTAACGGACTATCTGCACAAGATCACAAGATATCTTGCAGAATACTGCCGGGAACAGGGGATCACCTGTGTCGTTACAGGGGATATCCGGAACATTCGGAGAGAAAAAGACCTGGGACACAGGACAAACCAGAAGCTTCACAGCCTGCCGTATAACAGGATCTACATCATGCTGGAATATAAGCTGAAAAGATATGGGATCCGCTTTGTAAAACAAGAAGAAGTTATACCAGCCAGTGCAGTCCGCTGTCACCGGAAGTAGGGAAAAGATATGCAGAGCCGTCCAACCGGAAAGAGAGAGGATCATATAGGGATGGAAACAGAGTCTATAATGCAGATGCGGTAGGCGCATATAATATCCTGAGAAAATATCACTCCGTATCCGGAGTAAAAAAAGAACTGTCCGTAACCGGACTGAAAACACCGGAAATAATAAAAGTAGCTGTATAGCTCTAAAGAGCAAACAGTAGTGGTGCCATGGATGCACCCTGAAAAAAGGCGGTATCCCGCCTTAATTCAGATGCTCTGGTAACTCAGTTACCGAGTAATTCACACACACTCTAAAAGGAGAGAGACGAATGAAGAAAGTAGATGCAAGAGGTTTATCCTGTCCGGAACCTGTGATCCGCGCAAAAAATGCAATGGAATCCGGAGACAAAGAATATGAGATCCTGGTTGATAACGTAGTTGCAAAAGAGAATGTATCCAGATTTGCAACACATCAGGGATATCAGGTACAGGCAACAGAGCAGGGAGATGATATCCTGCTGAAACTTACAAAATGATCACATATATAGCAACCTTCTATTCCCATTATGGAGCTATTCAGTTTCGAAGAAACTGCCAGGCAATGAATCTGAGTGCAGAAGTCATGCCTGTCCCAAGAGATTTAAGCTCCTCCTGCGGAACCTGTGTGAGATTTCATACAGAAGCGGACTTCCCGGAGAAAACAGAGGAAGTCGAGCAGATCGTCAGAGTAGAACCGCAGGGATATGTTGGGATTTATCATGCGGATGAAGAATAAGAGAACCCTTCTGTGGACAAATTGTCGGCAGAAGGGTTCTTGTTTATTTTATAGAGATGCAGGCATAAAATATTACTCCTGTGTAAGTTTCAGCAGTGCTTCAGCAAGATTGGAGTCCAGGATCAGCACATCCACCAGCCCGCCCTTTAAAGCGCTTAACACAGCATTTGCTTTGGACACACCTGATACAAGGGAAATCTTGCGGTCAATTTTTTGAACTGCTCCATGCTGATCGATATCATGCGTTCTTTAAGTGTAGTATTACATTCCTGTCCGTCATGATCAAAGAAGCGAAGGGCAATATCTCCGGAAACATTTTCCTGTTTCAGCATCTCCAGATCCTCTGTGAACATAAAATCCGGAGATGCAAGAACGGATTCTTCTTCTCTTCCTTCATGATCCGGGAGGCTTCTTTGCTGCTCATAAGAGCGTCTGTGAGAAGATAATAGTTCTCTCCGAAGAATGCCTTTGCCATACGGGATACCAGAGTACGTACATCCAGTTCATTTTCACAGCAGGCAATACTGCCATGAAGAGTAACGAACTTTGCATTTACCTTCTGGGAAGGATTGAGATAATTGATCATATGGTAAACAGTACTGCCCCAGGTGACGCCCAAAATATCACTTTCTTTTAATCTACGGGGATTTCGTATTCAGGCATATGAAAATGATATACAAATCTTGAAATTGTGTGTAAAATATGGGGTAGAGATTATGCTTGGAAGCGATGCACACAGAGAAGAGGATGTAGGTGATTTTACCAGGACAGAAAAAATTCTTAAGGAAGTAGATTTTCCGGAGGAACTGATCGTGAACCGTTCCCTTTCATATGTGAAAAACCGGCTTCGGGTGTAGAAAGGGAGGTTTTTATGTTTTCAGTACTAATGAGGGCTTTTTCATTTACCCTGATCATCATCATCGGAATTGTAATGAAATCTACAGGCTTTGTGCCGAAAGATGCAGGTGCATCAGTTAAGAAATTTCTGATCTATGTACACTTCCTGCATCTATTATCACCAATTTCTCTGCAATAGAGGATATGGGATTTAATATGCTGATAATAGCAGCACTTGGAATTCTTCTGAATGTAATTATGATTGCAGTAGGTGCACTGATCACACGCAGAAAATCCAAAGGAGAACAGGCGTTAAATATGCTCTGTCTTCCGGCATTTAACATCGGGGCGTTCTGTCTGCCGTTTGTGCAGAGCTTCCTTCCGGCTATGGGAAGTGTTACTGCCTGTATGTTCGATGTAGGAAACAGTATTATGTGTACCGGAGGTACTTATGCATTCGTTGCAGAGTATACAGCAGCTTCCGGTTCCAAAAAAGGAATTGATCTTAAATCCTTTGCAAAACGTCTGATTACCAGTCCTCCGCTGGTAGCCTATGTAGTTATGTTTATTTTAGCTGTTGCAAATATTGACACGCCACCGGTTATTCTTACACTGATCGAGCCAATGGCAAAGGCCAACACATTTGTTGCCATGCTGATGTTAGGTCTTCTGTTCCATATCGAATTCAAGAAAGAATACATGGGTGAGATTTTCAAACTGATCGGAATCCGTCATATCTTTGCTACAGTCTGTGCTGTAATCTTCTATTTTGTTTTACCGTTTGATCTGGTTATCAGACAGACACTCGTTTTACTGTGCTTCGCTCCTATGAGTGCAGTGGCACCTGCCTACACCGGAATGTGCGGCGGTGATGAAGGAATGGCAAGCTGTGCAAACAGCGTGAGCATTCTGTGCAGCCTTGTAGTGATTACTGCTTTGTTGGCAATTATGGGGCTGTATTAAGTTTTATGAATATGTGAATAAGCAAGAAACGGGCAGGATTCCTGGAGGTGGGAATCCTGCCTTTTTATGCAGATACTCTTAGAGAGTTGTGAAAAGCTCGTTTGTTTTCATGAAGATAACAGAACTTAGTGATTTTTAAAATACAAACATATACTGCCAGTGAATGAAATAAGCAGGAGCAAGGGGTATAATGAACAATGAAGGAACACTTCAGAAATATTTGGAAAAAGAAAAATATTGAAGTTCAAATTGCTATTGTCCAGGGAAGGTTCAATCACAGGACAGTAGCAGACCGATAATATTTATCACAGCCGTTCTCTGAGCAGGAGTCAGCAGATTCCACTGTGACAACATATTTTTTTCTTCTTCAGTCATGGAAACCAGAACATCTGTATCATTAAAGAATTCTGCCAGAGTAATACCAAAGGTCTGGCATATAATTTCAAGTTTGTCTATTCCTGTCTTCCCGTAAAGAGGTTATTTTTTCTAATACATCAAACAATTTCTCACATCAAAATCATTTGTAATTATTATTGATAAATAAGGGATATGCTATATAGCGTCAAAGTTTTCACACTCTGCTGAACTGTCTTAAATGTATTATTTATGCGGACTGCTATAAAAGTAAATGGGTGTATGAAGTATATACATATATGCAAATAAAAAGATTTTTAAGTATGATTTCATGAAGAAAAAAACAATTAGTTTTTCAATGGTGATTAATGATTGAGTATTTGAAGAAGAAAAAGTATAATAAAGAGTAAAAACTGCAAACATGGATATATTAATGCTGTTTTGGGTGTAGAAAAGATAACAAATAGAAGGGGAAGTGATGGAACTACAGATCATCTTGAAAATGTAATGAATTTGATGTAAATAACAGAATTGTATATGAGTGAGAAGTGGGGTATAGATATGAAAAAGAATAAAAATTTAGTTAGAGTATCAATTGTTGCCAGTTTGCTGATTACAACCAGTTCAATATTAGGACAAAATGTTGAGGTAATGGCATCAAATCCAACGAATTACAAAGATATGATGGAGTATGCTGCATACGAAAATGTAATAGCAGATGCAGGAGCCTCTTCCGGAGATTTTGGCATTTCCTTGGCTTTGTATGATATTGATCAGGACGGAATAAGAGAGTTGCTTATATCACATGGCACCTGTCTTGCTGATTGGGTAAATGATATTTATACATTGGAAGATGGAAAATATGTGAGCTATATTGGAAATGTAGGCAGACAGGGATTATTTTATACAGCCCCAGATGGAAATGGAATGTATTTTTTGTATGGATATCAAGGATATCAGAAGATAACACGAATTACAAAGAGCGGAAAAGATATTGTGCAAACATTGATAGAATCAAGGGAACTTAATGCAAATGAAAACTATACAGAATTTGCTGATAAGATAGCACTACTTGCACCGGGAGATATTCCAACCCATGGAAATTCTTATGATGTAGAAGTAACAGCCCCGGATGGCGGTGTAAACATGCGCTGTGGCGCAGGAGTGGAGTATGATAAAGTTCTTCCAGACATGATTCCAAACGGAACAGTTCTGACTGTGACTCAGGAAGCAGTGGCTTCCAATGGAAATTCATGGGGCTATACAAATTATAATGGAACATACGGATGGATTGCACTTACTCAGGTTACTAAATATGAAGAACCAACAGAAGGCGCTCCGATTCCACATACACGTTATGTGATTAACTGCAATGAAAGTATTACTCTTCGTACAAATCCAGATGTAAATGCTACTGAAATCTGTCAGATTCCGTTGGGAACAGCCGTTGCTACATTCGGAGATGCCGGAAACGGATTTATTTCTGTGTATTATCAAGGTTCATCTGGATATTGTCTGGCAAGTTATCTGTCTGCTCCAGTGGCTGATAATTCTGATTTCTGCTGTGAAACAATAAAAGAATATTTTGATAACAGAACTTTATAATAGGCTGTAGCTGTATGATATGAAAAAATCCCCAGAACATAAGCTCTGAGGATTTCATTTAGCGGTTGTCTATTTATCTGCCCCATAATATCTGTCATCGCCGAAGCCAAGGATCAGCATGAAGATTGGCGGTAAGAAGATAAGGCCAATGGCGAATCCTGTGCCTCTGCCAAAAGCTCTTGCAAGCTTAACACTGTACATAATGCTGATTATGGCAAGTATGATTTTGATCAGTACGATGATCATGGAGATCATTAAACTGTCGTTTGTTTCAAGAGTTCCCTGTAAGCAGAAGATACGATTCCAAGAACCAATGTCAGCCAGAAATATGCAGGTTGCCATGCGATTTTATAAGAAATATAATCGCCATATATTGGAATAATACTTTTCCATCCGTCCTCTCCTGCTTTGGTAAAGATTCTCCAGTTGGCAATGATCTGCAGAAGCCACCATGCGAATGCAATCATCAGATACATACCGCCCAAGAGCATCAGACTACTGATAGCTATAAGCCCATTTGTGTTCCTCCATTTCTTTTTGTGAGATATGATACAATGTATCATTGGTGTAGATGCGTAGTTGAGAACTATGTTTGTTCTCCTGAAGTATTTATGCTAAATCCATTAAAGCATATTCTCAGGAGTTCGTCAATTATCAAAGAAGATTGTAAATTTTATATTTGATAGTTGGCTACGTTACTGTAAGGAACAAAAATAACGTTTGGCCATAAGTGAGAAAACTATTGTTGCTGTGGCATAAAACATATACTGCCAGTGAATGAAAAGCTGACAAGAGAAGGTTATAATGAGTGTAATAAAGGATGAGTGAATTATAATAATCCTCTAAATGAATTACTGAAGATTGTACATAAGCGAGGTGAAAACTATGGCAGCAATACTTATGATGCTTACATAGCGGCAGCATACTGGGCGACTAATAAGATATGGTGGTCTAAGAAAGTGTATGTTTATTCCAATGCAACATATTTCTACATGACACGTTTTATTATCTGTATGATTGCAGGATTTGTGACAATACCCATTGCACTGCTGCAGACATTGATTGGCAAAAACTGAAATAAGAGGGGAAAGTAATATGGAAGCACTGGAAACTCAAGCACAGGCTACACAGGAAAAAGAAAATGCTGTGACAAAGCAGAATATGAAGTATACCATGAGTTCTTCAAGAGGAATTTATTTATCGTGGCTGACGGGAAGGATTTACAGCACAATTCTTGCTGATCATGAAAAGCTGACTATAGATATAAAGCCGGTAAAGAAGAATATGATTCCTGTGATTTATTATGAAGATATTACGGCAATACTTATGAACTACAAAATACCAGGATATTATATATTTTTCATTTGTCTGGCAGTGATTTCCTGTTTTTCCAATCCTGGAATGATTATATTTGTTTTTCTGTTTATATGGGCAGGCTCAAACCGTAAAATAACAATATGTCTGAGAAGCGGAAATAAAGCAATTGTATATGCAAGAAGAAAGAAAATAGCTACAGCATTTGTCGAGGATATTAAAGAAAGAGCGAAAATATAATTAACAGTAAATGCTACAAAAGAAAAGGGGGATAACTATGGCAGCAAAAACAATTATGAAAAGGATCGCAATAGCAGCATTATCAGCGGTTATTTTACAGGGAGTAACACCTCTGGACAGTTTAAATGTATATGCCTCAGAGAATACAGGCGCAAGCTATACAGCACTGGATCTGTATAACATATAT
>ENA-OQCS01001503-OQCS01001503.1-human-gut-metagenome-genome-assembly--contig:-NODE-1503-length-11840-cov-2.145821_pt1 | contig 11840 bp, 15 predicted proteins | sample MGYA00242757_ERZ504575 | MGnify/ENA primary metagenome ERZ504575 (study PRJEB26092, sample SAMD00036297) | human gut metagenome | host: Homo sapiens | study: EMG produced TPA metagenomics assembly of... | reverse complement strand
CTCTGGCTTATTACATTAACAAAAAAGACATGCATCCTTTTCATTTCTAAAAAGACTACATTTATCATCTTATCTTTTGTCATTCTAGCACCATGAGGACGACTTCGTCGCTCGCAAAGTATATCCTTAGATCATGGCAAGTATTCCCCGCCATGCGTCACGATACGGTGACCATGCATAATACACACCGTGTTCTGCCTCCGAGAGATCTGCCCCATTCAAAAATCCTGCGTTCACTGCAACAGCCGCGTCTCCCTGATAGGTATCCCCTCCGTCCAGGAATACATTTCGCATACATGTGATGTAAGGTAAAAAAGTAGTTGGCATTGCGTGCATTTTCGGCAGTGTTTTCAAATCGTTCTGTGTATATACGACATCTACACGGTTTTTAGCCGCCGATACCAGCCCTTTGAGAAATACAGATGCCATAAATCCCCACTGACAGATAACCGCCGGATCATTATATACATCAAAAACACTCCAGATTTCATCGTCCGGCTGATCGTCCGCCTTTTCCGACGTATGATAATTGTATAAAATCAGTCCGTCCCAGTCGTTCAAGCATGCATAGGCAACCGTGTGCACATATGCTGTCGAATGGAAAGGATGTTCCCCATATTCGTTCCACTCACTGAGCATGAAAGGTTTTCCTTTTACAATGGCAACGGAAGCAAGATTTAAAAGTGTTGTTGCCATAGAACCAACTCCTGTCTGCATGGTCAGCGGGTTCGTTGACACATATTCGGCCGGCCCTGCAACCAGATAGGTATTTGCCTCCTGGATCGGAAGCAGCGGGTGATTAAAATAGCTGTTATTTTCCATAAAATCCCCGTCGGTATGGCCATATACATCCGCTGCACCGGCAACCAGATTGCTTGTCACGATCGGAACTTTTACTCCAAGGGAATGAAGATAATCTTTCATATCCTGATAAAAATTACGATTCATCGTAATGCCAAATTCCATAAAATCAGCATAGCGGGCCGGACTTTCATTTTCTTCCCATTTTCCCAAAGGGTCGCATTCCGGCTGATAGAAATTACCTGCGGCTCCCTGCACAGTTCCTTTCTCCGGATCTTCTTCCTCGCCAAGCGCACATTTTCCTTCAAACGTCCATGCTTCTTTCAGACGCTCTCTTGTTCCATATTTCATCAAGAGGAAGCTGTTAAAACGATTTTGTACCTCATCCCGATATGGCTGCATCTCTTCCCGCTGATCTGTGTCCATCGTTCCTTTAATCGCAGAATCTTCATTATTGATCTGAACCGTGATCACCGCCGGATCGTCAATCAGTGCAAGACCTGTATAAGGATTCACATGACAGAGAATCTTTCTGGCATATTCTTTTGCAGCTCTATCATCCGTTTATTGTACATGGGAAAACGTTTGATGCAGCTTCCCGCATTCCCCGGGTAATCCAGTCCATCTCCTTCTACAAAATCTCTTGCAACGATAAGATCAATGTGAAGGTAAATACCCCGTCTCTTTCAATTTTGCGACAAAATAGTCAAATCGATCCAGACCTTCCAGGTGAAATTCTCTCCCGTTTCCTTTTCATAATCTAAAAGTGGAGCTTCTTTACAGCTGGACCAGCTGCGCGGTTCCTCGCCGATTGGGGCATCTGCTGCATGGAGCCGAATCACATTCACGCCCAGGCTCGCAAAACGTTCCGCCAGTTTCTCTGCGGTTTCATGATCCGGGGTATTTGATCTTGCAGCCACATTAAACCCAAGAAATTTTGCCCTTACACCATCTTCAAAATAAAAATGGCCATTCCTTGTCGTTACAAATCCATGTTTTCCAGCTGGTGCATCCAAAAGATAAGAATAATCGAGAACACCTTTATTTGGATTCGTTTTATTAATTTTAATCGGTTGTCTCATACGTATGATCCGCCTTTCCTTTTTTCTAATCGCACTTTATCAAAAATGAAAGAAAAGATATTACATAAAAACATACAAAATTATATGTTTTCGTATTGTTATTTTTCTTTTTCCATTTTATACTTTAAATTTGGAAGTGAAGGAATCGTGAATTGCTTTGCAGAAACTTTCAAACGAAAATTTGATCCACTGCATCCCACAGATACCAGGAGAATATCATATGAATTATGTTACTTTTTGTAAAAATTACTATGCCGTTACAGGAATTCCTACGAATCTAATTACTGAAGCAGGAGCTATTTACTCTGCTTTATCAGAACAGCTCCACATCTCAACAGAGAGCCCTTATCCGCTTTATCCATCCGATTATAATCCCGAATTTCGTTTTGCATCTCCCGACATTGTATATGGCTCTGTCCAAATTGAAGCTACTGGTGAATATATCATCTTAGGCCCGGTTTTTTCCGTTCCTGTGACAGATGAGCTCGTCCGCAGTTTATATGCATGACTCTGCCACGCCCCTGAAGTTACAAGGAAGTAATCGCTGAGGCTCTCGCCTCCATTCCCCGGTTATCACATATCCAATTTTGTCAGCATCTTGTTTTCCTGCATCAATGTGTGAACCACAAGGAAATCAGTGTGTTGAAATTATTGGGACAGCGTGCACCCCAGCAATTGCGGCAGAGCCAGCAGCATTTGAAATCCATTACAGAAAATATGGAAAATAAAAAGATGCATAACACTTACCAGTTTGAATGCGAACTTTTCAGTTTGTTCAAAACGGAAATGTAAATGCTTTGCAGAATTTTTTGAAGAATAATACATTACAATTAGAAGAAGGCAGACTTGCAAAAACCCCGATTCGCCATGCCAAAAATCTTTTTATCGTGACAGCAATCAAAACCGCTGTTCTTGGTGCCATTCCGGGAGGAGTAGATATTGAAAAAACATATCAGCTTCTGGATCTTTATATTCAGGAATGCGAGGCACTGCAGTCACTGGAAAAAATCCAGGCACTGCAATACTCCATGATTCTGGATTTTTGTCAGCAGGCAGGTGAAACCAAAATCCCTGCTGGAATCTCAAGAGAAGTTTATACCTGTATGAATTTTATCCGTACACATACAAACGAATCCATCTCTGTGAATGATGTCGCGGATTCCATTCAGAAAAGTACTTCCTACACGATGAAAAAATTCAAAACTGAGCTCGGCTTTACCATAGGTGCTTTCATTACAAGATGTAAATTAGAAGAAGCTAAAATGCTTTTAACCTACAGTACAAAAAGTCTGGCTGAAATCAGCAGTTATCTCTGCTTTTCCAGCCAGCCTCATTTTCAGAGTTTATTCAAAAAACAGTATCATATGACTCCTTTAGAATACCGGAAAAAATCCGGTGTAATGGATACTATACGGCTTTAGTTTATCCTTTCCAGAGGCCCATTACAAAAACCTCACCTGCCGTTTTATCTTTTGTATGAAAACAGCAGATGAGTTTTTGCTAAGAATGAACATCAGTGCAGATGATAAACCAGTTTCACAAACGCCGGATCATCATGGTTTACAATTTCACTGTGTCCGAGATCTTTGTAAAACAGAACATAAAAAAACTTTCAATCCTTGTTTCAATCCCTCTGAGTTCATCATACAATCTGTCGTTTTACCCCTTATTTTCTGACATTTCTGTGGAAATATACTTTTTTCTTCCTCCTTCATTGCGAATCTTTCCGGGAAATGCTATAATAGCCAAAGTTGAAAGCGCGAAATCCGAAGCATTTGCAAGCTGCTTCGGAAAAAAAGACCATCCCCCGGACAAAAAGAGAGGGGATATGTCCATCCTACGGGACATAAGAAAGGAGTTATTCTATGCCTTATGATGACGTACAAAAATTTTCAGAGGCAGCCGTAAACAAAACAAGGCTGCTGAAAGACACCCGGGGAAATACTTTCTCCGTGCAGTCATGGCCGGTTTCTTTATCGTGGTTGCCATGATTTTCTCCAACGTGGTAGGCAATACGTTCCAGAGTACAGATCCTGCCTGGGGAAAACTGCTTGGCGGTATTGTGTTTGCCATTGCGGTTCTGCTGATCGTTTTTATCGGTGCAGAGCTTTTCACCGGAAACAATCTTGTTATGGCATTTGGGGCCTATGACAAAAAAGTCTCCTGGGCACAGGTTGGAAAAGTATGGCTGGTAAGCTACATCGGAAACTTTGTCGGATGCCTGATTCTCTCCGTAATTTTCGTACTGGCAGGTGCTTCCGGTACTGCCGATTATTACGCAGGATTTATTGGAAATAAACTTCCATTCCTGCCGGAGAAATGTTTTTCCGTGCCATTCTCTGCAACTTCTTCGTCTGCCTTGCCGTTCCTGCGGCATGAAATGCAAAATGAAGTTGCCAAATTTTTCATGATTATACTTTGCATCACCGGATTCGTTGTTGCCGGTTTTGAACACTGCGTTGCCAATATGGCCACCTTTGTTACCGTTGCACTTCTGGTCCCAGGCGGCATTTCTCTGACTGCCGCATTGAAAAGCATGGTCATTGTAACTATAGGAAACGCAATAGGAGGCGGTGTGCTCCTTGCCTGGCCGCTTCGAATGATGAGTGCAGATAAATGACAAAATCTTTATACATTGCGGAAAAACCGAGCGTTGCTCAGGAGTTCGCAAAAGCGTTAAAACAGAATATGCAGCGCAGGGATGGATACTTAGAGTCGGATCAGTCCGTCTAACCTGGTGCGTCGGTCACCTGGTTACGATGAGCTATCCGGAAAAATATGATCCTGCGTTAAAAAGGTGGAGTCTCGAGACCCTGCCTTTTTTGCCTGAAAACTTCAAATATGAAGTTATCCCGGAAGTAAAAAAGCAGTTCACCATTGTGAGTAACCTGCTCCACCGGGAGGATATTGAAACCATTTATGTCTGTACCGACTCCGGGCGTGAGGGAGAATACATCTATCGTCTCGTCGCGCAGATGGCCGGTATCAAAGACAAGAAACAGAAGCGTGTCTGGATCGACTCGCAGACAGAAGAAGAAATCCTGCGCGGTATCCGCGAAGCGAAGGACGAAAGTGAATACGACAATCTTTCGGCATCCGCTTATCTCCGCGCCAAAGAAGATTACCTGATGGGCATTAACTTTTCCCGTCTTCTCTCGCTCAAATACGGAAGCGCTGTCGCATCGTATCTCGGCACTAAATATCAGTCTATTTCCGTCGGCCGTGTTATGACATGTGTGCTCGGCATGGTCGTACGCCGGGAGCGCGAAATCCGTAGCTTTGTGAAAACACCATTCTACCGTGTCATCGCCGGTCTTTCCTTAAATGGACGCAATTTTGAGGGGGAATGCGCGCCGTAAAAGGCAGTCGCTACTTCAACTCTCCGCTTCTCTATAAGGAGAACGGCTTCCAGAAAAAAGAGGACGCACAGAAACTGATTGAGGAATTAAGCATGCAGAATCCTCTGATCCCGCATGTCCTGAAAATGGAGCGAAAAAAGGAAAATAAAAATGCGCCACTGCTTTACAACCTTGCGGAGCTGCAAAACGACTGTGCCCGCTTTTTCAAAATCAGTCCGGATGAAACGCTGAAAGTTGTTCAGGAGCTTTACGAGAAAAAGCTGGTTACCTATCCGCGAACCGATGCCCGTGTGCTTTCTTCTGCCGTTGCCAGGGAAATCAGCAAAAACCTGCGCGGCCTGCAGCAGTACGGTATCTGCAGCGGCCTTGCAAATGAAATTTTGCAGGGTGAAAGCTGGAAAAAGATTGGTTCCACCCGCTATACAAACGATAAACAGATTACCGATCACTATGCGATCATTCCGACCGGACAGGGCCTTAACAATCTGCGGAACCTCTCGGAACTCTCCGCAAAAGTTTATGAGACAATTGTCCGCCGTTTTCTCGGTATCTTCTATCCGCCGGCGTCTATCAGAAAGTTGCTCTTGTCACCGAAATCGGCGGCGAGCAGTTTTTCTCCAACTTCCGCGTTCTCGTGCAGGAGGGCTATTTAAAAGCCATGCAGTATTCTTTCTTCCGTAAGAAAGAGGAGGACGACGAGGGCAGAAAGGAGGACGAGACGACTTGCGATCCCTCTTTTCTTGCAGCGCTGTCCCAGCTGCAGAAAGGCAGCGAGCTGAATCTTCTCGGCCTTTCTATCAAGGAAGGAGAAACCTCTCCGCCAAAACGCTACACCTCCGGTTCGATGATCCTTGCAATGGAAAATGCCGGACAGCTCATTGAAGACGAGGAGCTGCGCGAACAGATTAAGGGAAGCGGCATCGGAACGAGTGCGACGCGTGCTGAGATTCTGAAAAAGCTTGTCTTTATCAAATATCTTGCTCTGAACAAAAAGACGCAGGTTATCACCCCGACACAGCTTGGCGAAATGATCTACGACGTCGTACACCAGTCGATCCGCCCGCTTCTGAATCCGGAGCTGACGGCAAGCTGGGAAAAGGGACTTACCTATGTAGCGGAAGGCTCCATTACCTCCGAGGAATATATGGGAAAACTGGAAAACTTTGTGACACGCCACACGGTAAATGTGAAGCAGCTGCGGAATCAGTTCCAGCTAAAGAGCAGCTTTGATGCGTCCGCGCCGTATTACAGAAAAGCCTCTTCCACGCGCTCCCGTACCGGGAAACGTACTGCTGCAGAAGACTCCTCTGCAAAGTCCTATTCCACCGCCAGAAAAAAAGGCGCACAGAACTCCTGAAATGTGGTAAGATAAACAGGAACTAAAACAAGAAAGGATGAATCACGCATGAAAGATGCAACCATTTCTGAACTTTATGATTTAACCCAGACCATTGCCGCAAAAATCTTTGAAGGCAAAACGTATCCATGGGAAGTGCTTCCGCTCATTAAAGATTTTATTCTTGAACTCGGCGAAACACTCGATCCGGCAGAATACGAAAAACGCGGCGAAAATGTCTGGATCGCAAAAGATGCCGTGATCGCACCGACCGCTTCCATCAACGGCCCATGCATCATCGGAAAAGGCGCTGAGATCCGCCAGTGTGCTTTTATCCGCGGAAATGCCATCGTCGGCGAGGGCGCTGTCGTTGGTAACTCCACCGAGCTGAAAAATGTCATTCTCTTTAATAAAGTACAGGTTCCGCATTACAACTATGTCGGCGACTCTGTTCTTGGATACAAAGCCCATATGGGTGCCGGTTCCATTACTTCCAATGTAAAATCCGATAAGAAGCTCGTTGTTGTCAAAGGCGCAGATGAACAGATCGAAACCGGACTGAAAAAATTCGGTGCGATGCTCGGCGATGAAGTTGAGGTCGGCTGTAACAGCGTATTGAACCCGGGAACGGTTGTCGGAAGAAATTCCAACATTTATCCACTCTCCTGTGTTCGCGGTGTGATCCCGTCAGGTCATATTTTTAAGAATGCGAAAGAAATTGTCAAAAAAATCTGATAATTAAAAAAATTCTCTTTTATCGAGAGAAAACCAAACCGATTGATTTAAAAGACCGCCGGAAATTTTATCGTTTTCCGGTGGTCTTTGCAATTTTTTATCAAAATATGCTGGACGAATGACCAATTTTGTGAGACAATAACCATAGGTCTGTGAACAGGCTGGAAACAGTCCGTTCGAAAGACAAAAGCTCAAATAAGTACATATTTGAAAGGAGTTTAACAATGACTTATTCACACGAAGTAGAATGATGTGTCCGGTTGCCCAGGGCGTGCATCACGGTGCAGCTCCGATTCCGGAGGAAGCAAAATGGGTAAAAGCAAAAGAAATCAAAGACATTTCCGGATTCACTCACGGTATTGGCTGGTGCGCACCGCAGCAGGGTACCTGCAAACTGACTCTGAATGTAAAAGAGGGCGTTATCCAGGAAGCTCTCGTTGAGACCATCGGATGTTCAGGAATGACTCATTCTGCAGCTATGGCATCTGAGATTCTGCCAGGACTTACCATCCTTGAGGCACTGAATACTGACCTTGTGTGTGATGCTATCAATACTGCTATGAGAGAGCTCTTCCTGCAGATCGTTTACGGAAGAAGCCAGAGTGCATTCTCCGAGGACGGACTGGTTGTAGGCGCAGGCCTGGAAGACCTTGGTAAAGGACTTCGTTCCCAGGTTGGTACCATGTACGGAACTCTTGCAAAAGGACCTCGTTACCTGGAGATGACCGACGGTTATGTAACAGGTATCGCTCTGGATGCAGATGATGAGATTATCGGTTACAAATTCATCAACTTCGGAAAGATGATGGACTTCATCAAAGCCGGCGATGATGCAAACACAGCTTTCGAAAAAGCAAGCGGACAGTACGGACGTGTTGCTGATGCTGTTAAGATCGTTGACCCGAGAAAAGAGTAATCAGATAATTTAGGAGGATAGGAAAATGGCTTTATTTGAATCATATGAAAGAAGAGAGAAACAGATTCTGGCTAAGCTTGCTGAGTACGGAATCAACTCCATCGAAGAAGCTGCAGAAGTTACAAAAGCTGCTGGCCTTGATGTATACAAAATGATCGAAGGCATTCAGCCAATCTGCTTCGAGAATGCAAAATGGGCTTACACTGTAGGCGCAGCAATCGCAATCAAAAAAGGATGCCGCAAAGCTTCTGAAGCTGCTGCAGCAATCGGTGAGGGACTTCAGTCCTTCTGTATCCCGGGTTCTGTAGCAGATCAGCGTAAAGTTGGTCTTGGCCATGGTAACCTTGGTAAAATGCTTCTGGAAGAGGACACCGAGTGCTTCGCATTCCTGGCTGGACATGAGTCCTTCGCAGCTGCTGAGGGTGCTATCGGTATCGCTGAAAAAGCAAACAAAGTACGTCAGAAACCTCTGCGTGTTATCCTGAACGGTCTTGGAAAAGACGCTGCTCAGATCATCGCTCGTATCAACGGCTTTACTTATGTAGAGACTGAATATGACTACTACACCGGAGAACTGAAAGAAGTATTCAGAAAAGCATACTCCGATGGACCGCGTGCGAAAGTTAACTGCTACGGCGCTAACGACGTTCGCGAAGGCGTTGCTATCATGTGGAAAGAGAACGTTGACGTTTCCATCACCGGAAACTCCACCAACCCGACTCGTTTCCAGCATCCAGTTGCAGGTACCTACAAAAAAGAGCGTATCGAAGCTGGTAAAAAATACTTCTCCGTTGCTTCCGGCGGTGGTACAGGACGTACTCTTCACCCGGACAACATGGCAGCAGGTCCTGCTTCCTACGGTATGACCGATACTATGGGACGTATGCATTCTGACGCTCAGTTTGCAGGTTCTTCTTCTGTACCGGCTCACGTAGAATGATGGGTCTGATCGGCGCAGGAAACAACCCAATGGTTGGTATGACTGTTGCTGTAGCTGTTGCTGTTGAAGAGGCAGCAAAAGCTGGCAAATTCTAAGATTAGCCAAACCTTGCGTAAATAAAATTATTTGAGCAAAAAAGAAGCGCCGCGGGAATTTTCCCGTATGGCGCTTCTTTTTTGCTGCTTTCGATATCCTGCAAACTATATTCTTTTGATCCATGCACAAAAAATGCCTCTGAACCCAAAACGTTTCAGAGGCGTTTTTTATATCATTCTAAGCATTATTTTGCAGCGATAAACTTCTTTGCAACCAGTGTCTCTGCACAAAGTACTGCTCCGCCTGCTGCGCCGCGGACCGTGTTGTGGGACAGACCTACGAATTCCAGTCGTAGATGGAATCCTCTCTTAAACGGCCTACGTTGATTCCCATGCCGTTCTCGTAGTTGACATCCAGTGTTACCTGCGGACGGTTATCTTCTGTCATGTAACGGATGAACTGTTTCGGTGCGCTTGGCAGATTCAGCTCCTGCGGAAGGCCTTTGAAGTTCTCCAGTTTTTCGATCAGCTGCTCTTTCGTCGGTTTCTTGCGGAATTTTACGAAAACAGCTGCGGTGTGTCCGTTTAATACCGGAACACGGATACACTGACAGGTGATCTTCGGCTCAGTTGCTTTTACGATCACGCCGTTTTCAATTTTACCCCAGATACGAAGCGGCTCCTGCTCGCTCTTCTCTTCTTCTCCGCCGATGAACGGATGATGTTTCCTTCCATCTCCGGCCAGTCTTTGAGGTTTTCCTGCTCCGGAATTGCCTGGTATGTGGTTGCAACCACTTCATATGGCTCGAACTCTTTCCATGCCGTTAATACCGGTGCATAGCTCTGGATTGAGCAGTTCGGTTTTACAGCGATAAAGCCTCTTTTGGTTCCCAGACGTTTTTTCTGAAACTCGATAACATCGAAGTGCTCTGGTTGATTTCCGGAACTACCATCGGAACATCCGGTGTCCAGCGGTGTGCGCTGTTGTTGGAAACAACCGGTGTCTCGGTCTTTGCATATGCTTCTTCAATCGCTTTGATCTCATCTTTCGACATATCAACAGCGGAAAATACAAAATCTACGGTAGATGCCACATGCTCTACATCATTTACATTCATCACAACGAGCTTTTTCACTGCTTCCGGCATTGGAGTATCCATTTTCCAGCGTCCGCCGACTGCTTCCTCGTATGTTTTTCCGGCACTTCTCGGACTTGCTGCCAGGGTCACAACTTCAAACCACGGATGGTTCTCCAGCAGAGAAATAAATCTCTGACCTACCATACCGGTTGCTCCTAAAATTCCTACTCTCAATTTCTGCTCCATTGGTTTCATCTCCTTGTTCTTCTGTGGCGTACATTTGTGCGTCTCATGTCATACTATACCAATTTTTTTCAAAATTGCAACTGTTTTTTCAATTTTCCTGTAAATATTTTTTTATTCTGCTCGATGACAGCCAGCATCGCATCTGCTCCCGGCGCACCGATCGTGTTGCGTCGTTCTACGCAGTTCTTCATGCTGATGGCATCATAAATATCATCCTCGAAGACCGGGCTGATCGCTTTGTACTCTTCGAGTTTCATATCATCAAGGGAGATTCCTTTGTCAATGCAGTACAGAACGAGACGGCCGACAATGCCATGTGCATCGCGAAACGGAACGCCTTTTCCAACAAGGTAATCAGCTGCGTCCGTTGCATTCGTGAAACCGTTCTTTGCACTGTTCTCCATGCGGTCTTTTTTGAAGTGCATGGTAGAAAGCATGCCATTGAACAGAGCCAGGCATCCTTTTACGGTGTCGATGGCATCGAAGGTCAGCTCTTTATCCTCCTGCATATCTTTGTTGTACGCCAGCGGGATTCCCTTCATAGTGGTGAGCATTGACATCAGAGCTGCGTAAACGCGGCCTGTTTTTCCTCGAACAAGCTCTGCGATATCCGGATTCTTTTTCTGCGGCATGATACTGCTTCCGGTGCTGTATGCGTCGTCGATGTCCACAAACTGATACTCATTGGTATTCCAGATGATGATCTCCTCGGAGAAGCGGGAAAGATGCATCATAATCGTAGAAAGAGCACTGAGGAGCTCAATGACATAGTCACGGTCGGATACGGAATCCATGCTGTTTAAGGTCGGGCCGTCAAAGCCGAGCAGCTCTGCTGTGTAAGCGCGGTCCAACGGATACGTCGTTCCAGCCAGCGCACCGGAACCGAGCGGACAGTAATTCATTCTCTTGTAGATGTCTGCAAGGCGGCCTCTGTCGCGGCGGAACATTTCAAAATATGCGCCATGTGATGTGCCAGTGTGATCGGCTGTGCTTTCTGCAGATGGGTGAATCCCGGCATATAGGTGTGAATGTTCTCTTCCATGATTTTTCGAGTGTTACCAGCACCTCTTTGACGAGTGCATCAATCTCGGTGATCTCATCGCGGACATAAAGTTTCATATCGAGGGCTACCTGGTCATTGCGGCTTCTTCCGGTGTGCAGCTTCTTTCCGGCGTCTCCGATGCGGTCGATCAGGTTTGCCTCCACGAAGCTGTGGATATCCTCATATTCGCTGGTGATTTCCAGTTTTCCGCTCTCTACGTCGGCAAGAATCCCCTCCAGTCCTGCAAGAATCTGGTCTCTCTCCTCTTC
>ENA-OQCS01001502-OQCS01001502.1-human-gut-metagenome-genome-assembly--contig:-NODE-1502-length-11853-cov-2.265478_pt1 | contig 11853 bp, 16 predicted proteins | sample MGYA00242757_ERZ504575 | MGnify/ENA primary metagenome ERZ504575 (study PRJEB26092, sample SAMD00036297) | human gut metagenome | host: Homo sapiens | study: EMG produced TPA metagenomics assembly of... | reverse complement strand
CGTCGCTGCCCAAACGGGTACCGGTCCAGCGCACAGATAAAGTTTGTTGAAAATCCAACGCCCGTTGGAAAGCACCTGAATCTTCTGGCGGCAGAAAGAGCCGGGACGGGTAAATACAGCCTCTGTGGGGCCCCATGTGCGGCCCCCATCGCGGGAAATTTTGCGGCGGATCTCTGCCGTGCCCTGCAGGCTGTCGTCACTGTTGTCATCAGGCTTTTTAGCCGCCTGTGCCGTGTACATCAGCCAAATGTCACCGTTGGGGTTTTGGAACAGTGAGGGGTTCTGCTCACTGCGGGTCGGGTCATCCGAGACAATGACCGGCTGCTCCCACTGTTCGGCGTCGGCAGGCAAGCGGGCCACCGCAATGCTGATGTCGGCGTTTCCCTCACGGGAACCGGCAAACCAGCAGCAGAGCAGATCGCCGTTTTCCAATTCCAGCAAATCAGGTGCATGGCAGCTTTTCCATGGGTTGGGGATAAGGGATTCCACCAAATCGAGAGCGGTATCACGGTAAAGTCTACCGTCATCGCCCAGTGTTGGCAGATCAATAATGTTACGAGCCATTTTTCAATCCTTTCTCAGCTTGACGGAGCCGATGAGAATACCTTTCTTAAAATACTTCTGAACGAACGGATACACACAGATGATGGGCAACATGGCGATGAAAATCGCGGCTGCTTTCAGATTTTGCTGATTCAGCGTAACACCATCCAGCACTACATTTTTGAAAGTTGTTCCGGAGCTGCCATCTGTAATGACAACACTCTTCAACACCTGCTGGATCGTCTTGATGGCGTCGTCTTTCAAATAAATCTGCGGGATAAGGTATTGGTTCCAGATGGATACTGCGTAGAACAAACCTGTGGTCGCCAGCACAGTGGGGGAAAGCGGCAGGAACACTCGGGTCAGGATCTTGATGTCGCTTGCACCGTCCACAACGGCAGCCTCTTCCAGTTCGTTGGGGATACCCTCCAAGAATGTCTTGGTGATGATGAGGAACTGCGTGTTGATCGCGCCTGGCACGATCATGACCCACGGACTATTGACAAAGCCGAACTGGTTGTAAATGATATACTGCGGAATGATACCGGCATCAAATACCCATGTAATGATGAACAGGGACATCAGCCAGTAACGATGTTTAAAACGTGGCCGGCTGAGCACGTACGCCGTAACGTAGGTGCAGGCTACCGCCAGCAGTGTCCCCAACGCAGTATATAAAAAGAGTTTCGCATACCGGCGAACACATTGAAGCGCGGGTTTGTCAGAATATAGCCGAAAGCTTTCAAGTTAAAGCCCATCGGTAAGAAAGTCATTTCGCCGCGCGCCAGATAGGTGCCATCCGTAGTAGCCACAAAGAACACATACAGGAACGGATACACACAGCACACTGCCACCAGCAGCAGGATTGCACTGTTGATATAATCAAACGTCGCCAGCCGTTTGAGATGGGACTTGGGCTGCTTACTCATAATAGCCTATACGCTCCTTTCTCAGAACAGACGTGCGTCACTGACTTTATCGGCAATCTTGTTGACGATGAAAACCAGCACAAAGGCAATAATGGACTTCAATACATTGACCGCGGTGCCGTAGCTGTAATCCGGGAAACCCGTAGACTGGAATGCAATGCGATAAACATACGTCTGGATCACATCAGCCGTGGCATAAGTGCCTGTGTTATACATCAGCAGGATACGATCCAAGTTGACGGAGAAGATATTGCCGACACTGATGATAAGCATCGTGATAACAGAAGTAGAAATACAGGGCAGTGTGATGCGCCACATTTTGGTCCAGCGGGATGCGCCGTCAATCTCTGCCGCCTCATACAAAGTGGGGTCAATGTTCATCATGGCGGCAATATAGATAATGGCCGAGTAACCGAACGTCTGCCAAATCTCCAGTATCACGTACAATGGCCGGAACCATTCCGGTTTTGCCATAAAGTTTGTGGAAGTACCGCCCAGCTTGGTGATCAGGATATTGATCAGACCCGATGTAGGGGAGAGCAGCGTATACATGATACTGACCATAACGGCTGCCGAGATGAAATACGGCAGAAAGCTTAAAGACTGTACCGTATTGCGCACCCACTTGGTACGAACTTCGTTTAGGAAAAGCGAAAATACAATCGGGATGGGGAATACAACCACCACGGACAGGAACGCCAGAACGATTGTATTTTGGTGATTTTCCAGATATATGGATCCTGCAAAATGCGCTTGAAGTTTTCAAGCCCCACCCACGTGCTGCCGAAAAACGCCTTTGGCTGCGGAGAAATCCTCAAACGCAATCACCATTGCACCAACCGGTCCGATCTTGAACAGAATCAGCAGCAGGAAACCCGGTATCATCAGAAGATACAGCTGATAATTTTTGATAATATCTTTTTTATCCGCGCACCGAGGGATGTCTTTCGGCACGGCAGGTACCGTCGTTTGTTGCTTTGCGCTTCGCATGGTGATTCTCCTTTCACTTTACCCCGGCAACCCCGCCGCATGGCAGTTTGCCGTGTCGGCAGCTGATTGTTCAGTATTACCTTTGTCAAGGCATCAAGCGCCGTACATTGCTTGGTAAGCTGCCAGCTGGATTTCTTCAATGCGGGACAGGCCAGATCATTCATTTCCTGCTGGAAAGCTGCCCAGTTGTCAGGGGTCAGTTCGCGCGTACCATCAATGAACTGCGCAATACCGGACATCTGTGCATCGTACACAGAAGCGAGCAGGTTTGTAACTTCCTTGCTCTGGTCATCGGTGAACTTCAGAACATAAGAGGTACCCAAGTTTTCATCTGTAAACAGGCGTCCGGTCGCCTCAGCGATCAGAGGCGCATTCCACTTGAAGAAGGCTTCGTTGTCAACGGGCTTGCAGACGGTAAAGCGGTCACTCAGGAAACTCCAGCGCTTCTCACCGGCAGGAGTAGCCTCTTCAGTCTGATAATCTACGATAAATTCCTTATCACCGTTGGTATCCTTAAAGCTTTCGCCCTCAACACCGTAGTTGGCGAGGATCTCGCCTTCCTCAGAGTAGAATAATCGATAAAGGTCAGAATCGTCTTGATTTTGTCTTCGCTGCAGTTGGCGTTAATGGCGGTGACGCACTCATCGTTGTACTTCATGCTGACGGTCATCTTCTGCGGGTTGCCGTTATCGTCCTTGATGAAGTTCAGAACACCCATCTGGTAGTTGGGGTCGTTGTCGGGGCCGCCGTTCTCCATAAACCATTCGGCGCGGTTGTAGTAATCATAGAAAACACTGCCGTTGCCGTTGAGCATGGCAGCCTCCCAGTCGGCTTCACCGAAAGTACCTGCGACCCATTCAGGTTGGATCAGGCCCTCGTCGTACCACTTCTTCATGGTCTCGACCATCTTGTAGGCGCCATCGTTCATAATGTCGATAGAGCATCCTTGTAGTGGCCGTTGATATAGATGCCGTTGGACTCGGTAGAAGAGATATTGCTGCTGCGCCGAACCACGAAGCAAAGCGGATGGCGGTGTCACGACCGGTCAACGGGTAGTAGTTGGGGTTGTCTTTTCCGTAGTAGGCTTTCAAAGTTTCCAGTGCCTTGGTAAAGTCATCGATGGTGACGATGGAGTCAGGGTCAATGCCTGCCGCCTTGAAGTGGTCGACACGGTAGCCGATCAAATCTGCAAAGATGGGGGTCTCTTTGCACAGACCGTAGATATGGCCGTCCTTATCGGTGACAAGCGCCTTGTAATCGGGATTGTCATCAATGTACTTCTGCAGGTTGGGGGCATACTTCTCAATGTAGGGTGCCAAATCTGCGAATACGCCCTGCGGGCCGTAGACGTTGGTTTGAGCCAGTTTTGTCATAACAGCATCGGCAGATCGCCGCTGATAACACGCTGGTCAACCTCAGAGTAAACGTCAGATGCCTCTTCGGGGCCGGAGATGTAGTCAACGTGGATTCCGGTGCGTTCCTCGGCAACATCATACCACTTCAGTTCCTTGATCCAGTCCACGTAGGCAGAGCGCATAAACATGGTGTAGGTGTTGTCCCCATCGCCGGAAGATTCCGTCGAGGAGGCAGCGGCAGTACCGTCACCTGTGGAGGCAGTCGTAGAGGTGGAGCCTCCACCGCAGCCAGTGAGAAGCGTGCCGACCATAGCAGTGGCCAGTACGGCAGCGCCGATTCGATTTGCGAGTTTCATTTGTGTTTTCCTCCTTATAAATGGTTTTCTCTTTATAATATCCGTTCGCTTTCAGCGGTTGGCTGCAAAACGAACAGCATATTCGATTGCGTTCTTCAAGCTCAGTTCATTGGCCTTGCCTGTACCGGCTTGGTCGAAAGCAGTGCCATGATCCACGCTGGTACGTATAATAGGCAATCCCAGCGTAATGTTTACACCTTCCACAGCACTCCACGTCTGCTTTTTCCTGTCATAGACAAAGCCGACGACCTTGAGCGGGATGTGGCCTTGGTCATGGTACATTGCCACGACAATATCATACCAGCCGCCCAAAGCCTTCGAGAAGATCGTGTCCGGCGGGATAGCCCCTGGGCGTCGATACCCGCGATGCGTGCTGCCTCGATGGCTGGAGCGATCTCGTCGATTTCCTCCCGTCCGAAGAGTCCGCCCTCGCCGCAGTGGGGATTGAGGCCCGCCACACCGATGCGGGGTTTTGCGATGCCCATGTCCCGGCAGGCTTTGTCTGCTATGCTGATGACTTCCAGCACCCGATCCTTCTTGACCCGGTCGCAGGCTTCCCGCAGAAACATGGGTGGAAACATGCACGACCCGCAGGTCATTGTGGGCAAGCATCATCGTGTAGTGTTCGGTGCCTGTGTAGTGGGCGTAGATTTCTGTGTGGCCCGAGAAGTGATGCCCGGCCAAGTTCATGGCCTCTTTGTTCAGCGGGTTCGTGACGGTGGCATCCACCTTGCCGTCCATGGCAAGTTCAATGACCTTGCGCACATACCGGAAGGCAGCATCTCCGGCGGCCGCGCTGACCTGGCCGATGGCTAAATCTTCGGGTCTGAGCAGCCCCAAATCGAGGATATCAATGACGCCATGCTCGTACAGCCCCTCGCTGGGGTCGGCCACGGGATGAATGGTGCATTTTGCACCCACAAACCCGCAGGCTCTTTCTAAGATAGCCGCGTCTCCCACGACCAGGGGCTTGCAGCTTTCATACACTTTGGGGTCCTGCAGCGCCTTTACCGTGATCTCCGGCCCGACGCCCGCAGGGTCACCCATTGTAATACCTAAAATCTTGCGCATGGCTGCCTCCTTTAGCAAAGGCCGTTGTCACGGCAGGTTTGCAGTGTCTTGCGCAGGGCGTCCAATCCCGCCGGGGACAAGCTGTTGAAAGGTGCGCGGCACAGTCCTACCGGATACCCCAGTTCCTTGACCGCCGTTTTGACGATGGTGTTGGGGTTGCCAAACTTAAAAATATCACGGAAAGGACGGATGCTGTCCTGTGCCCTGCGCGCCCCCTCAAGATCTCCGGCAGTGAACTTCTCGTAGATGCTCACCATCGTGTGAGGAAAAACGTTGGCACAGCCTGCGATGGCGCCTTTGCCTCCCGCCAGCAGTGTCCACAGGATCAGGGAATCGTTGCCGGACAGCACGGTGAACGGTTTATCGCCCCCGCGTGTTTTCTCGATATACTGCAAGATATTGTCAAAGTTACCGCTGGAATCCTTTGCGCCCACAATGTTTGCCACCTGAGACAGCTTTTGCACTGTGCAGGGGCCAAAGCGTTGCCCGTGCGGGCGGGGATGTTGTACAGCAGGATCGGCATATCCACTGCGTTTGCAACCGTCTCATAATGCTGGATGAGTTCTTCTTGGGAGGCTGCAGCAAAGCTCGGCGTAATGATGGAGAGCACATCCGCCCCCAGTTCCTTGGCTTTTCGGGACATACGAATCGTATCACGGTGCTGACGCAGCCTGTACCTGCGTAAACCGGCACGCGGCCGTTGACGGCCTTAACCGCCACACGGATGATCTCGGCTTTCTCTTCCTCGTCGAGGATATAGCCCTCGCCGTTGGTACCAAAGACAAAAATGCCGTGCACACCTGCGGCAATCAGCCGCTCGATCTGGTTGACAAGTTCCTCATAGTTGACGGTCTCGTCCTCGTGCATCGGCGTCAAAATCGGAACGATAATACCTTTTATCTCTTTCATAGTACTCTCCCTTTACAGAATCGCGCGGTAGAGTGCCTCAGCGTCTGCCGCTGTGACAGTGCGTGGGTTGTTCACCAGCAACCGCTGTACATCCATGCCAGCCTTTACTAGCAGAGGCAGATCGGTTTCCGTCACACCGTAAGGCTTCAGTGATGTGGGGATGTCCAGATGCTTTACCATAGCATCCATCTGATTGATGACCCAGTCAGCCTTTTCTGTGTCTGTGCCGGCTCCCGTGCCTCCAACAGCATCATAAACCTCTGCAAATTTCTTTCTGCAGCAAGACTTATTAAACTGCATGACCGGCATCAGCATATGGCATTTGCAACGCCATGAGGGATGTGGTACCGCCCGCCCAGCGGGTAGGACAGCGCATGCACGGCTGTGGTGCCGGAACAGGTGATGGCAACGCCTGCGTAGAAGGCGGCCTGCATCATTTTTTCCTTCGCGTCCAACGCGTCAGCGTCGTCGCAGGCTTTTTCCAAATTGGGGAAGATGAGCCGCAGCGCTTGCATCGCGAACAAATCACTGAAAGGGTTGGCCTTAGCAGAAGTATAACACTCAATAGCGTGGCACAGTGCGTCGATGCCGGTGGAAGCTGCGATTCTGCGTGGCAGGCGACGGATCATCTCGCCGTCCAGAATGACCGCATCCGCGATCATTTCGGGATTGACGATGCCGACTTCAACTGTTCTTCGGGCACCGCCACGATGCTGTTGGGCGTTGCCTCAGAGCCGGTGCCCGCCGTGGTGGGAATCATAATGGTCTTGACAGTCTTTTTGCCGATGCGCGGATCTTTCAACTGATCGCGTACCGTGCAACTGCCGTCCGCCGTGATGGAGGCCAGCTTAGCAATGTCCATCACGCTGCCGCCGCCGACGGCGACAATCAAGTCTGCACCGCTCTCACGGAAGGTATCGATGACCTGCTGGGCCTGATCGCAGGTGGGTTCGGCGGGTAGGGTGTCATACACCACATAAGGTACTGCCGCTTTGTCCAGTTCGGCCAGCGGGCGTTCCAGAACACCGGATGCCCGGATGCCTGCATCCGTAAAGACGGCTGCTTTTTTATGTCGGGCCGCCAGCGATTCCAACGCCTGCATGCCAGTCTCACCGCTAAATACCTGCTGCGGCATGGCAAGTTGATACTGCTTCATCATCTTCCGTTCCTTTCTGCAAATTCTGACGTATCCTGCTGAGCAGGTCCTCTCTACAATCCGCCGGACTTGGAGACGATAATGCGGGAAACATGGGTGGCCATCGGTGCGGTGAAGAGCACTGCGCCGGTGCAGCTCTCCCAAGGGTGAAATCTCTGCCTCCGGCAACTGCTGCATAAAGCCCATCAGCGTATCACCGCCGATGATCATCGGCAGGTAGTTGTCTGCGGCGGGGCGTTCCAGCAGCAGCGCCATCAGCAGCCCCAGCTGTTCTGCGATCTGCCCGCGCAGTTGTTCGGCTGTATCAGCATCCTCGGCGGTATCGGTGCCATCGGTGTCGATCAGCATATCGCAGCCGCCCTGCATCCGCTGCTCGATTTGTGTCAAGAAATCCTGCCCTGCGCGGCTTTCAAAGTAGCCGGCGGCAAGCTGCTCGCTCTGCAGGGAGATACGCACACCGCCGTGGGCGGCACCGTATTCCAGCTGCCTCTTTGTAATCGGGTTCAAGCTGCCGCAAAGTACCAAGAGCGGCGCGTTGATGCAGGGCAGGCTGATTGGCCACCCTCCAGCCCCAGAAAAGGCGGCAGCACTGCCGCAAACCTGCGCAGCCGCCCAAAATTTTCAGGCCATTTGTACGCTGCAGTTCCATGGCAATGCACCGGAAGTCCGTATCCTTCTCGGCATCACAGATGACGATTTGCTGACCGTGCTGCGGCGGAGGCGGCAGAGCGCGGGGCCCGCAGCTGATGATTGCTGCCCGACAGTTCCGAAAAAGGTCTTTCACGTAAGGGGAGTGAACCGGCTCAAACGGATCCTGCCCGAACACGCTCTTGTCGATGGGTACGCCGTCAATGTACTGGATGCCGCCGCGTGTGAGGCGATTCATCTGCGGCAGTGCCGGTGCATAGTATGCAACCGCCGCACCGCCGGCATCCAGCGCCGCCTGAAACATGGCGCCGATGTTGCCCCGCAGACCAGAGTCCGTTTTGATGTAAACGGTGTCTGTTCCGCAGCGCAGCGCCTGCTGCACAAGTCCCAAGCAGATATTGTAGGCCTGCTGCGATGTCTTGTGGCGAACCTCCGCATCAATGACTGCAACATCTGCATGGAAGATTTCCTCAGGCACGGCAGCAGCGTTCACAGCCGCCACCCGAACGGAAACACAGCGTTGGCAAACTGTACACCTGTATCCAGTGCGCCGGTCAAATCGTCCGCGATAACTGTCAGCCGTGCCATTTCTTCCTCCTACGTGTTCCATTTTGTTACATCTCGTTTTACATCATTTGTACATTTTACCGCATCATTTCTGCCTGCGTCTCTCGGATTTGTCTAAATCTTACCATTATTGTCCCGTTTCGTCAACTGTTTTTGTTTCGCTTTTCGCTTTTTTGTGTTTCTTTTTGAAACTATTTTATTTTTTATGATTGACTTTGCAAAACAAATCACTTATGATAAAGTTGCAATTTCAAACAGTTAATAAAAAGGGGGACCTCTACCATGCGCCCCATCAAAATTCTGGCATCGCCCCTTACGAGGGTATTGCCAGCCTGATGCGGCAGGCTGCAGAATCTCGCGACGATTGCAATCGACGTACATGTCGGCAATCTGACTGCCGGCGCAGAGATTGCCGCCGCCCAAACTGCGCAGGAGGAGTACGACGTCATCCTCTCCCGCGGCGGCACAGCGGAGGCTATCCGCCGCTGTACAGATTTAAAGGTCGTGGACATCCCATTGTCTGTCTACGACATCCTGCGTTCTATCAAGCTGGCAGAGAATCACAACTGTAAATACGCCGTCATCGGCTTCCCGGCCATCACCCGCAACGCCACGTTTCTGTGCGAGGTACTGCGCTATAATGTGGATATTTATACCATCCACGACCAGAAAGAAGCCCGCACTATTTTGCAGGGGCTGGAGAATTCTGGTTGCCAGATGGTGCTGTGCGACGTTGTTACTAACTCATTGGCACAGGAATACGGCATTCCTGCCCTGCTCATCACCTCCGGTATCGAGAGTGTGGAGGATGCGCTGAACACCGCAGTACAGGAGGGGCTGGCCCGCCGTAAAGCGTTGGAGCTGGCGCAGTTTTTTCAGGACGTCATCCGTGCCATGCCCTATGACACCCTTGTCAGCGACGAGGCCGGACAGGATTTGTTCGTCTCGCTCTCCCCCGAGCTCCCCGACAGTGTGCTGGCAAAGGCACACTCAGCTATTATGCAGCGCACCGCCGAGCCCCACCGCAGCTGCCTTGAAGAGAATGGCATCCGTTATGCTTTGCAGAGCACCCCTATCCAAATGGAAGGGGCTCTGCGCCATGTCGTCACAATCGAAAAGAGTCGCTGTCCATCCCGCTGGAAAATACGGCATCGCCTACTCGGATCGCCAACAGGCAGTAGATACTTCTTTGACAGTTTCTATGGCATTACCCAGTCTTTTTCCACCGCCAACCTGACACTGGAGCAATATTTGCAAAGCAATCGCCCACTTGTCGTTTACGGTGAACCTGGCACAGCCAAGCCCCAGATGGTGCGGATGCTCTACGCCAAAGGGCCGCTTTCTAACGCGCCGCTCATCAAGATTGACTGTGCCATGCTCATGCACCCCGGCTGGAAATATCTGATGGCGAGTGACCGTTCCCCCTGATGGGTGACGGCTGCACCTTATGATGAGCCATGTGGAGGCACTGACTGACGAGCAGTTCAGTGAGTTGTTCTCCACCATAATGGCGCTGCATACGCAGGAGCGCAACCGGTTCTTCTTTGTCGCCAGTAGCTCCAGTTCCGGAACGATGCACCCCCACTATGCCCGACTGGTAGATATGCTGAACTGCCTGATGCTGCAAATGCCGCCGTTGCGCAGTCACCTGCAAGATATTCCGCGGCTTGTCTGGGTTGTATATCAGTACCCTGAATATGCGCAACGCCCGTGCAGTCATCGGTTTTGAGCCGGAGGCGAACTTATGTATGACGGAGTACAGCTGGCCTGGCAACTACGACCAGTTCTGCCGCGTGCTGGACGAGTTGGTGCTGCACACGACGACACCTTATATCTCCGTGGAGACCGTGCGCGACCAGTTGAAACGGGAATGTACCTTCTACCCCGGTGCCGTTCCCCAAATCCACGCTCTGCCCGTTGACCTAACGCTGGAAGAGATCGAGCAAATCGCCGTGCAACAGGCCTTGCAAGCCGAAAACGGCAACCAGAAACGTGCTGCCGAGCGCTTGGGCATCAGCCGCACAACGCTGTGGCGAATGCTGCAAAAGGAAACACCCCATCCATATAGAGGGTAATAGACACAACAAGCACCCTTCTGGAAGTCAAGCAGCAAATCCAAAAAGCCCTGCGCCAATACAAGAACCCGCCCATTCCCACCAAACAAGACCAAATCGTCGTGCCAAACAACAGCGTGTTGGTACTCGTCAAGGCGAGCTGACTACACTGACCGATCCTATATTTACCTGCCAACTCCGCAAAATTTATCCACAAAAAGCGCCCGGACGGTTGAAAAGTTCAATCGTCGGCGCAGTCGTTTTGCCGTTTTGGGGTCATTTTGGGGTCAAAGTTACCAGATCGTTACCACTTTTGCCATAAGGTAGAAAAAAGCTCGTTGAAACTTGTCGTTTCAAGAGCTTTTGTTGGTTGCGGAGACAGGACTTGAACCTGCGACCTCCGGGTTATGAGAAATTCAAAGTTTGTGCGTTACAGTGCTGTTTTGTTGGGTTTGGTGGTGTTGCGTACCAAGGCTCGGAATAGATTTTATCCCATGTGTACAAAAGGTGCTGCATCGTGCTAACCCGTTCCAAACCTTTTGGGGGCAGTTTTGGGGGCAAATCTGTGAGACGGATTCTGACTCGCAACTCTCAAATAAATGCGCAGCTTTAGTCTCATTGAGAAACATGAATACGAGCATCACTGGGTTCTTGCCAGTGAAAAGCCCTACGAATCCGTATATAAGTTTTACCCTCTAGCAAGAAGTTGTACACAAGCACTACTCCACGCCATCTCCTCACACCGCCTCTGTCGCCGCGAGAAACGCCTCTGTTTGGGTACGTTCGCAACGCATCGGCACGGTGCCTGTCCAGCCAAATATTGCCCCAAAATCCCCGTTTTCCGGGGATTTTTATTTTACAGCAAAGGCATTTACCTGAACGGGATTTCCCTGTACAGGTAAATCCTGCACAAATAAATAATTAAATAAATAAAATACTAATATACTATCGTATCCTATCCGTAAAACTACAAAAAATTGGATTCATCCCGCTATGGTCTTACGGCCATGCGTACAACTTACCACCGGAGAGTACAACTTACGATTGCAAACCGCCCCTGCCAAGTTGTATAATTAAAGCACCGATAGTTCGCGCAAAAGCTGGTGCAAGAGCATGAGCGCTTTGCGAACACGCTGGGCGGCGCGCTTATTTCGGCATGGCGGATGACGGCAGATCGTTGGGCTGACCGAACCCGACAGCGACGCCGAGAAAATCAGCGAGATTATCAAGACGCGCATGGAGCTATCCAATAGTACGATATACCGTGAAACTGCG
>ENA-OQCS01001501-OQCS01001501.1-human-gut-metagenome-genome-assembly--contig:-NODE-1501-length-11867-cov-2.042164_pt1 | contig 11867 bp, 16 predicted proteins | sample MGYA00242757_ERZ504575 | MGnify/ENA primary metagenome ERZ504575 (study PRJEB26092, sample SAMD00036297) | human gut metagenome | host: Homo sapiens | study: EMG produced TPA metagenomics assembly of... | reverse complement strand
TGCTCCCGTTATTGACGGTGATAAGCAGGTTGGCAGGCTGTATATGTTCAAAAATATGCAGTTTTATTATCATGCGGCCTATAAAACACTCGTTTATGCTTTTGTGTATGGCATTGATACTCTATTTTGCTGCCTGTTATTTCGGTTATTGGCTGGCAGAACGCAATATCCGTCCTATAAGCAACATGTATGCCAAGCAGCAGCAGTTCACAGCGGATGCTTCGCATGAAATGCGCACGCCGCTTGCCGTTATGAAGCTGGCTGTGCAGGGACTGCAGGAGGATGAGGACAGCAGGCTGAGCGATTTTGCCAAAGAGTCGGTAAACATGCTGCAAAGCGAGTCGGAAAGACTTAGCCGTCTTACGGAAAATCTTATGACGCTGGCGCGCAGCGATGAGGATATTCTTCCCGTGTATACGGCGCAGGTGGATATAACGGCGCTGTGTAAAAAGGTTGCATCGCAGATGTCGCTTTTGACAGCAGAAAAAAGCTGCAGCTGAAGCAGGAAATCCAGGATAACTTGGTAATGCAGGGTGATGAAATAGCTTTATCGCGCTTGCTGATTATTCTGTTGGATAACGCTATGAAGTATTCACCGGAGCAGACGCAAATTACTCTGCGTGCAGCCAAGGTGAAAACGCATCTGGTACTGGAGGTACGTGATGAGGCTTTGGCATCAGTGACGAAGATAAGCAGAAGATTTTTGACCGCTTCTTCCGCGTGGACAAGGCGCGCAGCCGTAGTCATGGGGGCTTGGGCTTAGGCTTGTCGCTGGCGCTGGCTATTGTGCGGCAGCATGGCGGCAGCATCAAGGTTCTCGACAACAAGCTCGGGGAACTGTCATGTATGTGAAGCTGCCGACGGCTGCAAAGTAATTATTAGGCTTTCTTATAAGCTGAATTTAAGATGAATACCCCTTTCAGTAATCATTAAGTGAAGGAGTTTATACTGTGCTTAATGAAAGGCGGAGTGTAAAAGCTCTGCTGCTGAAGGGGGATTTTTTATGCCACGAAAATATTGGCTGCTGCTTTTTGCAGCTGCCGCAGCATTGCTTTTTGCGGGTAATGGCAGCCTGCTGATTACAGACAGCGTAGAATCTAATTATGCCTTGACGGCGAAGGAAATGGTACTGAGCGGCGATTGGCTGTCACCGCAGATTTACGGTCATTACTGGTATGATAAGCCGATTTCTTTTATTGGATGACGGCGCTGGCTTATAAAATGTTTGGCTTTACGGAATTTGCTTCACGCTTCTTCCCGGCGTTGTTCGGTTTAGGCAGCGTGGCATTATTGGCGTGGGGCGGCAGCAAGCTGGAAAATGCGCGCAGCGGTTTATCAGTGCATTGGTACTGCTGAGCAGTGTAGAATTTTTTCTGATCAGCAAGTCGGTAATTACAGATGCTGTATTGTTCTTTTTCTTCAGTGCGACATTGCTGTTTTTCTATCTTGGCTATCGTGACGGCAGGGCGCGCTATTGGTACATTATGTATGCTGCAGCAGGCTTTGCGGTTTTGACTAAGGGACCGATTGGCGTGCTGCTGCGGGATTGATTATTACGTTATTCCTGTTGTGGCAGCGTGATTGGCACGTACTGAAGCGCATGCATCTTGTAAGCGGCACATTGCTTTGTGCGGCGGTTGTCGTTCCCTGGTATGCTGTAATGTACAGCCTGCACGGAAGCGACTTCATCAATACCTTCTTCGGCACGCATAACTTCCTGCGCGCAACGGTATCGGAGCATCCGCGTGACGATGTGATTTACTATTATACGCTGGTAAATCTGCTGGCGCTGTTTCCGTGGAGCGGACTTGTTCCCAGGGCTGCTTATAAATGGTGGCGGCAGGGACATCGTAGCCTGGAAGAACAGCAAAAATTTTTACTGCTGTGGGCACTTGTTGTTTTCATTTTCTTTCAATGTATGGCAACGAAATACATCACCTATACTTATCCGCTGCTCTTCCCGGCCAGCCTTTTGCTGGGAAGCATGCTGGCGAAACATACGGACTGTGTGGATGGCGGTTATATGATATTTGTCGGCGGAGGCTTTGGCCTGCTGCTTGTGGGAGCATGGTTTGCGGTAAGTCATCAGCTTATAGCATCTGAGCTGCTGTTCTTGCTGCCGTTGGCGCTGATTATCGGCGTGATGCTTGATTATATACTGCGCTTAGTGACGGGAGAGCGTGTCTGCAGTATTGCGGCTATGTCGGCAGTATTTTATATTGCGCTTATTTTCAGCCTTGCTATACCATTCAGTGAGCAGCGCAGTGCGAAGAATTTGGGTGAGATGCTGACGGAAAATGATGTACATGAGGTAGGCTTATATGGCAAATATCCTACTTCTGCAGTTTTTACAGCAGCAGTAAAATTGTCAAGCTGATGCATGAGCGTGAGGTTGCAGGCTATGTTCCCAAGGATTTTTCCTGGACAAGCAAGAACGTTATGCCTTACGCAACACTGGAGCGGAATCCGTATCGTTTTGTTGTTGTTACGACTAAAAGCTATGATAGATTTATTGCTCAGCAGAATAAAAAATGGCAGGTTATTGATGCCGATAATAGTTGGATTATGCTGAGAATGAAGCATATATGATTACAAAGCGAGATTTAGTATGTATTTTTACAATAAGTAGTATTTTAGCATGCTTTAAGCAATCTGTTTTGCTTCAAAAGTTACACTCCCTTATGTATTCGTGTATACATAAAAAATTGTTAAAAAAAGACTTGCGTTCTTCAAAAAGTGTGTTATAATAGCGTACATAAGTAAATAACGAGTGGATGATGTATATGGGAGAAGGCACTGCCTACCGAAGGAGCAAAACTCTCAGGTGCTTAATTTTAAGCAGGAACCGTATGCTGACACAACTCTGGAGAGTCCCTTAAATGGGCGCCGAAGGTGCAAAGATGTCTTCTGAAATTCAGAAACGTCCTTATCTCTCAGCCAGTGGACAGAGCAAAGCTTATGTGATGGCGCTATTGCCTATCATATGTCATTGACTTTTACCGGAGTATTTTTTGTATACTCCGGTTTTTTATTTGCTTGTAAATAATTAATGGGAATTTAAAGGGAGATGTTTGAATCATGTTGGAAATTTTGAATGAAATTGATGCGTTTGTCTGGGGTCCGCCGCTTCTGGTACTTTTGGTTGGTACCGGTATTCTGCTGACCTTCCGTCTGAAGCTGCTACAGGTTTTCAAGCTGCCGCAGGCTTTGGGCTTGATCTTCAGTGCCAAGAACGATGGCAGTGGTGACGTAAACAGCTTTAAAGCATTGTGTACCGCACTGGCTGCAACTGTTGGTACCGGTAACATCGTTGGTGTTGCAACTGCAATTAAAGCAGGTGGGCCGGGCGCTTTGTTCTGGATGTGGATGGCAGCCTTCTTCGGAATGGCAACCAAATATTCCGAATGTCTGCTGGCTGTAAAATATCGTACTGTCGATGCTAACGGCAATATTTCCGGTGGCCCGATGTACTACATTGAAAATGGTCTTGGCAAAAAATACAAACCGCTGGCTGTTATGTTTGCTATATTCGGTGTTCTGTGCGCATACTTTGGTATCGGTACCTTTGCTCAGGTAAACTCCATTGTTGAAATTACCCAGATTTCTGCAGGTATTCCGGTTGTTTACACCGGTATTGCTCTGACTGTAGTTGTTGCTGCTGTAACCATCGGCGGTCTGAAATCCATTGCAACTGTTGCTGCAAAGGTAGTTCCTGCTATGGCTCTGCTGTACTTCCTGACTACTGTCGGTATCATGATTGTGTTTGCAGATCAGGTTCCTGCTGCAATCGCAACTGTACTGAATTCTGCTTTCACTCCGACTGCTGCTCAAGGCGGTTTCCTCGGTGCTACCGTTATGCTGGCAATGCGCAGTGGTGTTGCTCGTGGCGTATTCTCCAACGAATCCGGTTTAGGTTCTGCTCCTATCGTTGCTGCTGCTGCTAAAACCAAATGGGCTGCAGAGCAAGGCTTGATTTCTATGACCGGTACTTTTATTGATACTATTATCATTTGTACTCTGACCGGCTTGTCCCTGGTTGTCAGCGGTGTATGGTGCGGACCTCTGAACGGTGCTGCAATGACTGAATCTGCCTTCACCATGGCTTTCCCTGCATTTGGCAGCATGCTGCTTTTGGTTGGTCTTGTACTCTTTGCTTTCACCACCATCTTGGCTGGAACTACTACGGCGAACGCTGTGTAGAATATCTGATGGGCGTAAAGGCAATTCTGCCGTACCGCATCATCTTCATATGCCTGATTGCCTGCGGTCCTTTCCTGAAGCTGGAAGAGATTTGGGTTTTGGCGGATATCGTTAACGGCCTGATGGCTATTCCTAACTTAATTGCTTTGATTGCTTTGTCCGGTGTAGTTGTTGCCGAAACTAAGGCTTATCAGAAGCATCTGGCTGAAGAAAAGAATAAATAAGTAAGCCTAATATTTCATCTTTATATAGCAAAGCGGCGTTGTGCGACTCTCCCCAGAGTTCCCACAGCGCCGTTTTGTTATTAAAAAAATCAATAAACATACTTTAGTTTACAGTTTTGTATGTATGCGTGTATACATTGCTGTAAGATCTTGAATTTTGTTTTACATGTGTTATAATCAGATACATAAGTAAATAGTGAGTGGATGAAGTACATAGGAGAAGGCAATGCCTACCGAAGGAGCAAAAACTCTCAGGTGCTTATAAAAAGCAAGAACCGTGTACAGACACAACTCTGGAGAGTCCCTTGAATGGGCGCCGAAGGTGCAAAGATGTGAATATTTACATCCTTATCTCTCAGGCCAGTGGACGGAGCAAAATAACAATGATAGCACAGCTATCATGGCCGCTGACAAACCGGAGTATCAGGTAATTATACTCCGGCTTTTTATTTACTTAGGGAACTTTGAAAATGAGAGGGGAAATCATCATGTTGGAAACATTGAATGCAATTGATTCGTTTGTCTGGGGTCCGCCACTACTGGTATTGCTTGTAGGTACCGGCATTATGCTGACCATTCGTTTAGGCTTGTTGCAGGTTTTGAAGCTGCCGCAGGCATTGAAGCTTATCTTCTGTGCCAAGAATGATGGTCACGGTGACGTAAACAGCTTTAAAGCATTGTGTACCGCTCTTGCTGCAACTGTTGGTACCGGTAATATTGTCGGTGTTGCTACCGCAATTAAGGCCGGTGGTCCCGGTGCATTGTTCTGGATGTGGCTGGCTGCCTTCTTCGGTATGGCAACCAAATATGCAGAATGCCTGCTGGCTGTAAAATATCGTACTGTCGACGCTAACGGCAATATCTCCGGCGGTCCGATGTATTACATTCAAAACGGCCTTGGCAAGCAATATAAACCCTTGGCTACTATGTTCTGCGTTTTCGGTATCATGTGCGCATTACTTCGGCGTAGGTACCTTCGCTCAGGTAAACTCCATCGTTGAGATACCAAAATCTCTGCAGGCATCCCGGTTCTTTATACCGGCATTTCGCTGACAATTCTTGTTGCTGCCGTAACCATAGGCGGTCTGAAATCCATCGCTACTGTTTCTTCTAAGGTTGTTCCCGGTATGGCAGTAATTTACTTCCTGACTACCTTAGGTATTTTGATAGCTTTCGCTGATCAGGTGCCGGCAGCTGTAGCACTGGTTATTGAAAGTGCCTTCACTACTACTGCTGCACAGGGCGGCTTCCTTGGTGCAACTGTTATGCTGGCAATGCGCAGCGGTGTTGCCCGCGGCGTATTCTCCAACGAATCCGGCTTAGGCTCTGCTCCTATCGTAGCGGCTGCTGCTAAAACTAATTGGCCTGCTGAACAAGGTCTGGTTTCCATGACCGGTACCTTTATCGATACCATCATCATCTGCACCATGACCGGTTTGTCCTTGATTGTTACCGGCGTTTGGAACGGTGAACTCAACGGTGCTGCAATGACTAATGCAGCCTTCACTTCCGCCTTCCCTGCTTTCGGCAGCTGGCTGCTGTTGGTTGGCTGGTGCTCTTCGCCTTCACTACCATCCTCGGCTGGAACTATTACGGCGAACGTTGCGTAGAATATCTGATGGGTGTTAAAGCAATTCTTCCGTACCGCATCGGTTTCATCATTCTTGTTGCCTGCGGTCCGTTCCTGAAACTGGAAGAAATCTGGGTTATGTCCGATATCGTTAACGGTCTGATGGCTTTGCCTAACCTGATTGCTCTGGTTGCTCTTTCCGGCGTAGTTGTTGCTGAAACAAAAGCTTATCAGCAGCATCTCAAGGAAGAGGCTGAGTTGGTTCCGGTAAAATTAGCCGAAGAAACCAATCATTAAGTTATCCCATTTAATTTAATATAGTGCAGCGGTACCGTGAGACTCTCCCCAGAGTTCCCACAGTGCCGCTTGCCTTTGCGCTTGCGCAAAAGTTTGCGGTATGCTAAACTAGCCTTAGAGAGATTACTTACAATCTTTTAAATCAAATGTATCAGTAACCAACTACGTGTATATTTTTTCGCTGTGCCGGTTGGTTTGTCGGTAGATGAAAGGAAGTGCGCAATGAGCATTATCGGTAATATTATCTGGTTTTTATTTGGCGGTATTTTAGCAGGCATTATCTGGTATCTGGTAGGCCTGTTATGGTGTTTGACGATTATCGGTATTCCGGTAGGACTGCAGTGCTTTAAGCTGGGACGGTTGAGCTTCTTCCCATTTGGCAAGGATGTAGCTTTGAGCGGTGAAACAACCTCGTTGCTGTTAAATATTTTTTGGCTGATTTTTGGCGGTATCGAGCTGGCAATTACGCATGCAGTTTTTGCTGTAATTTTGTGCTGTACGATTATCGGCATTCCCTTCGGCATGCAGCATTTTAAGCTGGCTAAGCTGGCACTGTTGCCGTTTGGAGCACAGATTACGGATAAGTAATAATTAAATTTGAATGCAAGCGCAGTTCATGCAGGAATTTTATTCACGATTTCTTCAAAACTTGCCCTTGCTATGTCACAGCAATATAGTATACTATGAGTGTAGCAAGAAGTTGCTACACCCTTCCCATCAAATTCATCATAAACAGCTTTCCTAAGAGAAACAGCCTGCAATATCCCCTGCAGGCTGTTTTCTCGTTTTCTAAAGCTCGTGTTGCTTTGCTGGAATTAAAATTGAACGTTTTGATTTATAAAAATAAGCCGTAAACGTGCTTTAGCGTTTATGGTTTACTCTTTTAGCATTATGGTTAACCTTGTGATAAAAGAAGGTTGACTAATCTTTTTATCACGTATATAATTAGTAAGTACACGAATTTATGATGGAGGCACTGTTGTGATTAGTATAAAAAATTTGAAGCATTACTATACAGATGCTGATGGCAATGAGGTAAGGGCACTGGACGGCGTAAGCCTTGAGATTAAGCAGGGTGAATTTGTTGCTGTTATCGGCGCTAACGGCAGCGGTAAATCTACGCTGGCACGTCACTTGAACGCTTTACTGCTGCCGACTGACGGCACTGTGCTGGTAGATGGCATGGACACTGAAGATGAAAGCAAAATGTGGGATATCCGCCAAAAGGTGGGCATGGTGTTCCAAAATCCCGACAACCAGATAGTTGGCTGCGATTGTCGAAGAGGATGTGGCCTTCGGTCCGGAAAATATCGGCGTACCTGGTCCGGAAATACCGCAGCGTGTAGCAGATTCGTTGGCTGCTGTAGGCATGACGGAATATGCCAAACATGCACCGCATCTTTTGAGCGGCGGCCAGAAGCAGCGTGTGGCTATAGCAGGTATTCTGGCGCTGCAGCCGGAATGCATTGTGCTGGACGAGCCTACAGCGATGCTTGACCCGCAGGGACGCAAGGAAATCGTGGGCACTGTACGTAAGCTCAATGAAGAAAAAAATATGACTATAGTTTATATTACGCATTACATGGTTGAGGCACTGGCTGCTGACCGCGTAGTTGTTATGGAAAAAGGTCATATCAGATTTATGGGTACTCCGCGTGAGGTTTTCAGCAGAGTGGATGAGCTGGAGGCCTTGGGACTGGAGGCTCCGCTGGCAGCGAAGGTAGCCAGCGAGCTGCGCAAAAGCGGTGTAAAGCTGCCGCAGGATATTATTACAGATGAGGAGCTGGCGCAGGCATTATGTCAATAAAACTTTCTAATATATATCATACATATTCCAAAGGCACGCCGTTTGAACGCCTGGCGCTCAATGATGTATCGCTGGAGATTTCCAAGGGCGAAATAGTTGCTATTATAGGACACACAGGCAGCGGTAAGTCTACCTTAGTACAGCATTTAAACGGCTTGCTGAAGCCGGATAAGGGCAGCGCAGCATTGATGACATTAATATTACTGCTAAGAGTGCAGAGGCCAAGACTGCACGCCAGCAGGTTGGCATGGTATTTCAGTATCCAGAGCATCAGCTGTTTGCGGAAACTGTTTTTGAGGATATCGCCTTCGGCCCGCGCAATAAAGGCTTTGCCGAGGATGAGGTAGAAAAGCAGGTGCGTGAGGCTATGGCCTCGTCGGCCTGGATTATGATACCTATGCGCAGCGCTCTCCCTTTCAGCTGAGCGGCGGCCAGATGCGCCGTGTAGCTATTGCCGGTGTGGTTGCGATGAACCCGGATTATCTGGTTTGGACGAGCCTTCCGCAGCTTGGACCCGCGCAGCCGTAATGCAGTATTTAAGGAAATCATGTCACTGCACAAGAGCCGTGGCATTGCTATTGTGCTGGTAACGCACAGCATGGAGGAGGCAGTAAAATATGCTGACCGCCTGCTGGTTATCAACGCCGGCAAGGTGCTGTTCGACGGTACTCCCGCAGATATTTTCAAGCAGCATGCCGATGAGCTGGTCAAGGTTGGCGTAGATGTTCCGCAGGTTTACAAGCTGGCGGATTTGCTGCGTAAAAACGGCCTGGCAGTGAAAGAGAATATTAAAGACGATATGAGCCTGGTTAAGGCGATTAAGCAAGCAAAGGGGTGGAAATAATGCTGACAGATATAACCTTAGGACAATATTTCCCCGGTAACTCCTTTATCCATAAGCTTGATCCGCGTACTAAGCTGTTGGCCACCTTGATTTATATCATTGCTATTTTCTTTGCGGTAACGCCGTTGGCTTATGGCATTCTGACTGCCTTTGCCGCTGTAGTAATTCTTATTTCAAGAGTACCGTGGATGCTGGTCTTCAAATCCTTGAAGCCTATTTGGATTATCGTTATTCTGACGATGCTGATTCATATGTTTACCGCTCCCGGTGAGCATATTGTTTTTACCTGGAAGTTTTTGAGCGTAACTGCCGAAGGTATCGACATGGGCGTAAAGATGGCAGTTCGCCTGATTCTGCTGCTGCTGTTTTCTTCGGTGCTGACCTTTACGACATCACCGATTGTACTGACAGACGGTATTGAAAATCTGCTGCGTCCGTTCAAAAGCTGGGTGTTCCTGCGCATGAGCTGGCTATGATGATGACCATTGCTTTGCGCTTTATTCCTACATTATTGGATGAAACAGACCGCATTATGAAGGCACAGACTTCTCGCGGAGCTGATTTTGCCAGCGGCAATATCTTCCAGAGAATGAAAAATATGCTGCCTTTGCTGGTACCGCTGTTTATCAGTGCCTTCCGTCGTGCCGATGAACTGGCTGTTGCAATGGAAGCACGCTGCTATCGCGGCGGTGAAGGACGTACACGCATGCACGAGCTGGTATATGCCGGCCGCGATTATCTGGCCTTTGCTTTGATTATTATACTGGCGGTTGGCCTGGCAGTATTGCGCTGGGGGAATATATGCGTACAATAAAGCTGGTCATAGCCTATGACGCAGTGCCTATCATGGCTTTCAGAAGCAGAAAAACGTGCAGACGGTGCAAAATGTTTTGGAAGAAGCGTTGACTATGCTGTGCGGCGAAAAAGTAGTAACCGCAGGCAGTGGGCGCACGGATACAGGCGTGCATGCTTTGGCACAGACGGTGACCTTTACTACGAATGGACGCATTCCCTGTGCTAATCTGGTGCGTGCGGCGGCAAGCCTGTTACCGGAGGATATCGTGGTTGTGAGCGCCGAGGAGATGCCGGAAGGCTTTCACGCACGCTTCAGCGCACGGTGGAAGACGTATCATTACAAGCTGCTTGTCAATGAGCACGTCAATCCCTTTATGGTGCGTTATGCTTGGCAGCTGCGTCAGCAGCTTGAGGTGAAGGCCATGAACGAAGCGGCGGAGCTGCTGCTGGGAACGCATGATTTCAGTGCCTTCCGCAGTAGCGGCAGTGTTGATACTTCGCCGATAAAAACAATTTTTGCTGCCAAGTGGCAGCAGCAGGGAGAAGAGATTCTTTTCCGCATCAGCGGTGACGGCTTTTTATATCACATGGTACGCAACATAGTCTGGTCCCTGGTACAGGTGGGAATGGGCAAGCGCACGGTGCAGGATTTTGCCGCCGAGCTGACGGCACAGCGCTGTGAATTTTTAAACGAGCCTGCTCCGGCACAGGGTTTATACCTGGCGGAGGTTGGTTATCGGGAGTATCCGCAGCTTTAAGGGAAAAACTCTTGGAAAATGCTAAAATTTTAACAAAAATACTTGACTTAAACTCTTAAGTTGCGTATAATATATCTACGTGATTTTCCGCTTGATTTCACTAGCCCCGAAATACGGTGAGAAGATCGCAACGAACTGTATATTTGGAAAATATCTAGGAGGGACACAAGCGATGAAATCTTTTATGGCTAATCCGTCTAACATCGAACACAATGGTACGTTGTTGACGCAGCTGATAAAACTCTGGGCCGCCTGGCTGCAGAGGTTGCAAAAGTCCTGCGCGGTAAACACAAACCGACCTTTACCCCGCACATGGACACCGGTGATCACGTAATCATTATCAATGCAGATAAGGTTGTTCTGACCGGCAAAAAACTGACTCACAAAATCTATTTCCGTCATTCCGGTTATCTCGGCGGCGACAGCTATGTAAAAGCTGGCGACATGCTGAAGAAAAACCCTGTAAGAATGGTAGAGCTCGCTGTTAAAGGCATGATTCCGCACAACAGCCTCGGCGCTCAAATTTTCTCCAAACTTCATGTATATGCTGGCAGCGAACATCCGCATGCAGCTCAAAAACCTGAAGTAATGGAAATCAACGTTAGATAATATCCGGGAGGGAACAAATAAATGGCAGTAGTTACTTATAACGCAACTGGTCGTCGTAAATCTTCTGTTGCTCGCGTTCGCCTGGTTCCGGGTGAAGGCAACATCGTTATCAACGACCGTGAATTGAACAAATACTTTGGTCTGAAAACCTTAGAGCTGATTGTTAACCAACCGCTCGAAGTTACCGAAACCAAAGGCAAATATGACGTACTCGTTAACGTAAACGGCGGCGGCATTTCCGGCCAAGCTGGTGCTATCCGTCACGGCATTGCTCGCGCTCTGCTGAAAGTTGACGCTGAATTCCGTCCTGCTCTGAAAAAAGCAGGCTTCCTGACTCGCGACCCGCGCGAAAAAGAACGTCGTAAATACGGCTTGAAGAAAGCTCGTAAAGCTAGCCAGTTCTCCAAACGTTAATTTTTGGTTTACTGTCAAGCACCAATCACAAATACAAATCGCACAAATTACTCCGCAACTGTTTTGGTTGCGGAGTTTTTGTATTTCCCGGCTAAGCTGATTCGGATTGAAAATGTAATTTTAACTAAGCGCTTTGTTTCAGTAGTCGTAGTAAACGAAAATAGCACACCTCATAATGCTTTCGGTATTTCAAAGGAATTTACGGTTTATGCATACTATTTGTCTTCCCAAACACTATAATCAGATATTTTAGAATTGTGCTTTACTCTAATGTAAGGAACACTTGTAATTATTTTGCGCATGTATGTTATGCTTGTCAAAAACCTATGAAACATATATACTAAGACAA
>ENA-OQCS01001500-OQCS01001500.1-human-gut-metagenome-genome-assembly--contig:-NODE-1500-length-11868-cov-3.039860_pt1 | contig 11868 bp, 20 predicted proteins | sample MGYA00242757_ERZ504575 | MGnify/ENA primary metagenome ERZ504575 (study PRJEB26092, sample SAMD00036297) | human gut metagenome | host: Homo sapiens | study: EMG produced TPA metagenomics assembly of... | reverse complement strand
GCTCCCATTCTGAGGGCAGGCCTTTAGCGTTTTATTTGAAAGGGAAACCATTATGAGCTATTCGACCCAACAGGACATCCTTGATTTTGTGGAGGACAACAACGTCAATTTGTGCGCTTTGCCTTCTGCGATATCTTTGGCACTCAGAAGAACATTGCCGTGCTGGCAAACGATCTGCCCAAAGCTCTGGAAGACGGTGTCTGCTTCGACGGCAGCTCCATTGCCGGTTTATGAAGGTGGAGGAAAGCGACCTTGTGCTGCGGCCGGATCTTTCCACCGTGACCATTCTCCCCTGGCGGCCTACCGAGGGCCGGGTGATGCAGTTCTTCTGTGATGTGGAAAAGCCGGACGGCCAGCCCTTTGGCGGCAACTGCCGCGGCTTTCTGCGCAGCGTGAACCGAAAATTCAAAAAGCTGGGCATCACCTGCAATGTGGGCGCAGAGTGTGAGTTCTACCTGTTCGAGAATGATGACCGGGGCCGCCCCACCCGTATCCCCATCGACTTTGGCGGCTACTTTGACGTAGCCCCGCTGGATGCAGGCGAGAACCTCCGCCGGGACATCTGCCTGACCATGGAGCAGATGGGCATGAGCCTCAGCACAGCCATCACGAAAGCGGCAACGGCCAGAACGAGATCGACTGCCACCACGCAGGCCCCCTCAAGACCGCCGACAACGTGATGATGTTCAAGCAGATCGTGCGCGCCATTGCCACCCGCAGCGGCATCCATGCAAGCTCCTGCCCAAACCCCTGCCGGATCAGGCAGGCAGCGGCCTGCACATCAACCTGTCCCTTTACATGGATGGCCGCAACCTGTTTGAGGGCGACATTGCCCCGGACAGCATTGCAGGCAGCTTTATGGCCGGTGTGCTGGCCCACAGCCGGGAGCTGACCGTGTTCACCAACCCTCTGCCCAACAGCTATCAGCGCTTTGGCTGCGATGAAGCGCCCCGCTATGTGAGCTGGAGCCGCCAGAACCGCAGCCAGCTGGTGCGCATCCCACAGGTAAAGGGCGACAACTGCCGCATGGAGCTGCGCAGCCCGGACCCTGCCTGCAACCCCTATCTGGCCATTGGTCTGGTTCTGGCTGCCGGATTGGACGGCATCGAGAACCGCATGGTGCTCTCTGCCCCCGTGAACAAGAATCTGTTCGACCCCTCTATGGCTGAGGGCCTCAGCTTGAGACTCTGCCCGCCAGTCTGGAAGAGGCCGTGCAGGCTGCGGAGGAGAGCGAATTTTTGCGCAGAGTGCTGCCCGAGCAGCTTGCCAGCCGCTACTTTACGGAAGAACTGAAGCGCTGCGAAGCACTGAAACACGCGTCCGACCCTGTTGAGTACGAGCGTACCCATTACTTCAACGCCATCTGACCCCTGCAAAAGAGAGTGTGTAGGAGAAAGGAGCGAAGGAAATGGGACGTGCACTGATCGTAAGTGCGGTGCAAGCTCCAACGAGTATATCGCTGCACGGCTGACCGAAATGGGCTACAGCCGCCCGGTGATCATTCCCAGCGGGGCCGAAGCCCGACGGCGCATGACGGAATCGGATTTTGAGCTGATCGTGGTCAACTCTCCCCTGCCCGATGAATTCGGGCATGAGGTGTGCATCAATGCTGTGGAAAAACAGATGCCGGTGTCGTGTTTCTGGTCAAGGCCGCACAGGCTGAGCAGCTTTTGGGGCCTTTGAGTGAGCAGGGGGTATTGCTGCTGTCAAAGCCCTTCAGCACCGCCTTTTTTGTGCAGGCCATGCACATGGCGGCGGCAGGCAACCACCGCCTGCTGCGTGCCCGGCAGGAGAACGCCCGCTTACAGGAAAAGATCGCACAGGTGCGGCTGGTCAGCCGGGCAAAATGCTGCCTTGTGGAGCACGAGCACATGACTGAAGCCGAGGCACACCGCTACATAGAAAAACAGGCCATGGATATCCGTCGTGACCGCACAGAAATTGCACAGGAAGTCCTTGAAAATTATGAGGACATGGGTGTATAATATTGGATTGGGAAAAGTATCCTTGCTTTCACCGGCTCATTTTGGGAGAGGCAGAGAGCAAGACCGTTTGCCTGAAAGAATTCACGAAGGTTTATAAGGGAAAAATTCAGAAAAGCAAAAATAGAGGAGGAAATTCTATGGCAGAGAAACAAACCAAATTCATCTTTGTCACCGGCGGTGTCGTTTCCGGTCTGGGCAAGGGCATCACAGCCGCATCGCTGGGCCGTCTGCTCAAGTGCCGCGGTCTGAAGGTGGCCAGCCAGAAGCTGGACCCCTATGTGAATGTGGATCCCGGCACCATGAGCCCGCTGCAGCACGGTGAGGTGTTCGTGACCGACGATGGCACTGAGACCGATCTGGATCTGGGCCACTACGAGCGCTTTATCGACGAGAATCTGAACAAATACTCCAACCTGACCACCGGCAAGGTGTACTGGAACGTACTGAACAAGGAACGTCAGGGTGCCTATCTGGGCCAGACCGTGCAGATCATTCCCCACATCACCAACGAGATCAAGAGCTACATCTACAATCTGGCCTCTTCCACCGAGGCTGACGTGGTCATTACCGAGATCGGCGGCACGACCGGTGATATTGAAAGCCAGCCCTTCCTCGAGGCCATCCGTCAGGTGGGTCTGGAGCAGGGCCGCGACAACTGCTGCTACATCCATGTGGTGCTGGTGCCTTACATTTCCGGCTCGGACGAGTACAAATCCAAGCCTGCACAGCACTCTGTGAAAGAGCTGCAGGGCATGGGCGTGAACCCGGACATCATCATCCTGCGCGCAGACGGCAGTGTGGGCGGCGACATCCGCCGCAAGATCAGCACTTTCTGCAATGTGAAGCCGGAGTGCGTGATCGAGAACCTGACCATGCCCAGCTTGTACCAGTGCCCGCTGATGCTGCACACCGGTGGTCTGGACGAGGTAGTGGTGCAGAAGCTCAAGCTGGATGTGCCCGCTGCCGACCTGACCGAGTGGAAGCAGGTGGTCAGCCGCATTGCCACCCGCAGTAAGACCTGCAGCATTGCACTGGTGGGCAAATACGTCAAGCTGCACGACGCTTACCTCTCCGTGATGGAGAGCCTGTACCACGCCGGCTTTGAGAACGACAGTCAGGTGGAGATCCGCTGGGTGGAGAGCGAAGACCTGACCGACCAGGCCGCCTGCAAGGAAGCCTTTGCAGATGTGGACGGCATCATCGTACCCGGCGGCTTTGGCGACCGCGGCATTGAGGGCATGATCCAGGCTGCACAGTATGCCCGCGAGAACCATGTTCCTACTTTGGCATCTGCTTGGCATGCAGATCATGGTGATGGAGTTTGCCCGGGGCGTTTTGGGCTACAAGGATGCAAATTCCAGCGAATTCACCCCGGATGGCAAGCACAATGTGATCGCCTGATGGCCGACCAGCAGGGCAACATTCCCAAGGGCGGCACCATGCGTCTGGGTAAATACCCCTGCAAGGTGATGCCCGGCACCAAGATGGCCGAGTGCTACGGCGAGGCCGAGATCTGGGAGCGCCACCGCCACCGCTACGAGTTCAACAACGAGTTCCGTCAGGAGATGCAGGACGCCGGTCTTGTTATTTCCGGCACCAGCCCCGACGGTCGTCTGGTAGAGACTGTAGAGCTGCCCGGCCGTGACTTCCATTTGGGCGCACAGTTCCACCCGGAGTTCAAGAGCCGTCCGAACCGTGCTCACCCGCTGTTCAAGGCATTCATTGCTGCGGCACTCAAGTTCCGCGCCAGCGAGCAGCGCAGCCTGCTGCACATGTAAACCATAAAATAAGGTGCTGTCTGTGCGGACAGCACCTTATTTTTTACCCATATAATCCATGATCCTGCAAGGCATGGTTCATAGTGGTCATTTTCCAGATCACACACCACAAACCGGTCCACGATGCGGGCCATCCCGTGGAACATCTGTTCCGTAAGTTCCTTGCGGCGCTGCAGCTCCATCCGTTCCGCTTTCCGCTTTTGCAGAGAACTCCCGGTGGCTTCGTTCTATCCTTGATTTCCGATCAGCACCACGGCCACATCGTTGACATTCGTGCCGGTCGCGCCGGTGATGATGAGCCCATCCACCGCCTTGAGGGCATGGTAGGCATCGTTGTTCTGCAGCACATCGTACACCTTCAGCTGGTTCTGCGCCAGTGCCGCGGCCGTGCTGCCGTCCACATAGCCGCCCGCAGCATCGGTTGGGCCGTCGGTGCCATCGCTGCCCACCGAAAAGACCGCTGCGTCCAGCCCGGCGATCACCGGTGCTGCAGCAAGGGCCAGCTCCTGATTGCGCCGCCCAGACCTGTTCCGGTCAGGTGGACGACCGTCTCACCGCCTGCAAGAAAGGCCAGCTTTTTGCCCTGCCCCGCGTGGGTGCGGGCTATGGAACCAAGGAAGCTGCCAGCCTCCCGCGCTTCACAGCAGAGCCTGTCGGTCAAGATCACCGGCTCATAGCCCAGCTCCCGGCAGGCGTTGGCTGCTGCGCTGCACAGCTCCCGCACGCTGCCGGTGATCTGCGTGGCAACACGGTCCAGCACCTTTGGAGTCTCCTGTGCCAGCAGAGCCTTGGCCTGTGCCGAAAGCTGCAGGTGATATTTTTCCGCAATGGCAAGGGCCTGTGCACAGGTGGAGGTATCCGGCACCGCCGGGCCGCTGGCGATCATATCCAGCGGGTCGCCCAGAATATCGCTGAGCACGATGCTGAACACCTGTGCGGGCGCACAGCTCTGTGCAAACCGCCCGCCCTTGACCCCGGACAGGCGCTTGCGAATGGTGTTCATCTCCACGATATCGGCACCGCTGGCAAGCAGCTGGCCCGTGATCTGCTGCAGCTCTGCGCCGGGGATCAGCGGCTTCTCAAACAGTGCACTGCCGCCGCCGGACAGCAGAAACAGCACCGTATCCTCTGCCGTTAAGCCCTGCACCAGTTCCAGCGCTTTCCGGGTGGCGGCAAAGCCATTCTCATCCGGCACGGGGTGCCCGGCTTCGCAGCAGTCCACGCCGGGGATCGTGCCCTTCACGTGGCCGTATTTGGTCACGACCACGCCGCCATCCACCCGGCCAAGAAATTTCACCGCCGCATGGGCCATCTGCATGCTGCCTTACCGGCAGCCACCAGCAGCACCCTGCCGCCCTGCGGCCGGAAATTTTTCAACGCGCGGCGCACCGCTTCGTCCGGCAGAACAGCGTTCAGGCTGGCACGGATGATGGCATCTGCATCTCTGCGCAGTGTTTCGTTTTTCAGCATGTCGTTCTCCCCTTTTCCATCGCTTCTTGTCCGCGGACAAAAACACCTGTACAGTCTCTTCCTATGCAGGAAACGCCGTACAGGTGTTCTGATCTTTTTTGCTTACTTTGTGCTTGCCGGAGCAACCTCAAAGTCGATCTTGCCCAGGTTCACATCCGCACGCACAATGGTGATCATCATGGTGTCGCCCAGACTCCAGTTCTTGCCGGAGACGGGGTCGGACAGGCGGATGCCCTCGGTGAGCATGGTGCCGGAGGGGGTCAGGCTGGAAGCCGGCACAAAGCCCTCCACGCCGTTCTCCAACTCGATGAACAGGCCGCGCTGGGTCACGCCGGAAATGCGGCCCTCGTAGCACTCGCCCAGATGGCGGCGGGCATACTCGGCCTTGTAGCAGTCCTCAGCCTTGCGCTCGATCTGCATTGCAATGATCTCGCGCTCACTGGACTGCTTGCTTGCCTTCTCGGCAAAGTCGCTGTAGCGCAGCACCATGGTATCCTTATCCATGCCCTTGAGCTGGGCGGTCATGATGCGATGGATGGCCAGATCCGGGTAGCGGCGGATGGGGCTGGTGAAGTGAGCGTAGTCCTTCAGCACCAGACCGTAGTGGCCCTTGGGTTTTTCCTCATACACAGCCTTGGACATGCAGCGCAGCATACCGGTATTGATGATCTGCTCATACGGGCCGCCGCGCACACCTTCCAGAATGGCGCTCAGCTCCTTGGGGGTGGGCACATCCTTGGCAAAGTGATCGTTGATGCCGCAGGCCTGCAGCAGAGTGTGCAGACGCTCCAGCTTTTCAGCATTGGGTTCCTCGTGCACACGGTACACGAAGGGGATCTGCTTCACGCGGGCAAAGTGGGCAGCGCACTGGTTGGCCAGCAGCATGAACTCTTCGATCATAGCTTCGCTCTCGCCGGAGGTGCGCTTTTTCACATCGATGCAGTGGCCGTCCTCGTCGAGGATCAGCTTCACCTCGCCGCTCTCGATATCCATGCAGCCGCGCTCCTTGCGCAGGCGGGCACGGTGGCCGTACAGCTCCTTCATGGCGGGCAGCTGGCTGAGCACTTCATGGTACTTGCCCTTCAGCTCGTCGTCAGCACTGCCGGCCAGCAAGGCGTTGATCTCGGAGTAAACACCCTTGACGCGGCTGCGGATGACGACTTGACAAAGCGGTAATCGATCAGGTTGCCATCCTTATCCAGATGCATCAGGCAGGAGAAGCCAGACGCAGCACGCCCTCATTCAGGCTGCAGATGCCGTTGGAAAGCTGCTTGGGCAGCATGGGCACCACCTGATCGGCATAGTAGACGCTGGTTGCGCGGTTAAACGCTTCGTTGTCCAGTTCGCTGCCGGGCTTGACATAGTTGGAAACATCTGCAATGTGGACACCCAGCTCAAAACCGCTCCGGGGTCTTGGTCAGGCTGATGGCATCATCGATGTCCTTGGTCTCAGCACTGTCAATGGTGAAGATGGGCAGGGCGCGCAGATCCATGCGGCCCTCGGTGTCCTTTTCAGAGACCTCAGCGTTCTCCAGCTTCTTGGCTTCCTCACGAACCTTATCCGGGAAGCGGCTGCGGATATCCTGCGCATAGAGCAGGGCCTTTGCGCAGCGCTTTGCTTCGTCCGAGCTGCCAAACCGCATGGCAACGCCCACGCGGTGATCTTCCTGCCGATTGCCGCGCTGCAGGATCTCCACGGCCACCTTGTCGCCGTCCTTTGCACCGCCCTCGCAGTCACGCATCATCTGCATGGAGATGGCCGGGCAGTCGTCCGGCACGAACTTCAGGCGGCCCTCAATGCGGCGGGCAGTGCCCACCAGGTCGTTCTTTTCTTCCAGAATGGCCAGGATCTCGCCTTCATCGCTGCCCTCCACACGGGGGTGCTCAAACTTTTCCACAAGCACCATGTCGCCGGGCATGGCACCGCGGGTAAAACGGCCCGGGATAAAGATATCGCTGGTGCCGTCCTCCAGCATGACAAAGGCAAAATTCTTGCCCAGTTTTACCACCTTGCACAGCAGAGCCTTGTCTGCACGGCCGGAGCGCACCGTAAAGAACACGCCCTGACGCTGGCAGATGACCGCCTCGTGCACCAGCTGATCCACAGCCTCCATCACCTTGCGGTCCGAGCCGCGGTCCCCGCCGAATTTGGATTTGAGGTCTTTGACGGTGCACGGCTGATTCTGGATCGCGTGCTCAATTTTATCGCGCATTGCCATAATATTTTTTCTCCTTGCTCTTCCATGGCCGCAGCCTCCAACGTGCCGCAGCGCTGCCAATCGTGGGCCAGCTGCCCCACCCTGCCCGGCGTCAGACTGCCGCCGACATCCTATCATAACACAGAAAAACAGCCCCGTCCTTTACACGGGGCTGCACGAACCTTGTCAACCTGCCAGACGGCCTGCAAACAGACATGCCAGAATGGCAACCACAAAGAAAACAATGCCTGCAATGCGGGTGGTCTTGGCCAGCATCTGATCAGCCGGGGTCAAACGGGCATTGTTTGCGCCGCCCATACTGCCGTTGATGGCACCGGAAAGGCCCTGACCATGGGTGTGCTGCATGAGAGTGAGGAAAACGATGACGAGCGAAGCGATCAGCAGGATCACACCGCCAACAATTTCGATAACAGACATGGATTGAAACGCTCCTTTATTTTAATTCAACAAAAACTACGCAGAAATACAGATATATAGTAGCATAACAAGCGCAAAAAGCAAGCAGAAACCGTGCATTTTTATGCCAGAAGGTCCAGCATTGCGCACAGCCGGGCAAAGATGGCGGCGCTGGAATGTTCCGTGCTCACCTGCCCGTCCTGCAGCACCACAATGGTGTAGCGCGGCTGCTGCGCCGGGTAAAACCCTGCGAACCACAAGTTTTTGCGTTCCGTGCCATCCGGTGTGAACTGCCCGGTCTGCGCGGTACCGGTCTTGCCGCCAGCCCCTTCTTCCAGCCAGGCAGCATCCTGTGCGGTGCCCTCTTCCACCACCTGACACAGCATTTTACGCAGGAGCGCTACATTTTCCGCACTCATCACCCGCCTTGACTGCGGATGTGCAAGTGTTTCCAGCGGCGTACCGTCAGTTTCATCCACCGAGCCACACACAAAGAAAGGCGTGCGGTACACCCCGCCGGAAGCAATGGTGTTCATCATGGCGGCGATCTGTACCGGTGATGCCAGCAGACCGCCCTGCCCAAAGCTGAAATTTGCCAGCTGGCCGCTCTGGGCAAGCTCCCCGGCAGACGGCAGCTTTCCGGCATCGGCGTGCAACGCACCTGCCACCGGCACCTCCTGCCCGAAGCCAAGCTGCCGAGACATCTGCAAAAGCGTCTCTGCCCCCAGCTGCTGCCCCAGCCGGATAAAATAGCCGTTGCAGCTTTTTTCCAGAGCCGCAGTCATGTCCACCGTTCCGTGCGGAACACCGCCTGCGCAGCGGAAGATCTGTCCATCCACCACCACAGCACCGGTGCATTCGTACTCCGGCAGGATGCCCTGCTCCAGCGCTGCCGCAGCCAGCACCGGCTTGAACACTGAACCCACAGCATAGCTTTCCAGTGCGCGGTTCAGGAACGGACTGTCCGGTGCATCCAGACTTGCGGCAAGGTCATCCGGGTCATAGCCCGGTACGCTGACGCTGGCGCGAACCGCAGCAGTGGCCGTGTCCAGAACCAGAATGCAGCCGCTGGTCATGGTGTCTGCGGCCACCGCTTCGGCGGCACGCTGCACCGGGCGGGAGATCGTCAGCTGCACGCCCACCGCACTGCTGTCCTGCCGGGTAAGCTGCGGTGTTTCCCCGGCCCGCAGCCGTCCTTGTGCTGTGACCGCGCACACCAGCGTGTCATGCTCCTTTGTCCCGGCCAGCTGGCTGTCCAGCGCCTTTTCCAGCCCGGCAATGCCGCGGCCTTCTGCATCCAGATAGCCGATCAGATGCTGGCACAGCGGAACTTCTGCGCAGCGCCGTGCCGTTGCAAAGCAGCGTATGCCGCGCCCGGAAAGGTCGCGGTCCACTTCCAGCAGAAACGGTGCGGAGCGGTTGCGGTTCCGGTACAAAAGTGCCTGCCCGGCACTGTCCGTAAATGCATACAGGCGTGGGTAGTTGTTTTCGCCCGGGAAGCAGAGGGCAAGATACCGCGTTTCCAGCCCGGTGAGAAGCAGGCCGCTGTGTCGTAGAAGCTGCCCCGCCGGGCAGGCAGCGAGAGCCGGACCGTGCTCTGTGCTTCGGCCCGGGCAGCATAGGTATGGTTCTCTGCCAGAAAATACAGGCGGCACAAAACTACCACAAATCCCAGCAGAACAGCTGCATACAACGCCAATACCGTTTGCCGGACATCTGCTCACCCCTTTTTGATAGAGTGGGCTGCATCTGTGGTTTCTATACAAAAAGAGACGGGGTCTCCGAAGAGATCCCGTCTCCATAAGGTACTTATTGAGTAAGCAATTCCGCTTCATACGTCGAAAATCACAGGTTGCCGGCGATCTGTTCAAAGGCTCTTTCAACCGATTCAAAGCTGCTGTGCGTGTAGACATCCAGCGTCACACTGGCATTGGAGTGTCCCATCAGGTATTGCAGGCTTTTACATCCAGCCCGGCCTGCTGAACATTGGTGCAGAAGGTGTGTCGCAGCACATGAGGTGTAATGCGCGGAACAGGTTTGCTGTACGCCTTCTCAAACTTTCCCTGCACGCCACGCATATAGTTTTCCAAGTGCATTGCCACCTTCGGCATTCCGGACTTGTCCAGAAAGAGGAATCCGCTGCAGCCATCCACCAGCGCTTCCACTTTCGTGGACGCTCTGGCTTTTACTACACGCCGCAACGCTGCACAAACGGTATCTGTCATGGGAACATTGCGGATACCGCTTTTTGTTTTCGGCGGTGTGACAAAATAGGCTTTTCAGCCGTCCGGCAAAGCTGCCGCCGGACATGGATGCAGTGCCGTTCAAAGTCGATATCTGCTCGTGTCAGGCCATACAACTCACTCACACGCAAGCCGGTTCCCATAAGAATGACGATATCATCATAATAGTTGCCGCCATAGTCTTGAACGAATTGCAGATATTTCTCCTGCTGTTCTCTGGTCAGGGCATTGCGCACATAAGCGTCCTTCGGCACAACGTCCGACAGCTTGAATTTAAATGGATTCTTGCGGATAATGTCATCCTCCACCGCCATCTCAAACGCCGGTCTGACAACGCTTTGCAGGATTCCAATGGTGTTTTGCTTGAAACCGCTGTCATGCAGAAACACGAACCAGCCTTTCGCATCGGACAATTTTACCGTTTTGATGGCTTTTTGCCCGAAAGGGTCCGCATGAATCCGCTTGACCGCTGTGTTGTACGACCGAAGTGAATTGGGTTTCAACCCACGTTTCAGGTTCATATAGCGGTCAACCAGATCAGCCACTGTCATCTCTCCGGCGGCGTAGTCGATGCCGTCTGCCAGATCGCGCCACAGTTCTTCCTCTTTTTTCCGCAGCTCTGTCAGGGATTTAGCGTAAATACAACGCCGTTTCTTGTGGATATCGGTATAACGATAGTCGTAGGTGCCGTTTGCTCTTTGGCTTTCGCATCCTTCAAAACACGGCCCTTGCTATCTTTGCGCTTTTCAGACATTTAGAAACTCCTTTCTGTGAAAAGCGCATCTATAAGGTCAGTGTCAGTATAACACATCAACCATGCGATTTCCACCCGCAGCGAATGAGAAAAGGACGGTTTCACATTTGTAGCCTTTGGCAACCTCTCAAATAGAATATGCTTGCTCGACAAAGCAATCGAACAGGCGACGTTTGATCAGACGCTTGTTTCACACCCAAAGGACGAATTTGCATTTATCTTCATTCGTAATTTCACGCAGTTTGTTGATGCCAATGCCAGAGTAAGCCGCAGCTTCTTCCAGCGTCAGATTGCTCTTTTCCCAAATCGGGACATCTTTCATAGGCATTTTCCTTTCCTTGTAGCTGTGCTGTGTGCCAGCAAGTTTTTCAAGCTTTCTTTCCGATTCATCCAATCAATGCTTTCAGCTGTTCCAGCTTCTCCTGTGCGGTTTCCCTGCGCAAGCTGACCCCAATGCATGAAATCGGAACGCACATTTCCAGCAGGCGGTCATAGATTCGGGCGTGAGCAGTATCCTGTGGGTGCCGTATCTCGTCCAGTGTCAGATTGGTCGTGACGATCAGGGCTTCCGGCTGCGGTAGCGACTGTCTACAATGTTGTAGATCTGTTCCAGTGCGTACTCGGTGCCACGCTCCATACCGAAATCGTCAATGATAAGCAGGGGATAGCGGCAGAGCTTGTCCACGACCTCATTCCGCTCGGAAAAGCTGCCGTTTAGCTCGTTCAGGATCCGGGCAAGTTCGTCATACGCACAGGCACTTCCTGCTCCATCAGAGCGTTTGCAATGCACCCGGCAAGGAAACTCTTGCCGGTGCCACACCGCCCCAGAGGAGCAGTCCTAGGTTCTCTGAGCGCATGGTCTGCCACTGCTCTACATAGCGCTGTGCGTGGTGTATCTGCGGGTTGCGCCATTGTCGTTTCAAATTGTCCAGTTTTGCATGAACGGAATCCGAAAGCCGTCCTCTTTCAGTCGCCGCACAAGGTCGAGGTGCTTCTGCTCCTTAACAGTTGCCTCCTGCCGCT
>ENA-OQCS01001499-OQCS01001499.1-human-gut-metagenome-genome-assembly--contig:-NODE-1499-length-11869-cov-3.702691_pt1 | contig 11869 bp, 20 predicted proteins | sample MGYA00242757_ERZ504575 | MGnify/ENA primary metagenome ERZ504575 (study PRJEB26092, sample SAMD00036297) | human gut metagenome | host: Homo sapiens | study: EMG produced TPA metagenomics assembly of... | reverse complement strand
ATCCGGCAGGCCGGTGATGATATGGGTGTGGCGGCCGCTTCATCTCAGGGGTGTAGGCATCAAACACAGCCTGATTGTGGGTGCGGTATAATCGGTAAGATCTTGTGCAGCTCCTCGCTGGGCTGGTAGCCGTAGGTGGTGCAGGCCTGCTCTGCCATCTTGATGCCGCCGTAGGGCATGAAGGCGCGCTTGAGGGGCTTGTCGGTCTGCAGACCCACGATCTGCTCCAGATCCTTCAGGCTTTCATCGATATAGCCGGGGCCGTAAGCAGTCAGGCTGCTGACCACTTCGGTCTCCATATCCAGCACGCCGCCCTTGGCGCGCTCGGCCTTCTGCAGCTTCTGCAGGGCACCCCACAGCTTGTCGGTCGCCTCGGTGGGGCCGGCCAGAAAGCTTTCGTCGCCGTCATACGGGGTGTAGTTCTTCTGGATGAAGTCGCGCACATTGACTTCTTCTTTCCAGATACGGCCCTCAAAGCCTTCCCACTGTTCAAAATTGATCATTGGAACCTCCTTGCTCCATTACGCAGTTAGCGTTTTCTAACTAATGAGCCTTTGAAAAACCGCTCTGTATGGCGGCTTTCTGGGGGCAAAACGGTCTTGAACTGCCGATTGTGGCAGCCCCGACTACAAGGTGTAGACAAAAATGAAAACCTGCCCACAAAATCTTGCGTTATTATAATAGCAAGAACCCCTTTAAAAAGCAATAGATAACAAGTGGGTTTTCTTCCAAAGCAAAGGGCTTTCTTTGGGCAGAATGTAGAAAAAGCGCCGAAATCCCGGCGGTGCACCTATTTTGCGAAAAAAATCGAAAAATAAGGGTTGACAAGACTAACCGGCTGTGGTATTCTGTTCTCGCAACGAGGTTAGATAAATCTAACCACGTTGCACCAGAAAAGCAGATGCTTCTGCAAGAGCTTCTGCGAAAACCGGATCCGCCATGGCAGAGCTGCGGAGCTGTGTCAGGTGATCCCCAAGTTTGTCGTGGCGAGGCCACTCCATCTTGCTTACGCAAGACCGCTTTGTGGCTTAAAAGCCCCACTGGGGCTTTCATTGCTGCGCAAACGCCAATTCCTCCATTCCATTCTCTTTTTCAAGTGAGCTGTGGTTTTAGTTTGCTCCCACGGCTCGATGCGCGGCATTCGGTGTGATTGGTACCGCACCAAGTGCAAAAGAAAAACAAAAACGGGACATGCAGCTTGACCACCTGCATGCCCCGATTTTTGTTTTAACTCCTTCAGTCATGGCTGACACCATGCCAGCTCCCTCAAAGAGGGAGCCCTTGGCAGTGCGGAAACTTACAGTTTTGCCAAAGCCTCCCTCACTGAGGGAGGTGGATGCGAGTGCAGCGAGCAGACGGAAGGAGTTTTACTTCACGATCTCCGCCAGCTTTTGATACACTTCCTCCGCGCCGCCCTTGGGTTCTTTGATCTTTACGAACTGGCTGTTCACGATGGCGGTGCCATCGGAGTAGACGGTGAACAGGAGGTTATTGTTCTCGGCATCATCGTAGTAGCTCACAGTGACGGAATCCACCGGGTATTCGTGGCTGTAGGAGGAATACTGCTGGTTGAACCGCTTGACACAGGTAAGGCCGGAAAGCACGTTTGCGATCTGTTGATAGGCAGGGTCGTCGGCAGAAAGCAGCTGAACATCCATCTCTGCGGAGCGGGCAAAGTTCTGAATGTGCTCCACCCGGACACTGGCCTGTGTGCTGGCCTTGATCCCGGATGCAAGATCGATCCGGGCAGAGGGAAGGATGAGCACCAGCGCCAGCAGGATGAGCAAAACGATGCCGAACCGGGACAGAATGCCTTTTTCCTTCATAAGAGTCATGCCTCCTTTGGCGGCTCCGATTCCATTTGGCCCAGATGCCGCTGGGCAAAGAAGAAGCCCACGGCGCTGGCGGCGAACACCACATAATAGCTGGCGATGCGGTAGAGCATCATCACGCTCATCACCTCGCCGCGCTCCAGAAAGCTGCCGAACACCAGCAGGAATGCCGTCTCGATGGAGCCATGCCGGCTACATTGGGCAGGGCGTTGGACAAAAACAGCATCAGGCTGGTGAGCAGCTGCACCTGCAAAAAGCTCAGAGGGGAAAGTCCCATGAACCGGATGCACAGGTAGGGCAGGCAGAACAGCCCGAACAGCTTGACCGCCTGCAATGCCAGAATTTCAGCGCAGTGGGGTTTATCTGCCAGCAGACGGCGGCTCTCCTCGCCCAGAACATCCAGCTGCTGCTGCCAGTCGGCGCGGCGCTGCTGCCATTTTTCCGTTTTGGGCAGCAGACGCATCAGCCAGCGGGCAAGGTTCTGCACCAGCGGCGATACGCACACCAGCACCAGCACACAATGATGGCCGCCACTACAGCGTATGCCATGGGCAGATAATTCATCACACCGGTGGTGTTGGCGGCAAGCCATCTGTGCTGAAACAGCAGCATCACCGTGGCATACAGCAGCACGGTGGTTTTGTGGAACACGTACTGCAGGGTCATCAGGCCCACGCCCGGGCCAACCGGCAGGCCGCAGCGGTGCAGATACCATGTCTGCACCGGCACTGCACCTGCGCCCAGCGTGACCACATTGCCAAAGGTGCCGCACCACGCGGTATCGATGCCCTGCCAGAGCCTGAAGCCCGGGATGCGGCTGCGCACGATGACCCACGCCACGCACCCCTCCAGCAGCGGGTAGCTGAGGCCGATGGCCAGCACCACCAGCACCTGCCATGTGGACAGCTGCGAAAGCGCTGCGGTGATCTCGGCCAGTTGTCCTTGAACAGCAGCACGATGATGCCGGTAAGTGCGGCGAGCACCAGCAGCGAGATCACTGCCTTTTTGCGGGAAGGTGCGGCAGAGGCAGGTTGCTCATAGAGAGAACAGGCTCCTTTCAGGCGGAATGATTTGATAAAAGTATAACACACGCGGCCTGTGTCTTTGTGAACGGAACTGGAATTTTCTTGTGCAATTTTGATGGAATGATAAAAAGGCAAGGCAGATGCACGCATCGACCCTTGCCTTTATCTTGTTTTTAGTCTGTTGATTCGTTCACCAGCCGTGTCAGGGTGGCAACATAGGCTTCGTTGGAATAATATTTCTCGTACATTTTCCGGCAGTCAGCTTTCATGGCGGCCAGCTGTTCCGGATGCAGAATAGCATGTTCCAGCACCTTTGCCAGCTGATCCGGGTCGTCGTCTTTGTACACAAAGCCGTCCACGCCCTCGGTGATCAGCCCGGCGGTGCCGGTGTGCTCCGACACGATGGAGGGCTTGCCGAAGATCAGGCCCTCGGTGACGAAGGTTGGCATGGGATCATCGCGGGAAGCGCATACCACGCAGGTGCACTGATCCATCAGGGATTTGATCTCGGGCCGTTCCAGACGCTTGCGGTAGAAAACGGTGTCCGGGTAGTCCTCCACCAGTGCATCCACGGCGTTCTTCAGGCTCTTGTCCGCCGCCTTGCCCACGAACAGGAAAGCAGCCTTCTGGCGCACCTCGGGCTTTAGCAGGCGGATGGCGTTGCAGAAAATATCCTGACCCTTGCGCGGCTCAAAGGAACCTACGGTCACGAACAGCGGCCTGCCGCCGGCATAGCTGATATCGTAGGGCGGGAAGCTTTCCTGCGCATAGTCCGGCAGACCGTAGATCAGCTGTTCAATGCTGAAGTCCGGCCGCACCGAGTGCATGGCGGCAGTGGCGTGGGACCTACGGCGCACACATGCACATTGGAGCCAGTGTTTTGGGAATCTTGTGCGCAATGAACGGGTAGCCTGCAAAGGCATCGTGCAGCCACCACAGCACCGGCACGAAGGAGCCGTTCAGGGTGCTCACGGCGGCTGCCTCTACCACGGTGTTGGCCAGCACAAAATCGGCACTGGTGGCAAGGCCCCACAGCGACGAGTTCATCACGCAGTCGCTGCGGGTCACTACGGCGCACCGGCATCCAGAAACAGCGGCAGCGAGCCGTCGTCCGCAGGGCCAAGCACCACCACTTCAAAGCCCATGCTGCGCAGCACCGGCACGGCACTTGTCAGCACGATGGGCGCACCGGTCATGGTCAGCTCGTGGCTCAGGATCAAAGCACGCTTTCCGTCTGCAGAGAACACATCGTCGGCACACAGCTCCCGCCGGAAGTGCAGCAAAGACTGCGGGATGCGGTGGCAGTTTTCCGCCATGGCGGTGGCAAGGCGCAGCAGCTCGGTCACGCTGTCCCTGCCGCGCGCAGCGGCGCGCACCCGGTCCAGAAGCTTCCGCGATACCATGGCGCAGCGGCTGCACGGGGATGTGCTGGGTGCTCAGATAAAGGGCGGTGGAGCCATCGAAGCCAAAGGCGGCATCACACACCACAAATCGGCACCGGTGCGCAGGGCGGCGGCAAAATAGGTCAGGGCGGTGGAGGTGCACTCCAGATCTTCGCTGACCAGCAGAACGCCCTCCACCGAGTCGGTCAGGGCGGGGGCCAGCTCCGTCACCAGCCGGAACTTGCGGTGCAGCTGGTTTTCCAGTGCGTGCTCCAGCGCCTGATGACGGCCCGGTGCATACACCAGCAGATAGGTGCTCTGGGTATCGGTATAAACCTGCTTCGTCAGCTGCTTACGCTGCAGGGTGCTGTAACTGCTGTACATGTTGACAACTCCTTTAGCGATCCGATTCAGCCGCGCAGCAGGCGGCGCAAAGCACGCAGCGGTGCGGTAAGCCGCCAGCTGCTGCTCTCGTACAGGTTTTCCAGCGAATCTTCATAGGCAGCACGGCTGTTCTGCAGTTCCGTCAGCTGATTGTTCAGCCGGGTGTTCTCGCAAGGGCGGCCTGCAGCTGTTCCAGAACATCGTTCTTTTCGGCCTCAGCCTGCAGCTTGATGGTATTCAACGCGCTGAGCAGGGCCTTGCCGGGCTGCTCGTGCTGGAAGCGGCCCAGCGGATAGTATGATAGGTTACGGCAAACTTCATCCCGGCCGCAAAGGCACGGTGCTGCACACGGTCAGGTTGGGGTCCACATCCAAAAACAGCAGGCAGTCTTCCTGCAGCCGGATGCCGTTCATGGCGCGGCATTCCAGCCGCTCGTCCGAGATGCTCAGTCAGTCACGCAGCAGGCCAGCTCACCGGGGTCCAGCCGCAGCGCACGGGCATCCGTGGCAGGGTGAACACCGCAGAGACCTCGTGGGTCAGTTCGTCGTAGGCATCCTCGGCAACGGTCAGGCATTCCCGCGGGGAATAGCCGGAGCCGGAATCGTAGAACAGCTGCGGCAGGGTCAGGGCGGCAGGTTCGTTGTCGCTGCCGTGCCTTGCCAGTGCGGCTGATAGTTCAGCACCTGTTGTTCCAGCTCCAGACACCGCTGTGCCAGCCGGATACACCTTCGTCAGAGAGCTTGAGCTGCTGTTCCAAGTCAGCAGCGCGGCTGCGGGCCGCAGCAAGGGTCTCGGGGACATCGTTGTTCATAACCGGATTCTCCTCTTACTTTTATGATGGCTGCACCGCAGCAGCCGGAAAAACATGTCAGTGCCGGGAGGTATAGTGCACGGCGGGCGTTCTGCGCTGTGCCGGGAAAAATCGGATGATGAGTGCGCGGCGTACACGCAGCAGCTCACACACCAGCCAGATAGAGCCAGAGAGATGGCATATTGCAGCCACATGCCCAGCACCGGCTGCGCAGAGAACTTTGCTACCATCAGATACCACGGAATAGCGATGATCTCCACGGTATGTACGCAGAAAATGTTCAGCGAACGGCGGCCCACCGCTTCCAGAAAGTGCACGATGGGGCCATGGCCGCGGCTGAGTCGCATGAACAGCCGGATGAAAAGCAAGCCTGCAGCACCGTCCAGAAAGATGCTCAGCGGCCCCAGTGACCACTCGGCCAGCGAGATGCAGTCGGTGGTGCGGGTAGCAAGAGCGCCTACGGCAATGAGTGCTGTGGCGGCCAGCAGCCCGGCAAAGACCTTGGGCGGCAGGGGCTCGTCCAGCAGATGCTTCTTTTTGGCAAGGAAGCCGATATAGAGGTAGGGCACCACCACGGCACCTTGGATCAGGCAGAAGGGCAGTTCCCACACAAGGCTCGCGCCCCAGCCCAGCAGGACGCAGCCTGCCACAGCCCATGGAACATAGCGCTCCGGGAAGATGTTCAGGATCACATCCAGCAGCACCCAGCCTACCATCAGCGCCAGCAGATACCACATCGGCCCGCAGGAGAAGAACTCCTGCCCGAAATACTTGGCCGTGTGGGGCAGGCCCAGCAGAAAGCCGCCGGTGACCTTGATAGACTCGCCGATGGTGCCGGGCAGGTACTGGAACGTCTTATAATGAATGATAAAGTGCAGCACGCAGGTGAACAGCGCCGTGTAAGCATAGGGTTTGAGCAGGCTTTTGAGTTGCTGGTGGATGCACTTGTGGATAGAGCGCTTGCGGAAGCCGTAGCCGCTGGCAATAAAAAAGGCGGCCATCAGCGCTTCGCGGTAGATGAACGGGAAAAACGCGGTCAGGGACAGGCGCTGACCGCCTGCATGGGATAAAGCTCGGCGGTATGCGCAAAAACGATGGTCAGCATACCGGCACCCTTGAGCATGTCGAACATGCCGATGGAGCTGGCGGTGCGGGGCTTGGTTCCTTCCATGGAGGTTCCTTCCTTGCGCGGGACATTCCATCAGAGCCGGACGCCGCACAATGCGTAGATTTTGAATGAAAAAGATAAAATTTTGTATGGATATGAACCCAGTATAATGCTTTTTGCACAGACTGTCAATTTTGAATTGCGGTCCGGCGGGCGGGGACACATTGCAGCCTGCAATAAAAGCATAGCACAGGCAGGGCGGCTTCGCAACGAAAGGCAGAATTTACATCTGGAAACGACATGATATGCAAGGCTTTATTGTCAATGTTTGGAATTAAATGTTGCAAAACTCTTGCATTGACACGGGCCTTATTGTATACTGGGCACAGTTGGAAATGACTGGAAGGATCTGTGTTGGCCTACACAGGAGCGCCGGATCGGATGATAAAAATGGAGGAAAAAAATGATTACATCGCTGTATCAGTCACTTTGCAATATGGAAACCAACATTGCAGACCGTGTGGCTCTGCGCTGGTATGATGAAAAAAGCAGGGCGTGGCCGAGGTGCACTACGCACAGTATGCCCAGGATCTGCGCCGGTTCGTGGCGTTCCTGCGTGCAGAGTATGGCGATGTGCGCGGCAAGCGTGTGGCGATCCTGGCCCGCAACAGCTACCAGTATGTCATCTGCATGTACGGCACGGTCATTGCCGGAGCCGTGGCTGTGCCGCTGAACCTTGGCAAGGACTGGGATGCTATCTCCTATGAGCTGGGCCTCACCGAGCCGGTGTGCATTCTGCAGGATGGCGAGTTCGCGGAGCGGGAGCTGCCCTCGCTGAGACCTACGGCAGCATCCTGAAGCCCATGGATGTCTTTGCGGCCTATGAGCCTGCCGAGGACGTGACCGAGGTGGAGGACCTCTCTGCTCTGGCCTTTATCATGTTCACCTCCGGCACCACCGGCCGCAGCAAGGGCGTTATGCTGAGCCAGAAGAACCTGTTCAGCGCCATGCCGGCCTTTCTGGACCCCTTTGACGATGTGAAGAAGTACACGGCTGGAACACCGATGAGTTCTCGTCCCTGTCCGCCCTGCCCATGTTCCACATCTCCGCTATGACCAGCCTTGTTTCGTGGAGCATCACCGGCCACTCCATCAACCTGTGCAACAACCTGAAGTATTTCTACCGTGATCTGGGTGCCATGCACAGCGAGGTGATGGCAGTGGTGCCGGTGCTGCTGAAGAGCATCTACAGCGATGTGATGAAGGGCCGCCGCGACCGCCTGAACGGTCTGTGCGTGCTGACCTGCGGCGCTGCCATGTTCGACCCCAAGATTCTGAGTGATATGATGGAGAAGGGCTTCTTTGTGGCCCAGATGTACGGCCTGACCGAGACCTGCGGCGACGGTGCATGGAACTCCTCGCAGGAGGCAAAGTACCTGACCAGCGTGGGCCATGTGGACCTCAGCTGTGAATACAAGCTGGACGACGGCGAGCTGTGCATGCGGGGCGACCCCATCATGCTGGGCTACTACAAGGACCCGGAAGGCACTGCAGAAGTCATCGATGTAGACGGCTGGTTCCATACCGGCGACATTGCCCGGGTGGAAGAGGACGGCTACATGTACCTGACCGGCCGCAAGAAGAACGTGATCATTCTGGACAGCGGCGAGAACGTGAACCCCGAGGAGCTGGAAAAGCTGCTGGTGCCCTGTGCGGACATTCAGGAGTGCATCGTGAAGGAAAAGGACAAAAAGATCTGTGCCCTCATCTACTGTGACCCTGCAAAGCAGGAAACTGTGAAGGAGTTTGTCACTGGGGTCAACCGCGGCCTGCCGCTGTACAAGCGCATGGTGCCGGAGTCAGCGCACAGCCGCTGCCCCGCAACGCCATGGGAAAACTGCTGCGCTGAACACGGGAGGAAACAGAACAATGCGTAAGATCAGATTGCTGGATAATGTCTACGACCTTATCACCATCAACATGGAAGACCGCTTCAAGGATAATGTGGCCTTCCGCTTCTACGACACCGCAAACGATGCCGTGACCACCATCCTCTATAAGGATTATGTGCAGGATATCCGCAAGGCGGTGAATTACTTCCAGTCCACAATCCCGGAGATCAAGGGCAAAAAGATCTGCCTGCTCACCAAGAACAGCTACGAGTATGCCGTGAACACCTTTGGCGTGGTGGCGGCCGGTGCGGTGCTGGTGCTGCTGAACCAGCGCAAGAGCTGGGACGAGCTGAGCTACGAGCTGGGCCTTGTGGAGCCGGATGCCATCCTGACCGACGGCGACGACTACGGCTTCAACGACCAGCTCAAGGCTGCCTACAGCGATATCCTCCGCCCCATGGATGGCTTCCGCAGCTATGAGCCTGCGCAGCTGACCCGCTGCATCGACCACGAAGCCTGATGGTCCTGATGTTCACCTCCGGTACCACGGGCCGCAGCAAGGGCGTGATGCTGAGCGAGAAGAATTTCTTCTCGGTGATGCGTGCCCACACCCAGATCGGTGAGCACATGATGGCGTATAAGCACGAACCGGACCTCGTCATGAGCCAGTACACCGTGCTGCCCATGTTCCATCTGGGCGCTTTCATCTGCCTGTTCTCCTGGGCCCACGCAGGCTGGGCGCTGAACGTCAGCAGCGACATCCGCAACTTCTATAAAGAGGTAAAGCGGATGCCCAGTCAGGCCATGGCGGTGGTGCCGGTCATTATGAACTCGCTCCACCACGATGTGATGCGCGGCCGCAAGGATCGTCTGGGTGAGCTGTGGGTGCCCATCTGCTCCTCTGCCATGTTCGACCCGCAGGTGATGCTGGATATGGCGGAACACGGCATGTTCGTGGTACAGACCTACGGCAGCACCGAGACCTGCGGCGACGGCATCATCAACTACGCACAGGACGCAAAGCACATCGGCGCTGTGGGTCAGGGCAACGATTATCTGGACTACAAGATCGCCGAGGACGGCGAGCTGTGCATGCACGGCGACAGCATCATGCTGGGCTACTACAAGGACCCGGAGGCCACCGCCGAGGTCATTGACGCGGACGGCTGGTTCCACACTGGCGATCTGCCCGCAAGGACGAGGACGGCTACTATTTCCTGACCGGCCGCAAGAAGAACCTCATCATTCTGGACAGCGGCGAGAACATCAGCCCGAAGAGCTGGAAGCATCGTGGGCAAGTGCGAAGCCGTGAAGGAATGTGTTGTAAAAGAAATGGGCAAGAAGATCGGCGTGGTGGTCTATTGCGACGAGGACAAACAGCAGCAGGTGCGGGACTTTATCACCGAGGCAAACCGCACCCTGCCGCTGTACAAGCGTATGAGCGCAGTGGAGTTCAGCACCGAGCCGCTGCCGCGCAACGGTGCAGGCAAGCTGCTGCGCCAGTGATACGGATGCGATCGAATGCCCGGATGCATAAATGGGCCGGCAGACCGGCAGACTGAAAACAGGAGTTCCGACAAAAACAAAGCTTTGTTGCCGGAACCCTTGCGCACAGGAGAGAATCAGGGTATTATTATGGAAAGGCATAGGAGATTGTGCCTATTATCCGTCACGGAAAGGAAGAAAATTTCTATGGAACGAGCAGAGATCATTTCCCAGATCCTGGCCATCCTGGAGGATGTTGCCGAGGTCTCTCCCGAAGATGTGAATGAGAACAGCGTCCTGATGGACGATCTGGATCTGTCCTCAATGGAGATCCTGACCATTGTGGCAGACCTCGAGGAGACCTTCGGCCTGCGCATCCCTGAAAAGGAGCTGCGCAACTTTGTGACCATAGGGGATCTGGTGGATTATCTGGCGGCAAACGCGGGGTAACAGTTCATGAATGAGTCGCAGCGCTCGACGGAGTACATCTTTCAGGGAACGATGTACTTCTTCCGTCGGGAGAAGATCCTGTGTCGGTACCAGTTTGCGCTGCAGGATGCGGTGGAACCCGCTCTTTTGCAGCGCGCACTGGAGGCGGCGCTTTCGGCCGCACCGTACTATCGGGTACAGCTGGTGCAGGAAAAGCGGAGCTTTTTTCTGGAGCCGAACCCGAACCCCTGCCTTGTGTATCAGGCAGTGCACAGCGCGATATCCCGGAGGAAACGAACGGCTATCTTTTCAGCGTGAGCTGTGAGGGGGACACCGTCTATTTTGACTGGTATCATTTCCTCATGGACGGCCACGGGGTGTCGCCCTTCCTCACCCGCATTCTGGAACAGTACTGCAACCTGCGCTATGGCACGGCGTTTGCAAACACGCCCATCCTGTGCAGCCCGGCCTATGACATCGAGGCATGATGGAAAAATACCCATCCCCTACAGCTACTGAAAGCACGATGCAGAGGGATGTGGTGCAGACATGGGAGGGCAGGATGCGCCGCACCCGGGTGCGGCTGACCAAGCAGAGCCTTGTGGACAGGGCAGTGGAGAACGGCGTCAAGCCCTTTACAGCGCTGGCCGGTCTGCTGAGCCTTGCGCTGCGCAATTATTTGGGCAAAGACGAGATCCAGTATTCCTACTCGGCAGATACCCGCAGGGAAGCGGGCGTGCCGGATGCCCTTTACAACTGCGTGTGCTCCTTCCAGAGCGGCGTGAAGCTGAACGATGACACCCGCCTTGCGGACATCGTGCCGAAAATGGATGCCGAGGTGCTCCGCACCCTGCAGCCGGAGGCAAAGCTGCGCCAGATGGTCCAGCAAATGAGCTGGGTGTACAAGGTAGACCAGCAGAAAGCGCCCCTGCGCATCAAGCAGAGGGTGTTCCAGATGGGTGAGTACATCAGCGGTGTCCCGGCGGATTTCTGGCTCAGCTATCTGGGTAATCCGCTGCTGCCGGCTACGCCGGAGCTTGAGCAGTACACCAAAGACTTCAACGTCTGGGTCCCGCCGGATGGCGGCTCCATGGGTGTGGAAGCCTCCAGCCTGAATGGCATTATCACCCTGTGCATCGAGAACAAGGCCGAAATGCCAGGCCTTGCCGATGATCCGCACCGCCTTTGAAAAAGAGGACATCACGGTGCTGGAAGCCGTGGATCTGGATACATAAGTGCAGAACATAAAAAGCACTCTTTCCGGGCAGGAAAGGGTGCTTTTTTGCGTCTTATTCGGTCCGTGCAGGCCGTGTGGTCACCTCGCCGCAGCGCAGAGCCTCCTGTCGGCCGTTCTCCCGCTGGATGACCAGCCGCCCTTCCTCGTCGATGGCAAGGGCCTTTGCGGCGTAGGTCTCCGTCTCGGCACACACCGTCACCCAGTGGCCGGGCACAAAGCACCGGGCGCGGTACTCATCCAGACAGTCAAACGCCGGGCACAGGGCCAGCAGCTCCCGGGCAATGG
>ENA-OQCS01001498-OQCS01001498.1-human-gut-metagenome-genome-assembly--contig:-NODE-1498-length-11874-cov-3.113050_pt1 | contig 11874 bp, 14 predicted proteins | sample MGYA00242757_ERZ504575 | MGnify/ENA primary metagenome ERZ504575 (study PRJEB26092, sample SAMD00036297) | human gut metagenome | host: Homo sapiens | study: EMG produced TPA metagenomics assembly of... | reverse complement strand
ATATTTTACATGAGGATTTTGTCTCAGCAACCATCCAAGATATATAGATGGTTGCCAAGCCTCTGTGTCCCTTATATAAAAACATTATAAAGCCTTTAGATAGAGCTCGTTAGCCCGAACTGAGGTACGACTATACACCTTTTAGTTGTACGACTATATACCTTTCAGTTGTACGACTATACACCCTTTAGTTGTACGACTATACACCCTTTAGCTTCACACTTTTTTTGCTATAGGCTCCAAAGTTGATAATGGTTTTGAGCATTTTATACAAGAAAGGGGGATTTGTTGACAATCAAGCTGTTACGTCAACGAATCCCCTAACTTATTGAGTTTAAATTAATTCATCTTTATTTGAGTGGCTGTTTATCGGTATTCCGACTATTCCACTCAATTATACTCTATATCTGATATTCAGAGAGTTAGCTATTGTCGGGGATATTTATCGGGGACAGCACGAATTTCATACACAACCATGGCTATCAGTCACTTACACGATTTATCCTACTTAAAATCAATTGATTTCAAGCCTCAAAAAGACAATCAAGAGCAGCCCCTATATATATAATAAGGTGTTAATAAGGCAAACATAGTTGCCCATCATATTAATAAGGTGTAGCATTCAGTAGCAGCAAAAGCTGTTCAAGCTACTCTAAAGTACTGTATATAATGAAGTTAAGGGAGTACTCGTCCGTATCCCACCTTTGTATATCCCCTATAGAGGGAGCGAGGCATCGACCACAAGGGGTTGCCGTGCATCTTTTAGAAAATTTTCCGGTATACAAAATGCCTTTTCTTTCAAGTCTTCAGATTTTTAATATTCAATTTTGCAATAGTAGTCTCCCAAGTAGTATGTTTGCAACATGAGAATAAATGATAGAAATAAAACCATATAAAATATGAAGAGAAACAGAAAGAGACCACCACCATCCAAAGACTCCAAGACGAACAGATAGGAACTGTCTTAGACAGTAAACAGAATAGGCTATGTAGAGCCAAGATAAAACTAAAAGGGACAGGCGAAACCCTGTCCAACAAATAATGATATTACGATTATGAAACGTGATAGCATTAAAACTAAGTCTATCTCTCGAACATTACGCAACTAAAGAGAGTATAGACATTAAGAAACTGTGTTTTAAACGTTCTTCAATAAGTATTGAGGACTTTGTAAAACACATCAAAGAAGGATTTTGTTTTTGCCATTGGTTTACAACAAAAGCCGACACCTTTAAAATATACGAGAAGAAGAATGATAATTTCGACAGAGCTAATGTAGTGTTTGTTGACGTTGATGATTTCAACATGGAAATGAAACAATTTGTCTATGGGTTATCGAAGAAGCCAACGGTATATTATACCACACCAAGCAATCTTTGTACAAGTAAGGGTAACAAGTATCGCTTTCGCCTTTGTTATGTATTTAATGAGGATATACCAAATGCTGAAACCTTAGCCTCAACATACAAAGGCATCATAAAGGAAATACGCAAAGATTACCCTACTTACCCCGACCAAGATTCGTGTGGAGCAAGACCTGCACAATATATGAATGGCAACGGAACGCCAAGGTGTGAAGTGTATTCTACAGACAAAGTTTATACTTTATCAGATTTTGGAGCTTCACTTGTTGAATCAGCCACCATGAAAACAGGTCAGTAAAGGAATCTGCAAACAGTAATGAATATGTCTATCCTATAAAGGATAAGGATTTCATTAACGACCTCTTTGAAATTCCACCTTCTGACTTGATTATCAAGTACCGAGAGCGATACTGCTATTTTGACCATTCCGAGCTAACATATAATAACGGTTATGCGTTGATACCCGAAAACTATCAAGAGATATATCGAAGTTGGTATCAAGATGTCGTAACAAGCAATAGTGGTGATATTCGCAAAGTATCGGTTGTAAAGATAAAGAGGGATGGCGACAATAGGAGGAAATGCTTGTTTGTGTCTGCACTCATACGCAGAAAGATTTTCCCAACCATCACATTTGAACACCTATTATATAATTTGGTTGCTGAACGGCAATGGTATTATGATAACTCAGACAACACTCTGAATAATCAAGAGCTAATGAGGATTGCCAACAATGCCCTAAATATAGAATACGAAAAGATAAACATAAAGACGAAACGTAAGCCGAGTAAGTTCAAAGTAGATAAACTGTATTGTTCTGAAAGAGGCATCAAGCCCAAGTCGATGGTTGGAATCGTCAGGCGCAAGTTGAAGGACGAAGAGATTGGCAACCTCTATGATTGCAGTCTGTCTGTGAAAGATAATCTTGCTATGCTCAAAGCAAATGGAATAAAGATAGGCTTGAGTAGATTATATGAGTTTTGTGACAGGAATAACATTCCGAGAAGGCTTACAAAAAGCCAATAGAATAACTAATCTGATTTTCCATTTTCAAATGATAACGTCTGTATTCTTCTACTTTTATGTTATTGTTGAAAATGAAAAACCATCCAACTGTATCAAACAATCAAGTGTATCAATTTAATCTTTCTAACAGGTATTGATACGCTATCCCAAATGTATCAATCAAATCTAAAAGGTTATTGTGACACAGATGCAGTATAGATTGCACGGATAAAGTGAAATTATTCTAAATACAAACACAAAACAGCAAATTCATGAAGAGAAATTCTTTAGTCTCAACATTTTTAGTTACCTTTGCAGTGTCATTTTGCCGAAATAGGCTTTATGACGGACATATTTAGAGAAGCGTATTTCGCTATATTCCTATACGAGTGAAACTTGGACACTTTCACACAAAGTAATGTTTAGGGGTATTGTGAGAATAATGCTTCCCTTGGTGTGTATTCGTACATATAAACGAAATACGACCAAGTGGGCTTATTCTCCTATTCCTTCATTACACGGAGTCCAAGCCGTCACTCGTAGGGATCAGGAGAGATAAAGCTCCACTTTTCTTTTTATGCTCCCTAACATATCAAATTACTAACGGCACTGTTTGGGCTGAAGGTGCGATATTTGAAACATAACAATGAAAAAGCATTTTAAGTTTCTGATGTTGGCATTATTAACTTTGATGCCTTTCGCCTTAAGCAGTTGTGGCGGTAATGATGATAGCGACAATAATCCTCCATCATCAAATACCATTCAAATCAATGGTAAGAGTTTTGAGATTGACGCAAATGTTGTTCAAGAGGGCAGTTATGACGCAGAAGACGGCAAGGGCGAGTTTACAGTATCTGTATTCAATCAAGTAGGCAACACTAAAGATTGTTGGTTTTACCAATTCTCTTATACAGACTCATCAGAGCCAAAAGTTGGCGATGATTTCTCCAAGAAATCATTGGAGCTGATGGCCCAGGACGAATCAGATGCTTGCTACACTACCCTTACTTACAAGAGTGGTTCTGCCAAAGTTGTATCTATCGACAAGAGCAAAGATGATATGACTATCAAATTCGACAACCTCAAAATGGTAGGTGGCGAGTATTCCTATACTTTCAACGGAACAGCAACCGTTGATTTCAATTTTGCAAGATAAATTATCAAACAATAGTTCAGCGGTCTTTGAATACAAGGACTGCTAAACTTCAACGTATATTATCTATATGATTAAAGAAGTTATACTGTAAAATATCGAGTTGAAGGTATCGGAAGCTGCACAAATGGAAGTGCAACTATCATGCTCTATTCAGACAATGAGAGTGAAGCAATAGCAGCTCTTAAATCTCGTGGCACAATAGGACGAGACAAAGATGTTGTTATCTTGTCAATAAGAAAAAATTAGCAGTACAATTAAACAATACAAACTATGAACCAAGTAAAATGTCCCGATTGTGGAGAAATGTATTCGGAAGATTTACAATCATGCCCTAACTGTGGTTGTCCAAATGATAATTGGAAGCCAAAGCAAGAGGATAAATCTAACTCCAAAAAGCCCACTGCTACAAAAGAGAATACTATAAAAAGCAATACAGATTGGGCTAACTATGTATATGAATGCGGAGTGCTTATTTGGCATACACTCACAAGAAAATACCTATGTTTTTCAGGTAGAGCATCAAGAAGAGAGTTTTGGTCTTTTACAATTTTCTCTACTTGGTTTTGGATTTTTGAAGAAACAAGAGTTGGAGCAACCATTTGGACATTAGTTCTTCTTTTGCCTTGGCTTTCTACATGGGTACGCAGAATGCACGACATTAATAAAAGCGGTTGGTGGGCAATTGTTCCCATTGCTTCATTTTTCTTAGCTCTGAAGAAATCAGACGAAGGAGAAAATGATTACGGTGAACCATCTATAGACGACATTTAAGCTATGAATAAAAATAAAATTCTAATTATCGTAGGCTTTCTTTTGATAGCTGTGATATGTTGCGAAGTAGCCATATACCTCGGTTATGACTTGTATCATTCAGAGAATGGAATTTTTCTGAGACACAAGGTATACATAGCCACTTATGAAAATATGTCAGAAAGCGAACTAAGACAAAGGGCAGAGACCGGAGACACTGATGCTATGGCTATACTTAGTAGTATGATATATGGCACACACAGAGATACCGAATGTAAAGAAGTGCTTGAACTCGCTCAAAAATCTGCCGACAAGAATTGTCCAAGCGGTAAAAACATGTTGGGTTTTTTGTATAGAATTGGTTACTGTGTACCACAAAACCAACAAAAAGCATTTGATTTGTATAAAGATGCCGCAAACAAAAATGAGCCTGCTGCTTTATCTAATGTTGGAAATGCCTATTTTAGTGGTTTAGTCGTTGAGAAAGATACAATAGAAGGACTCATGTTTCTCGAAAAATCAGCAATGCAAGGCTTTCCTTACGCTCAATATCAGCTTAGTGGTTTATATTATTATGGTGGTAAGACTATACAAAAAGATGTTAGTAAAGGCATAGAATGGCTTACTTTAGCATCTGACCAAGGATTGCCTATAGCCCAATATGATTTGTCTAAGATTTATTATCATGGAGAAAGTGGAGTAGTCGCTTCTGATTATAATAAGGCAAAGGATTTATGCAGAAAGGCAGCAGAACAAGGACTACCCGAAGCAAAGTGGGCATTAGAAAACAAGTTCAACTCTAAAAACAATTAGGTTATGGCACTAATAAAATGTAAAAGTTGCGGTCACGTGATGAGCGACAGAGCGGAATTCTGTCCTCACTGTGGTTGTCCAAAAGAATTCTGCATAAAAGAAGAGACTTCCATAAAAGAAGAGACTTCCATAAAAGAAGATACTCCTGCAAAAGAAGAATCTTCTGCTACAACCCCAAAAGAAGTTTCAATGCCTGAAAATTTCAGTAGCAATGCTAACAATGGCGAAGCAACTATCACACAAGACATTGACGGATATGATGATTCTGAGGAGAATACAGCCAACCGTGGTTTGTTGGGCATTGTTGGCATACTAACAATTATAGCACTTGTTTTTGCTGGTTTCCTATTGAGTGGCAATCGTTATTATAACGGCAAGACTTAAAGTTCACAATCGACACTTGTGCCGTTGATACCGATTCTTATGTTGATGATTCCTTAATGGCTGACAGCACATCAGGACTTCCTACAGCCTACGATTCCAATACAGCAGATACAATCACATCAAGTAATGATTACATTAATAATGAACAGATAGAAGAGGAAGAAATCGGCTTTAAGTCAAACGTTGATGTTATGGATTACGTTGTAGGTAACAGCTATTCATATAATGGCATTACACTTAGAATTACCGACGAAGCCGTGTATGCAAATGACAACAAGATTTCAACGTCTAAGCCTGTATTCCGCAAAATATCACAAAACAAAGGAATAATTACGGCACGCCCATCAATATCCATAACTGTGGTAAGAGACGAAAACAGACTTGTTGACAACAACAACGGTGATACATATTATTAAACAATACTTTCGTTATGAGAAGAACATTATACATAATCATATTGACATTGCTTCCAATAATCAGCTATGCCCAATCTATTGCCGACCTTACCAAAAAGGCAGAAATAGAAAAGAACCCATTGCACATATATTCAAGCATCGGTTTCTATCATAACGACTTGTATATAGTACGCAAAGACAATGATAAAGAAGGCACTTATGCATATGGGGTTGTGGACAATGATGGCACTGTATATATACCTGTAGAATACGACCAAATAGAATTTGAAAAAGAAGGTAGAGAATATAAAGACAACATTACAAATGTAAGAAAAAAGAAAAATGGGGACTTGTCAGTTCTACTAATGGCATACTTTTGCCTTGTGAATATAGTAGCCTTGAAGGGAACGGAATTTGGCGAACATGCAAGAGTGGAAAATATGGCTATGTACAACTAAATGCTACAAGCAGCATAACAACATTGATACCTTGCATATATGAGAGTCTGGGGACATATTCCGCAGACTCTTATATCCGTGCCACGTTGAAAGGTAAGAAAGGTATGATTGATAGTCAAAACAAAATCATTATCCCTTTTGAATATTCCAAAGTTGCAACCCTTGCCACACAAGTAACGGCTACAGTATCATATGGGTAGAAAAGGATGGTAAACTTGGTATTTACAACGATGATGGCAAAGAGTTGCAACCATGTGACATAGATAAAGCATATATCTTGACTGAAAACAATTCAATAGAGCTGTCATACACAGACTGCCATCTACAGATTACATATACATTGTCCGTAACGGATTGACAGGACTTATAAGCGGGTCTACATTCGAGACTATCATCCCTTGTATGTATGAATACCTCTCGCCTATCAAAACAAGTAAGGCTTTCTATAAAGCAAATGGCAAATGGGGCATAATTGATGCAAACAATAAAACCATCCAATTAGCCATATATGATAATGTAGAAATAGATGGTAGCACTTTGTCAGAGCAGAAGATGCCAAGCATGGCATTCCAATCGAATATGTATGTACGCAACAACGGCAAGGTGGGTATGCTGAAAGCAAATGGTGAAGATTTCATACCTGTGAAATACGATTCGTTGGGTATGTATTCTGATAATATGTTAGTGGCAAAAGTTGGTGACAAGTATGGCTTTCTCAATGAAGAGGGAAAAGAATCTGTACCTTTCGTTTATTCACAAGCACATAACTATTCAGAAGGATTGGCAGCAGTTGTCAACGAAAATGGCAAATATCTCTTCATTGACAAATCGGGCAATGTTACTATCAAGCCAAAGGAATATGACAGAGTGGACAATTTTCAAAATGGCACTTGCAAAGTTTACCGCAAAGACAAAGTTTGGGAGATTGACCGAGAAGGTAAAAAGGTAAAGGATAGTACTAAAAAGTTAGAGGCTGACGATATTCATGAAGGCAGTGGCAATGATGATATGTATGTTGAAAATACCAATTATTCCAACGGTATTGATACAAACAATACTTTAACTCCAAATATCACACCTACACTTAATTTCAATGACAAATTCTTTCAACATCAACAGATAAAAACAGATAATGTTATACCAAATAATAAGAACAAAGATGAAACAGAATTGAAATATGATGAAATATCAGACTTAAAAAGACAAAAGCTAAACGGAAGAATAAAGAAAATAGGTTGTAGTAGCTACAATGAAAAAGACGACCCTAATGGTTTGGGACACGGATTGGACTCCTATGAATTTGAATATGACAACAATGGAATGCTTACAAAATATTCGTATGAAGCTCCCTATGTAGGTGATATAACATTCCACTATAATAATGGGAAACTAATTTCTTCGAGTGGTTATCTAGGAGGCAGTTCTTTTCTATACCAAAAGAAAGACAAGACAACTGTCAACATAATAGAAAGAGACAAAGATGGAGAGGAAAGAATTGTAATGACTCTGAATTTTTATCCCAATGGTGTAATTAAACAAAAACGAATTCTGTCTTCTCTTGTTGATCCATATAACAAAGAGACGGTCATTAGATACGACACAAATGGTATCGAGATTGATGACATGCCATCATATGGTGAAATCATTAGTGAGAAAAGAGACTCTCACAACAATTGGACAAAAAGAATATTCAGAGATGGAAGAGAAGTTATAAGAGCCATTGAATATTACTGATATAAGACATTGAAAGAAAATCTATATAATGGAGGCTGCTTCTGGCAGCCTCTTTTCATTTTTTACAATACCCACAAAACGCTATTTAATGTTTTTCTAAATTGTCCCGCATTAACTATTCTTAGCACAGTTTTTTCGTCTTTCTTCTACAAATACATTAACTTTGCAACCGAAAATGTCAAGAGTAGCCTTGTGTACAAGGTGAAGCCAACCGAGCAGAACAGCCACGGTGGAGCATCGACATGAAAAGTATAAACTTTTAAATAAAATCTTTATGGAAAGAAATCAAATCAAGTTTAGAAACATTTGCACTGTTCATCATATTAATGGTGAACCTTATTGGTGTATCGGCATTTTTGCCTATATGCTTCTTTTGTCGTGTCTATACATGACATTGTAATCCATTTAAGCATTACGAACTGATTTAATTCAGTGCCAACCGGTTCAGAATAACGGTGGCAAACATGCGATTAGTCAAAAAAAAACGCTAATAAAATTCTGATTATGAATAAATTATCATCAAATTCATACGGTTCAAACCGCTCAAAACTTAACACTCTTATAAATTCACTCGGACGTGTAGAGAAGTATGATGCTACACAGGTTCATTGTTGCTCATTTGCCAAAGCAAGTGACATAGCAGACGGTATAAAAGTCCGTTTTTCAAATATGGCAGGTGGTTATCCTTTCTCTTTTTTAGGTATCACATGGAAAGACTCAGAGACGCTTTATTTGTGTGGCGAGTTTTCAGATGCTTCTGACAAGCATCTGTCTGTACAAAAGGAAATGCAGCGTCAGACAAGTGGCTTTGCAGCAAAACGCTTTGTCAAAAAGAGAAACAAAGCTAATATCCGTCAAGATTTTGCAGACTTCCGCATACAATGGATGCTCTATGTTGTATGACAGAAGTGTATGGGTAATGCCGACTTTGCAAATTTACTCTTAAAGCTGCCACATGACGCTATCATCATAGAGGACACGACCAAACAACATGGTGACACCAAAGAAGTTTGGGGATGCACCAACCAAGCGTTATCAGCAAAAAAGAGCTGAGGTAAAAAAGGAAACCGTCCGACAGGCTAAAGCGAGCAATCCAAAGATTAGCAAGACTGCATTGAAGCGTTTGGTAAACAGTGAGACTTGCAAAGTCAATGGCATTGGAACGTTTGTCGGTCAGAATAACTTAGGAAAGATTCTCATGATTTGCCGTGATTGTCTTATACAAGGCGTAGAACCACCAATAGACTACGCTCTTTTGGAGTCAAAAGACATTCACATCATGGGCAACGCCTCACGTTCCCAACCAACAACACACCAATGTCTAACTTACATATAGTGGCATGAAAATTAGCAATACAATCAAAATAAAGAGTGGCAAGGAGTTAAAGCTCTATGGCGGCCAAAAGCACAGTAACAAGAATACCATAAGGTATTTTTGCGAACATGCTGATTTCTTTTACGAACATAGAGAGTTCATTTTCGATAACAGCCGTATGTTTTTGATACCTGTATATCAAGACAGAGATTTCATATACACTTTAGGTGGTTTATTGGAATGGTTGGAAAGTATTACACAAGTGGCTACCATATCGGAGGTAATCAAAGATGTTCTTTTTCAAAAAGACAATTCCGACAGGCTAAGTCGCTTAAAGCAACACTGTAGCCGATACAGCAAGGCAGCAGGTGAATACGAACATCTTACGCTCAAAAACGTGCATATACAATTACATCATTAGTCAAACAAAGAGAGCATAATTTGGCTGAAAAAAGGATATGGAGTCCATATATAGACAACATCGAATTGCTTTATGAGCATCGAAATGAAATTCTTGCTCATAAGGAATGGGCAATGGCTACAATACCATTGAAAGTATATATGGTATGTCAACCTATCTGTATTGGCACGATGTTAAGACTTGGGCGAATGAAAACGAGTGGCTTACATATCAATGCGAATGTGGGCACAAGGCTTTCATATATAGCTTTGCAGGTAGTCCGTTGAGTGGCACAACATCAATATCCTACAAGTGCATACATTGCCATAAAAACGGCAATGCCCAAGTTGGAAGTTTCCTTAGCCGTGCGCATACTCTTGCCCTTACGCAACAAGAATTATTCAAGGAGGCAGAAGGTGACGAAGCAATTACGTTGACAGAACTTTTAGACAACATAAAAACAATTAATTTAAAGTAATAAATTATGATTGAAAAAGTAAATCCAAGCCATCCGGATAAGGTGGCAGACCGTATCGCAGGAGCAATTGTAGACCTTGCGTACAAGAAAGAAGAGAATCCGAAAATAGCAGTTGAAGTTCTGCTCGGACATGGTGTTGTTAATCTCATTATTGAGAGTAGTGTGAACATTTCAGAAGCTGAGGCTGAGGCTATTGTTAGTCGTATCACGAAGCGTACAGACTTGAAGGTGTCGCTCGTAATGGTAGCACAAGACCCTATCCTTGCCCACAACCAAGATGATGAAATCCGCTGTGGCGACAACGGAATCTTTAAGGGTGTTCCACTCACTGACGAAGAGAAGCAACTAAGTAAGATTGCTCATGACATCTATGAGCGTTACCCTTCTGATGGTAAATATGTGTTAGGAAATGGCAAGTTGATTCTCTGCCAAAGCAATGCAAAGACAGAGGATTTAAAGAAACTCTATAACGCAATTGTTAATCCACTTGGCGATTGGGGTGGCGGAATTAACGTTGACTCAGGCGCAACAAATAGAAAGTTGGGCAGTGATATGGCACAATCTGTTTCGGGCGGTGGTATTCATGCGAAGGATCTAAGCAAGGCTGATGTTTCCGTAAACATTTACGCTTTCCTAAAAGCGCAGGAGACAGGCAAGCCTGTGGAACTATTCTGTGCCATCGGTGACACAGAGATTGACGGCAAGCCTTATCGTGAAATCGTGGAAATCGCTCGTAACTATATCACAAGAATTGGCGGATTTGAGCGTTTTGCCGAGTGGGGATTGTTCTAAAAAGCAAGCAATATGTACCGTTTTGATATCGATATTAATCCTGTAATCGCAGGCAAAGAGATTCATTTGGAAGGCATTTGTGAAATGCTTTCTTCTGATACTTTCAAAGTTACAATGACAGAACCTTATAAAGGATTGTCTGTTACCAAACACTTTGATGATGCAGAAGAAATGGATATGGATGCAACCTTTTCAAAGGTTGAAAAGGACTTGATCACGCTGTTTGAACAAGAAACGAAGCGCATAGAATCAAAGTAATAAATAGATTCATACGCATTGGAAACTGCCAAGTGTTGAGTGTAAAAATGTACAAGAAAGGGGATTTGTTGACAATCAGTAATTTACGTCAACGAATCCCCTAACTTATTGAATTTAAATTAATTCATCTTTATTTGAGTGGCAGTTTATCGGCATTCCGAATACTCCCACGCAAGCCACGGTAGATATCATCTGCATCCTACAGAATACGTACCTTCTCTAGAATAGTAAGCGGCTCTGCATTTATACAATTGTAGTCTTCTCATTTGTTCATACCTTTGCACCATAATCCGTCGGAACGTAACGGTAAGGGCGAACCGGTCACAAATTGTGACCGGTTACAAGATAATGAGGTTATAGTAAGATGATTGATCTGGTCGCAAATTTCGACTGGTTTAACAGCTTGAAGCTCGTTACGGCTCGTTCATATATATACACAGAACTTATGTCCAACAACTCATCGCCCACCAGCTGATTTCCACTTGCACAACAGGTGTTGGGCGAGCGCATATCAGCTGTTATGCAAGCGCACAACAGCTGTTTGTGCGGCTGAAGACATAGCATCTCCGGCT
>ENA-OQCS01001497-OQCS01001497.1-human-gut-metagenome-genome-assembly--contig:-NODE-1497-length-11878-cov-2.214790_pt1 | contig 11878 bp, 21 predicted proteins | sample MGYA00242757_ERZ504575 | MGnify/ENA primary metagenome ERZ504575 (study PRJEB26092, sample SAMD00036297) | human gut metagenome | host: Homo sapiens | study: EMG produced TPA metagenomics assembly of... | reverse complement strand
TTGTCACTATAAGGGAAAGAAAATTCCGTCAATTGAAGGAGAAGAAAGAAGAATACAGATTACTGTTTATGCCATAGAGAACAAGACAGCCCGTGAATTTGTCATGATTCGCGGCTGTCTTGTTATAATATCCTGTCTAAAAAAAGTGCCAGGGGATAAATGAATCGGTTATACTGTTTCATAGCATCCATATCCAGCTTCATGTTTTTGTAAGGATTTGAATCGTCTGTATAGAAATAGATGTCTGTTGTCTGGTTACCATTTTTTATAATTTTCCCGTTCAATGGTATCGCGTCAACATCCTCGAACTTTTCAAGGGGAAGTCTTTCAATAGAACCGGTTTCCTGTTTGCCGAGACTGTTTGTATAATGATTGAACAGTACAAATCCTTTCCGGGCATAATCAATGTGAATGCCGTATGGACGGTTGCGGTAAAAGTTTTCTCTGGCTTTTTCCTGATAATTTTCCATTATAATACCGGTTTGACAATTTCAATCTTCAATCCGAGCGCATCAATGATACGGCAGAACGTACTGATACCCGGATCTACAATACCTTTTTCAATTCTGGAGATATAGGACTTGTTGGTCCCGATTTTTTCAGCCAGTTCGGACTGGGTCATCTTTTCCTTCTTTCTGGCATCGCATATAATCTGTCCCATGCAGTAGGCGTATGCTTCTTACGAAACTCCTCACGTTCAGGTGTTCCCGGCTTGCCGAATTCCGCATCCATGATAGCATCGATGCTGGTCAGGTTTTCATTTCTTGCTTTCATAATACTCCTCCTTTATCTTTAATGCCTTTTCTATTTCAGAAGGCGGTGTCTTCTGTGTCTTTTTCTGAAATCCGTTGAACAGGATTACGATGTTCCCGTCATCAAATATGAAGAATACCCGGAAGATATTGCCTCCATATTCAGCACGGATTTCATAGAGCTCTTCACGCAGATACTTCACGAACTTGCTGTTTACCCTTTCCTGTACTTTCAGCATATCAAGAATATAGTATATCTTGCGGGCTTCCTCTTTTCTGAGAGATGAGATAAAGTCCATAAAATAATTCTTGTATGCTGATATGGTACGTTCCTGTTTCATGCAGCAAAGATATAAAAAGTTTACATATCAGGCAACCTTGAAAGATAAAAAAGATTTTATGTTTTATTTCCCAAGTCTGTGAAGTTGATGCAACCCGTTACTATGAAATCCTCTTTTCCGTAGTCAGCCAGTGATTTCAAATCAGAGAGGCTTTTACAGTAGAAAAATATCGTATTATCATATTCTTCAGGTATATCAGTAATTGCGATGTTTACGTATTCAGTATTAAGACTGTCTTTCCATATAATCTCGCACTCTGCAAGTTCAGGTTTTCTCCCGTATGTTTCGACAAATTTCTTGAAACCGTTTTCAATATCATTTTTTACGGCTTCTATGTCGCAGAGAATGGTATAATTGTCACACTTCTCACACCATCCATATAGGAATGACTCATCATCATAATTATAGAACTGTTTGTATTCGGATTGATGAAGGCATTGCAGATTACATGATTTGCTCCACATTTGCAACATATAACATTTTCTTCCAGTCCTGTATTTTTTATCTGAAAGATGTTAGTCATGGCTTCCAGTATCTCGTTAAGCCACACCGGATTGGCCAAAGCCGCCTCATGGCGGCTTGTGACCTTGTAATTTTCTCCGGTTTCTTTTGCCATTTTATAAAAAATAAAAGTGAAAACAACTAAGATAAGATAACTAAAAAAAGTAATCAGTAATTGATAAATAAAAGATGAAACATGCATAAAAGAAAAAAGAATAGCCATAATAAAACTAATGATTAAATAACTTACAAATAAAAATGCATAAGATAATAAATAAGGCATTAACTTCTTTTCATAGAAACCTCCTAATAGAGAATATGAAAAAAAAGAGTAAGTAGAACGGAGAACATATGTTTAAAATATTTATCATTAGTATTTTTATGTATATCTATCTAACAGTTTTACTTAGGCTTTTTGGAAAAAAAGAATTTAGTCAACTCAATGTTTTTGATTTTGTTGTTTTTTTAGTGATTTCTGAAATCACGACAATGTCTTTAGAAACACAAGATTTGTCTGTTTTAGATAGTGTGATAGCCACACTGACACTCATTATTTTAGATAGAATAGAATCTTTTATTACGATGCGTTCAAAAATTGAGAGATTTTTTTGAAGGAAGACCGTGTTATATCATTTATAGAGGAAAGATACAATATCAAAATATGAAAAAATTACGCTATAGTATAGATGATTTATGTCATCATTTAAGAGTAAGTGATATCGATAGTGTTTCTAAAGTGGATTTTGCTATTCTAGAAACAAATGGTTCTTTATCGGTTATTCCAAAACAAGAAAAGTCAAACACTTTTACCTGATGCGTTGATCAGTGATGGCTGTATTAATCAAGAAGCACTTCAAATTTTAAATAAAGATGAAGCGTGGTTGAAAAATGAATTAAAGAAAAAACACATTTCCCATATAGAAGATGTGCTTTATTGTGTTTTAGAAAAAAAGGGTCTTTATGTGATAAAAAAATAACTATCCAAACATAATATCCAACATCATCATGATCATAAATCCTACCATAAAACTCATCGTACCAACATCTACTTCTTTTAAGGCATTTGCTTCAGGAATCAGTTCTTCGATACAAACAAACATCATCGCTCCAGCTGCAAAGCTTAAAGCAAAAGGGAGAATGCTACTAAAAAGTTGAGCAAATAAAAAACCTAAAAGTGCACTTGGAATTTCTACAAGGGCAGAATATTGACCATACATCATTGCTTTAAAACGTGAGATACCACTTTCATGTAAAGGCAAAGAAATGGCTGTACCTTCAGGAAAGTTTTGGATACCAATACCAATAGATAAAATAAGGGCAGGAACAAGATTGGTTTTAACGCTTGCAATGGCAATTCCAACCGCTAAACCTTCGGGAATATTGTGTAAGGTCATTGCTAGTAATAAAAGTTTATTTTTAGAAAGAGTATTTGTAGGACCTTCTTTTGATGAGAAATAATATGTTCATGGGGAAGAAATTTATCACATAGTCTTAAAAATAAGCCACCGCTAAAAAAGACAAGTGGAATCAAAAAAAGTAAAAGTAGATGATCTTCAACTTGTTGGATTGCTGGAAGAAGCAATGAAAAGAAAGTAGCAGCAATCATAATACCAGCAGCTAAACCTAAAGCAATACTGACAAGTTTTTGACTTTTACTTTTAACAAAATAAACAAGACTTGACCCTAAAAAAGTCATGAGCCAGTTAAAAATAGAAAGTACTAAAGCAAGTAAAAAAAGTTGTGAATTTGATAACATAAAAGACCTCCATAGTATCCTATGAAGGTCTTATCATTTTATCTAGGCTTATCTATTAATAAAGTCATAGTCACTATCATCAATAGTTACTAAAATTGCTTTTTCAGTTAATCTTTGTTTTTTACTATCATAAGTAGGTAAAACAGTATAATTAACACGAATATTTCTTTCTACTTCTTCGTCGTAAGCAAAATCTGCTTGTCTAAAGAAGATAGGATCATGATCATAAACAGAAATATTACCAAATTGATTTTGTTCATTGTAATAAACAACTTTACCTGATTTACGAGTAACTAAACTATCAAGATGTGACATGATTAAATCATACATTTCATCATATAAACTACTTGAATCTTTACCTTGATATTTTACATCGATTGTAAAGTCACATTCTTTTTGATTTTCATTACATAATGCTTTAATAAATGAATGAACCACTTTAATTAATAATTCATTACCACTATTTTCAACAGCTTCATTTAATCTTTGATATAAAGGAAGTTGTTCAAGGGCATAACCTTTTTCAAAGAATTCATAAAGTAAATAAGCATTTGCTTCTTTTACTTTACCAACAGTAGCATTTGTTTTATATAAAACTTCGTAGAAGTTAACTCCTTTAATACGATTATGTAAAGAAATAAATTCTCTATTAGCTTCATCATATTCTTTTAATTCTAATAAAGCACATCCTCTATAATATTTGATCCATTGTAAAGCGTTATAATGCCATTTAAGTGGTGTAGCTAATGCTTGATTTGCACATTCTACACATGCTTTATATTGTTTTGTTTCAAATAAAGCACGTACTTTTAATCTAAAGTATCTTTCTTTGAAAGATTCAAATTCTCTACCTTCGTTATTAACAAAAGGTTTATCAGATAATAATTTAACATCTAATTTGTTAAGCATTTTAATCATTAAATCATAATTGATTGGAGTTTGATTTAATGCATATTTAATTGCTCTATTAATTGCTGGTTCAACAGGAGAATATTTTTCTTGTTTACAAATACCTAAAATATCTTCAAGGATATCAAAGAATAAACTTCTTTTTCTTTTATTTTTCATCATCAATATTAATAAACTTATTATATAAGCATACCCATATTGATTAATATATCCTTTAAAGAAGGAGCCATTTGTAAAAATGTATTTCCTACTTCAATTGCATCATCATTCTACCATTGTTTTTTAATAATTTAATAAAATCATTTGCTTCAAATTCATTGAAAGAAGCAGCATCTTCATTGAATTTATTGAAATATCTTTCAATACTTTTTAATTCGTTTTCGTTCATAAAATTCACCTCATGCATTATTATATCATTTATTTATCATGAATAACATAAAAATGTTTTTAAAAACATTTTTATATGCTATAATAATGCAGAAAATTAAGAGGTGAAAAAATGAGTAAACAAGTGTTTAGTACAGATTTTTACGGGAAAAATCTGACAGTAGAAGTAGGAGAATTAGCTAAACAAGCTAATGGTAGTGTTTTAGTAAGATATGATGATACAGTCATCTTATCAACAGCTGTTGCAGGAAAAGAACCAAAAAGTGTAGATTTCTTTCCACTAACAGTTACATATGAAGAAAAATTATATTCTGTAGGTAAAATTCCTGGAGGATTTCTAAAAAGAGAAGGACGTCCAAGTGAACATGGAACTTTAACTGCAAGAATGATAGATAGACCAATTCGTCCATTATTTGCAGACGGATTTAGAAATGAAGTACAAGTTGTTAATACTGTTTTATCAGTAGATCAACAAGCTTCTCCAGAAATGGCAGCAATGTTAGGGGCTTCTCTTGCATTATGTGTTTCTGATATTCCTTCAATGGACCAATTGCTGGTGTTAATGTTGGTTTAATTGATGGTGAATTTACCATCAATGCTGGTCCTGAAGAAATGGAAAGAAGTTTAATTAACTTAGAAGTAGCAGGAACAAAAGATGCCATCAATATGGTTGAAGCAGATGCTAAAGAAGTTGATGAAGATACAATGCTAAATGCTTTAATGTTTGGACATGAAGCTATTAAAGAATTAATTGCTTTTGAAGAAAAGTTGTTGAAGCATGTGGTAAAGAAAAAATCGAAATTCCATTATTTGAATTAGATGAAGCTTTAGTTCAAGAAATTACAGATTTATGTAATGATGAAATGGTTGCTGCTGTATCTATTCCAGGAAAACTTGAAAGATATGCAGCCATTGATGAAATCATGGATCGTGTAACTGCACAATATGATGAAAAAGAATATGCAGATGAAGAAACAAAAGAATCTGTGATGAAACAAGTTGGAATTATCTTACATGACTTAGAAAAAAATGAAGTAAGACGTTTAATTACGGAAGAAAAAATTAGACCAGATGGTCGTAAAATTGATGAAGTGCGTCCATTAAATGCACAAGTTGATTTATTACCAAGAGTTCATGGTTCTGCTTTATTTACAAGAGGTGAAACACAAGTTTTATCTGTATGTACATTAGGAGCTATGGGAGAAGTTCAAAAAATCGAGTCCAAAAGAAAAAAACATTCCCAAAAGAATAAAAAACTTGCATCAGCTATTGCATATATAAAAAAGCCCTACCTTTGCACCCGCATTACAGAAGTAACGCACAGGATGATTCGCTAGCTCAGCAGGTAGAGCACATCCCTTTTAAGGATGGGGTCCTGGGTTCGAACCCAGGCGGATCACAGAAACGCTGGACAGAAATGGACAGTAAATGTACAACTCCTACAATATCAAGGTATTGTAGGAGTTTTTCTTTATATAATGTCTGTGACCTAAGACACGAAAAGGTCACAAAAAGACACACTTTCGTGACCAATTCGTGACCTGTCCACCCTCTAAGATTTTAGGTCACGGAATGTCCAAAATTAGCGGTTTGTTGTCTTGATTTGTCCGTACTGCAAATATCTCATTTTCAGTTTATCAATTAAGTTTGTAACTAAAAAAAGAGATTATGAGAAGTACTTTTAAGCTACTCTATTTCGTCAAACGAAATGCAGTAAAGAAAAATGGTAACGCACCGATTATCGCACGTATCACTATCGACCAAGTTATAGCCCAGTTTAACACCAAGCTGGAAATAAATCCGGCTCACTGGAGCGTGGAATTAGGCAAGGCTTCCGGCAGAACCGCAGAAGCCGTACACATCAATTCCATGCTGGAAAGTATTCGTAGCACAGTTCATCAACATTACCATGCGTTAATGGCGCAAGACGGATATGTAACCGCAGAACTGGTAAAGAACGCTTTTTTAGGCAAGATAGCAAGGGAACGGACTTTGATAGAGTTCTTCAAACAGCACAACGAACAGTATTTGCAAAAGGTCAAAATGAATACCGCAGACAAGACCTATTCACGTTATGAACTGACAAAGAAACGGCTTATGGAGTTTATGAAGTTTAAATACTCCGTTTCCGATATGCTCATTAAAGATATAAATGTGGTATTCATTGAAGATTTCCTGTTGTATATCAAGAATAACTATGGGTGCAGCCATAATACGGCTATGAAGTTCGTACAACGTTTTCGCACGGTAGTAAACTTTGCCAAGAATACGGTTTAGTGACTGCGACCCTTTCGGGAGTTATCGGGTAAGGTTTGAGCGTACCGATAGGGATTATCTGACTATGGAAGAAATTACCACCATTTACAACCACGAGTTTAGCTCTAAACGGTTGGAGCAGGTACGTGATTTGTTCATTTTCAGTTGTTACACGGCACTTTCCTACATTGATGTATGCGAGTTAAAGCAGGAGGACATTCGCACTGGATTTGACGGTAATTTGTGGATTATACGGAAAAGACACAAAACAAATGTTACATCTACCGTTCGATTGCTGGATATACCAAAAGCCATATTGGAAAAGTACAGAGACAAATTGCCAAACGGTAAGATTTTACCAGTTATCAGCAATCAGAAAATGAATGATTACTTAAAAGAAATCGCAGCCATTTGCGGAATTGAAAAGACCTTGACCTATCATGTAGCCCGGCATTCGTGTGCTACTTCGGTGCTGCTTGCTAATGGTGTACCGATTGAAACGGTATCTAAAATTTTAGGTCATACCAATATCCGGACTACTCAAATTTATGCAAGGATTACCGATTTGAAAGTAAGTAACGACATGGAAATGTTGGCTCAAAACTGGACGTTCCAAATCGTACTGCCAGCCGTTGAAATCGTGTTATCGTCAGATAACAGCAAGGTGTGATTTGTGGCACACAAATCTGTTTTCCGTGCCGCAAAACACCTTGGGCAAATTCACTCCGAACTCGTGTTGCCAATGAAAGAAAGACATTCCCTAACTAAAGATTTTTTCGCTCGTCGGGACGGGTGGTCCCGCCCCTTGCCGCTGGGCGTTCCCCGACCGATGAGTTTATTTTTGTAATTCTGCAATCTTGTTTTATTGAAATATTGATAGCCTGATTGATTGAAAGCAAGATTTCAAGAAACTGGATTGATTGAAAACAATAAACCATTCAATATTGATTGAAATACTGAATGGTTTATTTATTATCAAGAATATAATTACTTGCGAAAAGAAAATAAAACTCGCATCATGTATCGTTTTCATCCATTCTTCGGAGCAGACTTTTTTGCAATGTCTCCAAATACCGAGTTCTATTTATTTTACGGCTTCGCATTTCCAAATAAGAATGATATAAATCACCAATATCTATACTGAACACATTTTCAAAATATCCTGCAATCTCTTTTAAAGTAGCCGTTCCTTTATTAAAATCCCCATTCGCTTCTAAAGCATAAATTAGTTCTACCAACGCCCTTTTAGAGCCAGTCCAACGCAAAATAGTTTCTACAACCTGTCCGTTATCCGCTTTGCGCTGTACAATACGCTCCAATTCTTGCAATCTGTTAGTCAAATAGATTTTCAACAGTTCGTTAGTAATAATTTTAGCCACTTTAAAATCATATCCGGTTGAATATAGAGGGTCTTTATCAATATGGGAACTGTCTGTACATATTCGTAAATCATTTTGATTTCGGGTAAAATAGTATCTATCCAAATAAGTAGATTTAGAACGGTAATACTGGTAAAAGTCCAAATTCCTACTGAAATAGAATGTTAAACTATTTAGTTCATTGTACAGATATTCTTTTTGTGCAACATCACTACCTGTTGGGAATTTGCTTTCTATAACATAAATTTTGTTGTAGTACATATATTTACTTAATACTTCCGGCTTTAGTTCTTTAAAGAAATAGATTTCTTCCGCCTCGTCCCTAAACTGATAATTTACTGTATACTTCCTAAGTTCATCACACAAAGGTCTAATAAAACGCATCATGTGTAACGCCCTATCAATCCCTATACATTCGTCAGAATTAGAAATATTTATTTCGGTCTGTATCTGAAAGAGTAATTTACTAACGTAGCTTTTAATTGCTGCATATTCCATACTCACAACATATTGCGCTATAACACAATGTTATAAAGATAACCTAATACAATAATAAATAAGGTTATCAATCCAAAGAATATCCCTATCAGCCGCCAAGTCATTACTTTTTTCAACAGCGTAGCTCGGGCAATGACAGCCCAACAACTGCCATCATAAAAGCAAGCGCAGTTCCTATGGGGATACCCTTAGCTACAAAAACTTCAATTACCGGTACTATTCCGGCAGCATTGGCATACATTGGAACTGCCAACACTACTGATAAAGGAACTGCAAACCAATTATCCTTAGACATATACTGCTCAAAAATCCTTCCGGTACATAGCCGTGCATAAATGCACCGATACCGATGCCGATAAGGATATACAGAAGTACACCTTTGACAATGCCCCATGCTTCTTGCATGATAATCGGCAATCGTCTAAAGAACGGAGTATGCTCTTTTTCCCATGTTCCGGAGTCGGAAGTTGAGTTTTGCTGAATTTGTTTTACCCAATCACTCAAATAAGGCTCCAATTCATCTTGCCCAAAATAAATCCACCTACCATACCTAACAGAATACCGCTAATCACATAAATAGAAGTAATACGCAACCCAAAGTGCCGATAAACATGGCAACAGCAACCTCATTCACCAAAGGCGAGGTTATCAAATAGGCGAATGTTACCCCTAAAGGAATCCCCCCTTTCACAAACCCGATAAACAGCGGTATGGAAGAACAGGAACAGAACGGGGTAATAGCACCAAATAAGGCTGCAAAGAAATATTGCAATCCATATAGTTTACGAGAGGTCAAATAATTGCGCAAACGTTCTATCGGGAAATAAGCATTTATAATTCCCATTATCACGCTGATAAAAAATAATAATATCAAAATCTTTATCGTATCGTAAAAGAAGAAGTTTATAGCTTCTCCTAAAGCTGTTGAAGCATCCAAACCGAAGATGTCATACACCAGCCAATCTGCAAACCTTTGTATCATAATCCTATTATTGTTTGTAATAATACGAACATATTACCTAAAAAATTAGCGATTACAAGCACATTTAGGCAGTTCTTGTTTTTTTATCTCTGTAATGTAGAACTTGGCAAATTCATTCTTGATTTCATTACGCACTCTTTCAAATTCGCTTCTGATGAAGTCCGTTGTCCCTATTACTTCCGAGGGGTCATCAAAACCAATATGCAACCGTTTCCCTACATTGCCCTCAAAAGCCGGACACGTTTCGTTAGCACTACCGCATACTGTTATCACATAATCCCATGTATCACTTAAATAAGCAGTTACATTGGTAGGAATATGCTTACTTATATCAATGCCAACTTCTGCCATTGTCTTAACAGCCAAAGGATTAACTTTCTCAGCCGGATGCGTACCAGCGGAATACACTTGTATATTCTTATCAAACGATTGCAGGAAACCATGCGCCATTTGGCTGCGACAGCTATTTCCTGTACATAAAATTAAAATTTTCATATTATACCCCAATTTATCAATCCATAATAAATGCCAACCAAAATAAACAGTATAGCTACCATGTTATTAAACCACTTCTGAAAAGTCTGCACACGGTTATAAAACTTTCCTATCCCTGCTACACTGTATGCCAAAATCCAAGCGACAAGCATAACTGGGAGCCCTGTTGCCAATGCAAAAATGACAGGTAGCAAATACCCCTCACTTTCCATAGCTGACATGGGAATAAGCATGCCAAAATAAAATAGACCACTGGTCGGACAAAATGCCATGGCAAACAATATCCCCAACAACAAACTACCCCATGAGCCTTTTAGTTTTTCTGTCTTTTCAGTAGCGGAAAATCCGAACTTAGGTAATTGCAATTTATCTCCGAATAGCATAAACAGCCCTATCAACATCAAAGCAGGAGCAAGCAGCAGTTCCCCCCATTCGCTGATACCTTTTTGTATGGCAAACATATCTGCACCCTTTCGGAGTATTGCGATAAGTATTGCGCCTAATGCAGAATAAGCCAATACACGCCCTAAAGTATATAAAACACCATTTGTAAATATCCGGTTACGGTTATTTATATTCTTACTGATAAATCCAATAGCGGTAATGTTGGTAGCCAATGGGCAAGGACTTACAGCAGTCAACAGACCGAGCAGAAAAGCGGTAATAATAGGTATCTCACTATTATCCAACCATGTTTGCAAGTATTCCATAAAACTGTATTTATTTTAGCGACTAATTGATTTTCTGTTTTAATTCTTTCTTGAAAGCCGATGTATTGTTTCGGGCATTCTGAAAGCCAAAGCGTGTCATGTCGTTACGTTCTTCTTTACCGTTCTTCCATTTATTAACATAAAGAGAAGACCAACTTACACGATATTTCTCTGCCAGCTTCTCGCCTTCGGGAGTTGAAATATCTACTTCTTTGAAACGTAGTTTGCCATTTTTAACCAACTCTGCCAAATCTGCATTGACCACTTCTTTCGTATATTTCTCAATGGCTTTGCAAGTTACACAACGTTGTTTCCCATGAAAATAAAGAACTTCCACATAGGTATCTGCGGCAATCTGAGCCATTCCACAAATAGAAAACAAACAAGCAATGGTAAGGAATAAAAAGCGTTTCATCATAATCTGATTTACTTGGTTAATACATCTTTTACTTCTTTGGCAGAAAGTTTGCCCTTTGCCACAACCTTACCGTCAACAACGAGGGCAGGAAGTGTCATTACATTGTATTCCATAATCTTCATCAAATCTTCTTCTTTGGTTATTACCGCTTCTAAAGCTAATTCTTTTACTACTTGTTCAACCGTTGCATACAGAGCCTTACAACCTGCACAGCCTGTTCCTAATACTTTAATTTCCATAATTTATAAATTTATTATATTAAACGTAATTCGCAAAACAACGAACATTAATATTAAAAAAAGGGGATTATCAGCAACACTCCCCCGATTTACAGATACATTGCCCGAAAAACTCCTTAAAGAGTTCACGAGCCAATTGCCAATTCTCTCGGTTGATACAGTATTTCACTTTAGCGTTTCAACCTCTCCTTGTATAAGTCCTGCATCTTTCAACTCTTTCAAGTGCTGTGATACGGTTGCTTTGGCAATGGGAAG
>ENA-OQCS01001496-OQCS01001496.1-human-gut-metagenome-genome-assembly--contig:-NODE-1496-length-11885-cov-1.840789_pt1 | contig 11885 bp, 12 predicted proteins | sample MGYA00242757_ERZ504575 | MGnify/ENA primary metagenome ERZ504575 (study PRJEB26092, sample SAMD00036297) | human gut metagenome | host: Homo sapiens | study: EMG produced TPA metagenomics assembly of... | reverse complement strand
GCAAGACGCTTGCAGTGTGAACGGGTTGTTTTATGCCGTAGGGAGTGCCGTTTCCCCTTATCTTTAGGGTGTTTCAAATTTAGAAGGAGGAAATGGCTATGAACAAGTATTACCGTATCCTGGACAAGATTCTTGCCACGGGAAAGACACAGACCAACAAGAAGGGAAACATACAGTACCTTCTGAACGAGCAGCTCTCGCTGACACCGGCGGACCTGCTCGACATATTCGAGGGGCATAATATCGCCCGTAAGAAGCTCCGCAGCGAGTTGCAGTTATTTATGCAGGGTGAGCGCAACGTGGAGAAGTACCGGGAGGCCGGCATCAACTGGTGGGACTATTGCGGCTCCATCCTGGTGAACAGTTACCCGACCTATTTCGAGAAGCTGCCCCCGTTGATAGCGAAAATTAACCGGGAGAGGCGCAACAGCAAGAACTACGTGCTTTTCCTGGGCGAAACCGGTGCCGAGAGCAACCAGGCACCCTGTTTGAGTCTGGTACAGTTCCAGTTAGATGGCGGTGAACTGGTTCTATCCGCTACCAGCGTAGCAGTGACGCGAACCTCGGGCTGCCTTCCGATATTTACCACCTGTACCTGATGGCGCGGCAGATAGAACTTCCCTTGAAGTCGATCACTCTCTACCTGGGCAATGTACATATCTACGAGAATAATATCCCGGCACCCGTGCGCTGATCGCCGGTGACGAGACGGTCCGCTTCGGTTGAACGTGTAGTTTGCTGTATATGTCTTGCAGCGGGAACAGTTCATGTTCCCCGCTGTTTTTCGTTTATTCTGGGGACCTTTGCGGCCGTTTTAAAGCAGAATGAAATGAAAAGATGTATTTGTCCGCCCCGCTTCCTTTCGTGGGGCAGAAACGCATGTTTGCGAGGGAATTTATCAAGGTGCTGGGACAGTTCCCGGACAGCACCGTGTTTGTGGACCTGTTTGGTGGCTCGGGCCTGCTGTCACATATTACCAAATGTGTCAGGTCTGATGCCACCGTTGTGTATAATGACTTCGACAACTACCGCTGCCGACTTGTAAATATCCCGGCCACTAATGTGCTGTTATCCGATTTGCGTCGGATAGCTGAAGGGGAACCCAGAAACAAACGTATAACCGGGGAGATTCGCGATAAATGTTTGCCCGTATTGAGAGGGAAGAAAAAGAGCACGGCTACGTGGATTATATCACGGTTTCCGCATCCTTGTTGTTCGCCATGAAATATGTGACCAGTTTGGAAGGAATGAAGAAGAAGCCATTTACAATAGGATTCGGCAGACAGACTATCCCGAAGCAAAGGATTATCTGGAAGGACTGACTATAACCAGCGAAGACTACAAGGAAGTATTCAAACGTTACAAAGATGTTCCGGGTGTGGTGTTCCTGGTTGATCCGCCGTACCTCTCCACCGAGGTGGGTACTTACAAGATGTTCTGGCGTCTGGCTGACTATCTGGATGTACTAACCGTTCTGAAAGGGCATTCGTTCGTGTATTTCACTTCGAACAAGTCTTCCATTTTAGAACTGTGCGACTGGATGGACCGAAACCCATTTGTCGGCAGCCCATTCAAGGAATGCAGGAAAGTGGAGTTTAGTGCAAGCGTAAACTATCAAGCTAAATATACAGACATGATGCTGTACACGAAGCCGGATGAGGTGTCAGGTATAGCAGCCTAACATTGCATAAAGATAGTGAATTATTTTGAATCTGCAATGCTTTTAAATGATATTTTAAAGCCATTTAAAGAGGGTTCAAGTGAAAGAAAAACGGTGGGCTTTGATCATGCTGAATAGGACCGCGCTCACCTTTTTTTCTTGTACGTGTCGTTTTTGTACTTTTTGAAACGCATCGTTTTTGTTAAGCGGCACGTCTGGTTTTTCCGGATTTATGTCGATGGTGAGGAATTGTTTTGCCATCCTATAAGCAGGGGACAGGGGGATGGATATTTTGCTATTCGTTTGTGGAAAAACCATGTACAAGTGAGCGACTTTGTTGTTCGTAAGGCGGAATCTCAGTTTGCATATTCAAACTATCGTCGTTATTATCAGGAGGCACGTTGTCATGCGGGAGGTGAGAAAAAAGATGCAGTCAAGAAATTGAGAGAATATTTTTCTCAACACCTTATCGGGCTGTAAAATCAATTGATGCTTCTCAGGCTATTCAGATGGCTTCCCTGTTAGGAGAAGATGGCCGGTTTTCAGACTTGAATTCTACAGAGGAGCAGTTTGAACGTGAGAATGCTTATCAACAAGGCTATGAGAATACAACGGATGACCGTGTCGGAATTTTTATTGCCGGTGCATTGAACCGTATATATCAGTTGGCTGATGCTTGCCGGAAAGGACGGCTGGAGAAAACTTCTGAATTTACAGATAAACTTTGGAAGGCTGTGGTGCATTATGGTAACTTGGAAATTTCTCGTCCGAATGATAAACCACGTTTTCATGCTTCTTGTTTTGCGATACCTACGGCTGCCGTGAATATTTATTTTGCTTGTACAGAAGATATGGACCGGGCAGAACGGGGCGAGGGAAATAAATACTTGAAGAATGCATGTGATATGTTGAAAGTCTTGGGACTTCAGGCTTATACTCAGCCTTTGAGAAGGGATGATACTGATAAGAATGTGGTGTCAGTGGAGCGTTTCCGTAATCATGTGTGGTGGGTAGGCGGCAATGCGCTGGCTTATCGTTCCTTGCTTCCGGTAGCTGTGATGTATAGCTCTGTTCCGATGCTGGATGTCTTGGCTGAGGTTTGTCAGCGGGGCATTAGCATGACTTCCCAGATTACCTATGATGATTCTTTTTGGACGGAGGGATTCACGGCTGACGGAGCAGGATGGGGACATGGCATGCAATGTTTGATATGGGGTTATCCCATTGATGGAACTTCCAGTGCCTTGAATATGCTGGGTATGCTCAATGGCACTCCTTGGGCAAAGCAGCTCAGCCGTGAAAATGCAGATGCCTTGATGAATTTTTTCCGTGGAGGCAGCTGGTATTATCGGGACGGTTATCGTTTGCCTTGTCTGGACCGAAATTCCTATGAGTATCGGAATAAGAGGAAGCAATACCTTATTACAAGATGTTACGCAATGTGGTGAAGAATTGGCTTTCTTCTTTTTCTCCAGAAGAGCAGAAAGAGCTTCAGCAACTTCTGGCTGAGGCAGAAACAAATCGTATCCGGATGAAGGGAGCCGAAAAAGGTGTTTATCAAGGTACACGCTGGTTTTTTAATAATGATGACCTGATGAAGCATACTCCGGATTATCATTTGATGATTAATATGGCTTCTGTGCGCTGTGACGGGCTTGAAAGTGCAGCATTCGCGGACAACTATAATTTTTATCCGACAGATGGCATGACTTTATTTCAGCGTCATGGAAATGAATATTTTCAGATTATGGGAGGTTGGGATGTGACCGCTTCTCCCGGTGTAACTGCACGTGAAGGAATGGAGCGGTTGACTCCGGTAACAAACTGGCGAGGATATTGTAGTCGTCATAATTTCGCTGCAGGAGCAGCAGATGGGGCAGATTATGCAGCTGGTGGCTATATTTTTGAAAAAATGCATGGAGCCGATAAGGAAAATGTGAATGATAAAGGTGACCGTAAGGTGAAGAATGAGTTACTCTATGGTTTTAAGGCTTATAAAGGTTATTTTGTATTGGGAGATTATCTGGTAGCTTTAGGAGCAGGAGTGACCAATAACTGTCCGGATATGGAAGGGCACATCCGGACCACATTGGATCAGACAGCAAGGGTGGCTCCGGTTTATCTTTGGAAGAAAGGTAAGAAGACAGATGTGGCGAAAGGAAGCATGCTTTTGGATGCACGTAAGATGAAAGATACCTGGGTTATACAAGAAGGACAGTTTGCCTATCAAGGTTTGCCGGAGTATCAGGCTAATTTATACGTCGCTTCAGAGAGTTGTCCGGCTCATTGGGCAAAGATGAATGCACGGAATAAAAAGAAATCAGGACTACCTGAAAAGGTTTCTGTATTGCGTTTGTGGACAGACCATGGGCAAAGTCCGAAGAATGATACCTATGGCTATACGGTTTACTTGGGGAAAGATGAACCGGCTCGTAAGCTTCCGTTTGAAGTATTGAGAAACGATACATTGATTCAAGCCGTTCGTTCGACAGACAAAAAGGTGGTAGAAGCCGTGTTCTATCCGGAAGCTCCGGTGTTAAAAGCAAAGGGGTTAACGTTGGAGGTTTCTGCACCTTGTGCACTTGTCTTGCGTGAAACGGATACAGAGTGTTATGTGTCAGTAACGGATGCCAGAATGGATGCCACATTAAAAGAAATTACGTTGGTATGGAATGGGCAAAAAATTGTGGTGCCCATGCCTCAGGGTATTTCTTGTGGAAAGTCTGTAACCGTTTGTGTGAAAAATAGGTAGACTATTTTTTTCAAGGTCTATCTTTTTCCGTAACCATCGGTCGAAGAAGTACAACAGACAGAGGGCGCAGAACGTAGGCAGGTAGAAAAGGAGCGTATGGGAGTCCGGAAGTATTTCCTTACAGGTGTGCCAATAGCTGATGAAGGTTGTTCCGTATTTCCAAATAAAAAATCCGATGCAGCCTCCCCCGCTGAGTATGGTAAAGATAAGGAAGAGAATGAATATTCTTTTTTCCTGCCGTTTTTCGCGTAAGATACTTTCCTCTTGTATCTTTTGCATCATGCGGTAACTGAAATTGCTGGGCAGCTCGTAATGGGGCTGCCTTTTTATTGCTTTCTGAAGTCCTCTATCTGTTGTTCTCATGGCTTAAATCTCCTCTTTCATTAAGTTACATAACTTTTTTCGGATGCGGTGCAGCTTTACTTTTACGTTGCTTTCTGTCAGGTGAAAGATATAGGCTATTTCTTCTATGTTTTTTTTCTTCTTCATAGAACAGAGTGACCAGTGCCTGCTCATCGGGCTTGAGCTGGGTGAGTGCCTGCTGCAGTTTCTGAATTTGCATTTCGTTTTCGGTATCCAGCTCCTCATCTATTTCTTTATCTGAAAGACTGTTCCACATCCGGTCGTCGAATGAAAGCAGTTCTTTATCTTTTTTCCGGAGTGCGGAAGTCGCTTCATTGTAGGCAATGCGGTAAATCCAGGTAGAGAAACTGCTGTCTCCATGAAACGAGGAAAGGTGGGTGAAGGCTTTCATAAAACAGTCTTGGGTCAGTTCTTCGGCATCTTCCGGTGAGCCTACATACGGACGATCAGGTGGAAGACCTGTGGCCCGTAGGTGTCGAGAAAATAGGCGAACTGTTCGGTTCGTCCGCTCAGGATAGATGCAATGATATGTAGTTCCTCGTGATTCATGATCCTTTAGACGTAGAGCAAAGTAAAAGTTACACTGAAATTAGAAAAATATTTTTCTCGGTAAAAGTGTAACCTTTCTGTATAGGTTGCGTCTAAAGGGCAAAGTAACAAATTAAAAACTGAATAAAATGGAAGAATTGATGATTGTGCCAATGTGGCAATTGTTTTTGGAGTGATTTATAAATTGTTTGAACTGTTTGCCGGAAGAAGGGAACGGATGATGCTGATTGAAAAGATGGGCGATAAACTGACGCCGGAAACTTTTAAGAATGGCATTATGTATCGTCCCAGCCTGTATTCATTTGGAGGACTGCGTATAGGATGCTTGCTGCTTGGATTGGGGGCAGGGCTTTTGGTAGGATACATGTTGGCATGTACCACCCAACCGGATTATTTGTCTGATAATTACCCTTATACCGTAAAAGAGGCCGTTTCCATAATTTACGGAGCGTGCGTTCTGTTAGGAGGAGGTTTAGGCCTTGTCATCTCTTATTTGATAGAAAAGAACAATGGAAGAAAAATAAGTAAGAATTGTAAATTTCAGCAGGGCGGCCTGGCATGCTATAACGGTGTGTCAGCGCGTGCTTTATGGTATGATTTATCCTGAAACTGGCCTTTTATTCTTTATTTGTGAAATAAACCTTTCATTTATGCAAGGCAATTGAATCTTTTTGTAACTTTAGGTGCCATGGGTATAACAAAGGAGGTATTGGGTTATGAAGTATTATAGAATCATAGGAATCGTATGTGTGTGGATTTTCTTTATCGGACAAATTTGTGCTCAGTCTGTATCGGACAATGAATGCCTGCGGCTGGTGGAGTCTAATGACAGCGATGATGTACTGAAGGAAATGGTGATTTATCCTCCGGTATTTTGTGCGATGCACGATGGAAAACGTCTGAAAATGAAAATCAGTAATGAGGGAGAAAAGGTGATGCGTAAGACCTGTTTCTATTTGTTCTATAAAAAGAAAAGAATATGCCGGATTCATCTTCCTAATATGAAAAAAGGAGAAACGTGTGAGTTTGGTGTGAATATCCACGATCGCTTTTTCCATAAAGATCGGAGGGAACTGGTGTTCAAACTTAAGAAAGGGAAACGCTTCCGCACTTACAAACTGGCTGACTGCTGACAGGCAGTCGTTTCTGATAGTCTTTTTTTATATTTGAACTCGATTTTGTTAATGGGTTTTATCGCCCGGTACTTTGTAGTTAATGTATGTTGTAAAACATTCTTTTTAGCTCTTTCGTTTTGCTGTTTCAAATAAAATAAATACTTTTGCACTGTGTTTTTCATAGTATTAGATTTAAGGTTAACAAAGGTTGGAGTTCAGCGGAACTCCTTTTTTATGCCTTTTTCTAGGCTATTTCTCTTGTATTTATTCTGATTTCAAGCTGTTTACAGGGTTGTTACGGGCTGTCCGGTAATTCTGTATAGTAATGGTAATCAGTGTAATTAGACTGATTATGACGCATGTAATCAGAAATACCCATGGAGAAATAGGAATTTTCTCATTGAACTGTTTCAGCCATTCCGATACGGCATACCAGGCGATAGGGCTGGCCAGGAGTGAACAGACGATGGAAAGCGTGAGGTAGGAGCGGCCAAACATCCAGAGAATTTGTCCCGTGGAGGCTCCATACACTTTTCGTACCCCGATTTCCTTACGGCGGTGTGCGGCTTCAAAAATAATCAGTCCGAATACTCCTACCAGTGAAATGAGAATGGCCAGCAGACTGAACCAGGTGATTATCTTTTGCTGGTTTGTTTCTTTTTGGTAAAGCTGGCCGTATATCTGGTCGTAAAATTTCACTTCTGTGGGATAGCCCGTAAAACATTCACTCATTGTCTGACGGATATGCTTCAGTGCGCTGTCCATATTACTTCCGGCCTTTACGCGGATGTAGGCAAATGGTAGCACATTGTTGCTGTAGATACCGTTGGGACAGAAAATATAGGGGACGGAGCCAGTTTTGAGTGAAGTAACTGAACGTTATTCACATATCCTTTGAGGGTGGCGCTCATTCCCCATGGGAAAAAGTCGAGTGTCTCTCCTGCCGGGATACCGCTTTCTTTCTGAAGGTCCTGCGTGGCGATAAAGTTTAGCTGGGAGGTGTAGATGGAATCGCTGGGCAGGAAGTCGCTTCCCGACAGAATGTGCATTCCCATGACTCGGCAGAAGTTCGTTGTGACGTCAATATATTGATGTCCGTAGTTGTTTCCTTTGTAGCGGAAGGTATACTGTGTATATCCCTCGGTGCCTCCTAACTCCCATTTGGCGTAGGCGATGTCGTCGATTTCAGCAAAACTTTTCAGCTGAGTGTCGAATTTGCGGTACGGACTGCTGTGATAAGGCATTTGGGGGGAGGGAAGCGACCAGTATCTGGTCTTTGTCGATGCCCAGTTCATGGTTTCGCATGAATCGGTTCTGCAGAAAAATAAAAGCTGCGGTCACAATCAGGGCAAACGAAACAATATACTGGAAACCGATGAGTACCGTACGAAGCCGTTTCCCTTTTCCGCTCAGGGCATAGTTTCCTTTCAATACAAGGGCAGGAGGGAAAGAGGTCATGTACCATGACGGATACAGTCCGGCCACGATACCGGTAAGCAGGGCTATTACTCCGGTATAAAGCACGTATTTCCAGTAAACAAGCAGGGAAGGAGTGAAACCCATAAAGGATAATACGTTCAGTCGTATCAGGGCTGCGACAATACCTAATGATAATAGCCAACCTATCAATACGATGCTCACCGATTCGGCTACCAGGGCACGGCGTAGTTCTCCGTTGGTGCTTCCCAGCACTTTCTGGGTATTGATGCTGCGCATGCGCACCGGAGCCAGTGCCGTGCTGAAATTGATAAGGTTGATGCAGGCGATAAGAATAATCAGGAACCCGATACTTACCAGCAGGGTCATGGTGCTGCGACTGCCTGTCTTGAAGTAGTAGGGAGAATACATGTCATAATACAGTTTCTGTATCGGGAGAACATAGAGTTTCTGAGTACCTTGATCCCCGGTAAACAGTCGTTTGTTGGCTTCTGTAGCTGCAATCTGCTGGTTGATTTCTTCCACGCTGACTCCTGGTTTTAGCAAGAAGAATGCAAAAAAGTTCTGGCTGCCCCAGTCGTTCTCCTGAAGTTTTCCCATCGGGACAAAGAGGTCATTTTTGAACTGGCAGTTTTCCGGCAGGTCTTCAAAAATACCGCATATTCGGAATTTGGTGGCTTCCGGATTTCGCCAGTCTGGAGTATCTGTGTACAGATAGGAACCTAAGGCATCTCCATTCGGGAATAGTTTGCGGGCATAGCTTTCGGATACGATGACACTTTCGGGCCGGTTCATCTCCTGGTCACTGCCTTCTACGAACTTCAGTCCGATAATTTTTCCGAAATCGGGATACACAGCCCAAGGTTCCTCGTAGAAGTATTGCGGATTCTTGGGGTCGGTGTAGAAAGCCTGCTTCTGCCAGGCCGGGGAATAGATGGTGCCATATTCGATGCCCGGTACTTGCTGGATGAGGTAGTCGATAGGGCCTCGGGGGAGTGTACTGACATAATTCACCTCTTGAGGTTGTGCCAGATTCAGCATGACCAGGCGGTCGGTATGAGGATAGCAGGTATCGAAATCGCGTTCGTAGCTTACCTTCATCATAAGCAGGACAAAGGCGGCAAAGGCAGCCGAAAGTCCCATCAGGTTTAGCACAGAGGCGGTCTGGAAGCGTTTCAGTGTGTAGAATAGATTTCGTAGGATGGTTTTCATATTTTCGTTTTTTATGTTTCTGAGTTGATAAAGACTATTCTGTTTTCAGGTTCAGTACTGGATTTTCCCGTACGGTTTTTCGGCTGATTAGCCAGACGGAAGCCAGTGAGATGAGGGCTACAATCAGGAAAGCGGCAACCGGTACCACCAGGGGAAACTGCTTTCGTAGGTCACAATCTTGTCTATCTGCTGAATGCCGATATACATCAGCGGGAGGCCGATGAGTAGACTGACCGCCAGTGATGCGGAAGAGAATTTTATTAACCGGAGCATTTCGCTGCGGCTGTCGGAGCCGAATACCTTGCGTACGGCGATGTCTCGTTTACGTTGTGCGATGAAGTAGATGCTCATGGCGGTAAGTCCTAACAGGGAGATAACCAGTGCTGCACAGGTGAAGATAAGAATCAGGTGATTCATACGGGTAATGTCTTCATATATTTTCTGTACCAGTGTGTCATACCATTCTGAATCAAACGGGTATCCGTCTATTATCTTGGAATAGAGCTGGTCCAGCTGCTTTTTATAAGCTTCGGGTTGTTCATCGCGTACTTCTACCAGGATGTTCCATGGGCTGATGCTGTCGGAAGGAGCAATTTGCATACGCAGCGGATGAGGATCTTTCATAAGCAGAGAGCGAATCTGGAAGTCTTTGAATTCTCCAACCACGTTCATAGTATAGCCCCCACGGTCACTTCTTACAAAGTCTGTAAATCCTAACTGGCGCAAGTCTTTCATGGCGGACTGGCTTACAAAGAAATTTTTTGGATTGTATCCTGCGTGACGGTCTTCTGTAATTTGGATATGGAAAATGTCGATGAAGGCAGAGTCCACCACAAAAGTCTGGAAGCTTAGGTCCTTGGTACTGTCGGCCGATGTGAAGTACATGCTATCATTGTTTCCACCGTCAATGGGAGTACCTTGTGCAAAACTGACACGTTTTTACGAAAGGAAGCTTCTGGGCTCCTGGCGGAAAAGCTGAAGTTTCTGGTCGCTGCCCATAGGAGGGTAGTGGATGACGTGACCGTATTCATATCCTAATGGGGCATGCAAGGATGCGGTAAATCTGTACACTCAGGTAAATGGCACATCCTAACATGGCGATGGTGAGTCCGTTTTGCACAATGTTTAGCAGGCGGAGGTATAAAGTCTTGGTCTTGCGGCGGAAGGTACCTTTTACGATGTCCAGCGGATTGTATTGTGACAGCAGGGTGGCAGGCACGAATCCGGAGAGCAGGGAAAGTACGGTAATCAGAAGCAGGTAGCACAATAGGGTGAAGGGATTTAAGTCGCCCACAATATCAAGTCGTGTGTGAAGCAGTTCCATGGCTGTAGGTTCTGCAGCCTTGGCCAGTAAAAAACCAATCACAAAGGCCAGTGTGGTCAGCAGGAACGATTCGGCAATCATGCGCCAGAAGATGCTTTTCTTGGAGGAACCTAACAGGCGTCGGGTAGCCATTTCCTTTGCCCGGTAACTGGTTTGGGCAATGCTCATGCTGGTATAGTTGAAGATGGCCATAAACAGAATCAAGACGCCGATGGTCAGGAAAATAAGTACCACTTTCAGGCTATATTGGTTAAGTATGGCTCCGGCGGCCAGTGTATCGGAGAAATAAAACTCGTGTATGGGGATGAATAATACCTCTTTAACGGAATCATACTGGTAAATCCAGAAGAATTCTTTGAAGAAGCGGGCAATGTCATCGGCTTTGTCGTTAGGGTTGACGTTCGGATGGAAACGCAGGAAGAAGATGCAGCTGGCGGCATTGCCTAAGTGGGTATTTTCTTCGCTGGCACTCCAATTAACGTATCGCACATTCTTATGAAGGCTGAATGCTTCAATATTGGAAGGAAAAATAGAATTATCAATGTCTTCAATGATTCCACTCACTGTACAGCGTCGGTCACCGAATGCTTGTTCAATAAGTGTTTTCCCTAACGCATGCTCCGTACCAAACAGCTTGATGGCACAGGAACGTGTCAGCACGATGTTGTTCTCATTGGCCAGCAAGGTTTCCGGATTCCCTTCCAGCAGATGGAAGTTGAAGAACCGGAAGAAGTTTTCGCGGACAAACATCATTTGTATATTAACCGGCTGGTCGTTAGTTCTGACAAACTGTTCATAGGAACCGCTTACGGCACACCAGTCTTCTATTTCCGGATAACGGCTTTGCAGTTTGTCACCCAGCAAGATGTGGCCTCCTGCCCATATTTCATTAGCCAGTACATAAGTCCGGTCTGCATCTTTCATGTCTTTGTCTACGGTGAGCTGTCGGGTCACCATGTGGGTAATCAGCAGGAGAAACATGAGTGAGATGCTTAATCCAATGACATTGACAAAGGTAAAAAGCTTGTTGCGCTGTAAAAAGGTAAAGTAAGTTTTCATTTTTCTGTGTTTGGTTTTGTTTTTACTGCAAATGTACGATACAATTTTCGTGCCATTATTTCAAATCTTTGATTTATAGATATATGCGATTTTTCAGCTTTCTGTGAGTGTCTAAATTTTTGACATGGGGTGTATGATTTTTAGACAAAAGTAATTGATGGTTGGGAGAGGTAATATGATAATGCAGTCTCGTTCTTGATTTTTTTAAGGTTGAGTCTGTATTTGTTAAGGGATTTAATCGGTAAATAGAATTTGGTTAATGTATGTTGTAAAGCATTCTTTTTAGTCTTGTATTTTGCCATTCCGGATAAAATAAATACTTTTGTACTGTGTTTTTCATAGTATTAGATTTAAGGTTAACAAAAGGTTGGAGTTCAGCGGAACTCCTTTTTTTTATGCCCTTACGCGAAGGGC
>ENA-OQCS01001495-OQCS01001495.1-human-gut-metagenome-genome-assembly--contig:-NODE-1495-length-11891-cov-3.736144_pt1 | contig 11891 bp, 12 predicted proteins | sample MGYA00242757_ERZ504575 | MGnify/ENA primary metagenome ERZ504575 (study PRJEB26092, sample SAMD00036297) | human gut metagenome | host: Homo sapiens | study: EMG produced TPA metagenomics assembly of... | reverse complement strand
ACAATACGCATTCGTAAACGCCACCTCAAATATCACCCCAGACGTACCGGTCTTGAACAGTACCGCCCCGCTCTTTTTCATCCACGGTTTCACGGCCCATCCGTAGATGTTGTTCTTCACTGTTTGCGAAAGGGTTATCATGATGCGTCCGCCGCGCACTTCCCCTTCCGGCTGGTTCTTTATGCCATCGACAGGCTGGTGAAAACCGATTTTGAACTGTTCCACTGCATACTCGTCACCGTCAACACTGAATATGACATTCACATTGCTGTCCACTTGCGGAAAACTAAAGAGTCCCATAACATTGTTGTTTTTAAAATACCCACTGATTTTCAAATTCCTCCGACCCGAACGTCAGCTTCTGAGCCTGCACGGTCAGCTTGGTTGCTATATAGCTCTTCCCCTGCCGGATATAGCTGATTTCCATATCCACACAGGTCGCTTTCTCAAAGAGTATCTTTTCGAGCGTGGAACTGGTTGTCATGGACCACGATGCTCCGTTCTGATACTTGCGGGCATCCAGCATCCACTGGATCATGTCACGGTTGGGAAGATGGGGGTAAGTCACATAGAACGTACCGCCTTTCACTTCGGTCTGGGCCTGCCCTTTGATGTCTATCCCCTGGGCGAACCCGAACTCACAGCCGATAAGCTGGTAACTGTCCTTATACATATCGACCAGTGAGGAAGCGGCAAGATTGCCGATCTTTAAGAATACTGTATATCCAAACATACTGTACTTGATTATTGGTGAATATTCCAGGTTAATTCATTCTGTTCGTCCAGACCCACCTCCAGATTTTTTCCTTTGCACAGCTCTTCATTGATGATAAGCCGCGAAATCGGTCTGCGCAGGTAGTTGCGGATAACCCCGGCAACCTGACGGCGCCGTATTTGGGAGTGAATCCTTTGTGGGCAAGCATTTTACGGGCATCGTCACTGATGGTGATACCGATACCTTGCTTGTCCAGCAGTTTCCTGACACTGTTGAACTGTATATCGAATATCTTCAACAGGATGTCTTCACGGATAGGAGAGAACGGAACGATTTCCGACAGACGCGCCAGGAACTCCGGACGGAAATACTGCCCCATCACCTCCATGATCTGGGTGGTAGCCGGCACATTGCCCGATTCCAACTGCTTCGTCAGCCATTCGCTGCCCACATTGGAGGTGAACAGCACGATGGAGTTGGAGAAGTCCCCTTCCTTGCCCAGACGGTCATGCAGTTTCCCTTCATCCATGATTTGCAGGAAAATATCATAGACGGACGGATGCGCTTTCTCTATCTCGTCAAAGAGGACCACCGCGTAGGGTTGCTGGCGGATTTTATTCACCAGCATACCGCCCTCCTCATAGCCCACATATCCCGGAGGCGCCGTAAAGCAGGGCGCGGAGTGTTCCTCCTTGAATTCGGACATATCAAACGGATCATGGACTTTCATCGTTGAACAGCGCCTCCGCCAGTGCTTGGCAAGTTCGGTCTTGCCGGTGCCGGTAGGCCCCAGCAGGAAGAAGGAGCCGATGGGCTGGCCCGGTTTGTTCATACCGCTGCGGGATTCAAGAATGGCATCGGTCAGCGTTTTCAGCGCCTGGTCTTGACCGACAACCCGACGGCGCAGGTAGTCTTCCATGTTGAGCAGGCGTTCCTTCTCCTGCGACTGTATCTTGCCAATAGGAATACCCGTCTTGCTGGCGACAACGGCGGCAACCTCATAAATTCCTACCTCCTCTATGCTCTTTTCCGCAAATGACAGGATGGCGGCCAGTGCGCTCCGCAGGTAAGCCGCCAGCTCTTCATACTCCTGCAATTCATGGATATCCGCCTCATCGGAAACCACGCCCAGAAGGATGGGGCTTAATTTGTTGTGCATCAGGAAAAGCAGCGTTTTCAACTCTTCCGCCTTTTCTTGAGGAGTTTTTTCCTCCTTTTCTATCTCGTCCAGTCGGGCAAGCAAGGCTTCCGTATCCTTCCTTCCTGTTTCATTGACCATCTTGATGGCCGAAAGTGTCATGTCCAGCAGGCCGATGGCGGAGTCGGGCAAACGGCGGTCTTTCACATACCGCTTGGCAAGGCGCACGCATTCTGCCACGCATCGTCGCTGATTCCCACCCGGTGGTACTCCACGTATGATTGCCGGACGGAATGCAGCATCTGTATGGCGGACTTCAAGTCCGGCTCATTGACCTGCACCACCTCAAAACGGCGGTTGAACGCATGGTCAGGCTCTATAATCTTACGGTATTCGTCAATGGTGGTGGCACCGATAACGGTCAGGTCGCCGTGCGACAATTCGGGCTTCAGCACATTGCCGGCACCGGAATTGCCCTGCCGGCTGTCCAGCAGGATATGAATCTCGTCAATGAACAGGATGGCGTTGTCAATGCCGCGCAACTCTTTCACGATGTTTTTCAAACGGTCCTCTATCTCCCCTTGTAGGTGGCGCCTGCTATGAGCGAGGCATTGTCAAGCTCAAACACACGGGCTCCCTCCAGGAACGAAGGCACCTTATGGTTGACTATATTCCATGCAAGCCCGTACACAAGGGCTGTTTTCCCCACCCCGGCATCACCGACAATCAGCACGTTCGATTTGCTGCGGCTGCCCAGCACCTCCATGACCATGCGGTTCTCCCGGTCACGGTTGATGGTCGGGTAAAGCCTGTCTGCCGCGGTGGCGGTAAGGTCCACGCAATACTTGGCAAGAAAGGAAGTGGAAGAGGAAACGGAGCTTTGAATGAAACTCTCCGGCACGTTGCCGGAGACTCCCGCCGGTTCGTTGCCTGTATATATGGAATGGATATCTTTCTCCAGGATAGGGAAAGACCTGAGCTGGTCACTGGAAAAGGCGATGCCCGGTTTCGTCAGTGCCAGCAACACGCAGATGGGATTGATGTCAAACAGCCCCATCTGTATCCGAGCGTCGTCAGCTGCACGGAAAACGGCGTCAATCTTCTCCGACGGCTTGATTTCGGCGAACCGGGTGATTTCGGACATTGTTCGATATGGACATCCGCCCATTCCTCCAGATACCCCAAATCCTTACCTATACTTATTATAAAATCTCTTAGCCCTACATCTTTATGAAGTAGAGCCTTCAACAAATGCGAGGGAGTGTAACACTCGTTCGCATTTTCACGAGCCACTGCAAGTGCTATGTTAAGCGCAATTTTTACAGAATCATCAAGATTAATGAAACCAACTCCTGTATCCATAATCAATAAGATTTAAAAATTGCGCAGGAGAACATTGCAAATATAAGGCAAAAAAATAAGTCCGCCACTTTTCAGGGCAGATTTTTTTATGTTAACGAACATAATTTTTGAAAAAACCAAAAAATATCGCAAAAAATTCCCGAAAAACTTTTGTAATTTTCAGAAAGCTCCATATATTAGCCCCCGGAAATTGAAAGCCAAAGGCGGGGAGCGCCGAACCGCCGGTAGCCGGAAATTCCGTAATCAACTTTTTTACAAACTTTAAAACTTTGAGAATATGGCATTTAAAGCGTCATTTAAGTTTTCAGACTCAAGAGAGTTTGATGTATTGAGATGGGATGTCAAGTTCAATCGCGATGTGGATCCCAAAGGCCGTCCGGCATCTGACATTTATGGTGGTAAAATCTATGTGGAGGTTGAATCTACTCCGGACACCATTGTGTTGGACAAGATGTTCAAACAGTATCAGCCCGTAAACGGAAGCATCGTCTTCAAAAAAGCGGATGAGGATGCCAAGATGAAAGAATTGGTATTTGAGAACGGTTACGTGGTGGAATACGAGGAGGCACTGAATGTGGCCAACCCCTATCCGATGACAATCAAGTTCGCCATTTCCGCACAGACAGTGAAGATGGACGAAGCTACATTTGTACAGGATTGGCCGGAAAACAACTAACGGTTGTTTTCTAATCAAAGTTTTTAAGGTGCCGGAATATACCAATTCCGGTTATTTCGGCACCAAAAACATACCGACTGGTCGGATTGATTAATTAATTTTCATAGCAAAAGATAGTATGGGAGCAAGTTTTCTGAATTTGGTAACTACCAAGGTGACAGTGAAAGGAGAGGAACAGAAGTTCGTTTCACTGCGGCTTCATCAGCGGTTTAACCGGCATCACGCCTTTACTGTAATTGTGAATTACCTCTCGCCCGGCAATACGTTCAAGCAGACACCTGAAAAATTCATCAATTACATCGGGGAGACTGTCAGCATCTCGTTCGCCCACAAGCAGACGGGCGAAAGTTATGACTTCGAAGGGGTTGTCACACAGGTGGAAATGGTCGGAAGCATGGGTGAGGCGGGCGGAGTGGCCATTCACGGAGCAAGCCCCACGATATTGTATGAGAACAACGGGACGCTCGACTCGTGGATGGACCAGACCCTCTCCGCCATCATAAAGGAGGCGACACAGGAATACGGGAAGGTCCCGCTGGCTTCCAATCCCAAATACTCCGCCAAAATCCCTTACATGGCGCAGTACAACGAGAGCGTCTTCGACTTTATGAATCGGCTCTCCGCCCAATACGGCGAGTGGTTCTATTACGACGGGAAAAAAGTCTATTTCGGCAAACCCGACAAGGACAACACGGAAAAAATCATGTACGATGTGGACCTGGAAGAGTACGTCTGGTGGCAAATCTGGTGCCGGGCAAATCTGCAAGATACGATTATGTAGCGCAGGAGAACAAACAACATAATGCAGACACGCCCGCCAAACCCGATGGCATGAATGACCTCCAGTCCATTGCGCATGACTGTTCCGAAAAGGCGTATGGGGCCAAGACGACTGCCGCCGCCAATCCGCACATCGCCGACAAGGCGGGGCTGGACGGACAGATGAAGGTCCTCAAAAATGAGTCCGGCGCCAATTTGTTGAACATAAGGGGCATAGGAAAGACATGCCGGATCCGGATAGGCGAAGTCATTGAGGTCTCTTTCCCTGGTGACATGAACCTGCCGCCTCTGGGAAAATTCCGCATCACCGAAATCACGCACGAGGTGCGTCGTGACGGGCATTATGCCAACACGTTTGCCGGGATTCCTGACGGAACGGTAAACATCCCTGTTCCCGACGCAAAACTCCCGCTGGCATTGCCCGAGCTTGCGACGGTGAAGAAAAATGACGACGAAAAGGAACAGGGACGGGTGAAAGTGAGTTTCGACTGGCAGAAAAACGGGAAAACAACCAACTGGATCAGGGTGCAGAGCCCCAATGCGGGAGTAAGCGACGCCGTATCCAAAAACCGCGGATGGGTGTTTGTTCCCGAAGTCGGTGACCAGGTCATGGTGGGGTACGAACACGGCAATCCGGACCGCCCCTATGTGACCGGAGCCATGTTCCATTCCGCTTCAGGAAAGGGAGGGGACAAGAACAACAAGACCAAGAGCATTATCACGCGCAGCGGAAGCGCCATCGTTTTCGACGATGAGACGGGAAGCATTGTCATCACCGACCAGACGGGAAAACAACTGATCCTGCTGGACGGGAAGGACGCCATTACGATTATGGCGAAAAAGAGCGTAGTCATCACCAACGAGGACAAGTCCGTTATCGTAATGGACGAAAAGTCCATAGGTATGCAGGCGGAAACGATTTCCATCGAAGGAAAGAAAAACATTACATTGGTTTCGGGCAACGAAAGTATGGTGTTCAGCAGCGAAAAAAACATCATCAACGGCAGTGCCACCAACATCAAGCTGGAGGCGACAAAGGAATATGACTTGAATACACAGACCGGAACCATGAAAGGCACGAACTCACTGTGGAGGGAACGGCAAACATGACTGTAACGGGAGGCATTGTGAAAATTAATTCATAAACGGATTGGATATGGGAGCATCAGCATCTGTAATACAGGAATACTACAAGGCGGTCGATTACTGGGCGGACATAGCCGGAAAGAAAGACTGGAAACTGGCGATATGGATTGTCGGAAGGAACGATGTGGACCTGGTGGACAAGTTCCTGGAGATAGAGCGTTCCCCTGTAGGACAATTCGATGACATATTTTTCCGTTTCGACACGCCCTACAGAGGCGATGACGATGAATATGCCGCACAACTCTGGCAAGAGTATGCCGGATGGTTTGAGGAGCAGGCGGAAGAGAAGGATGACATGCTCAAGGCGTTGCGGCACGACGGGCTGCTCCAGATGGAGTACTACCCCGACACGTCGGCCGAGCCCACAGCGGCAAACCTGTGGAAGGAGATGTTGCGCTTCAAGGAGTGCATATCCCGCCTGGAGAATACCTTCTTCTGCATCTATTTTCCTCCGGAACAATCCGGGGAGTTTCCCCGGACGGAATGGTTCGGACAGGTACTGAAAGAGGGTGTCCCGCAGGGCATCCGTCTGACAACCATTGATTTGAAAAAGAACAGGAGTGTCGCTTTGGACGAGTCGCCGGAGGTGGTCCACATACGCCCCCACTTTGACATGGCGGCGGCACTGCATAACCGGATGGCACGGGCGGATGCCGGCAACGACTTGATTGCGCCCGAGAACCGGTTCAAACAGCAGGTGACGGCGGTCATGGACTGCACGCGGAAACAGGATTTGAAACCGCTGGAAAAGGAAATAAGGAAGCTCCTGGATATCGCCGGGGAACTGAAGGATGCGAATATTCGGATATCCGCTCTCTTCATCGCTTCCGAAGCCTGCTATGCTATCCGCGAATACAAAAGCAGCATGAAATACAGCGACAAGACCATCCGCGAGGCGGAAAAGGCGATGAAGGATGGCGAGGCGGCGGGATACAGCTACTGGAAGATGGCTGTTTCCATGAAGGCGGCAATCCTGACGGCAGAAAAAAAACGCGAGGAGGCGGTGGCTTTATACGAGGGGATAGCCGGGAAAGCTGTCGAACGGAAGGACCCCTATTATGTCATGGAGGGCTACCGGATGTGCGGCTTCCTGCGGTACGAGGAGGGAAAGCTGGAACAGGCGTTCGAATATTTCCTGCTGGCATTGGCGGGAGGAAGCTATCTTTCCGAAGACATCAGACGGAGCTCCACCTTCACCTACGCGGCACACCTGGCGCTCCATACGGGCAGGCAGGTGCGTGCGCCGATTGACATCGAGGTATTGGAACGCCAGCTTCACGAATGGCTGGGCGAGGACTGGAAGGAACTGGTGGAGAACCCCTCCATGCGGCAGGCAAAAGCCAGAAGAAAAGGAGGTATTTTCAACTGAAAGAGAATTTAATCAACATATAGTTTAAACTTAAATATCGAATTTATGGATCTTGGAAATTACGGAATCGGCGGAAACGAAGTGAAGATTGACGCCTCCGAAGGCATTGCGGAAATTCCACAAAACCGGACATTATTGGTGGAGCAGTTGACTAAAGACGAACCGGTGGCTCCCGAAGTGATCACGGGGCTGACCAATATCGACCAGGTCTTCGCGCATTTCTTACCGGAGATAGATATTGAGTTCACCGATGCGGAAGGTGCTCCCGTGGAGGAAAACTTCCGTTTTCACAATGTGGGGGACTTTTCTGTCAAGAAAATGACGGAGCAAAGTCATTTCCTGTCAGGACTGAATACGGAAAGCAGTTCGCCGATAGGATGGAGAAGTCGTTGCGCTCCAACAAGGTGCTGCAACGGGTATTGGAGAATCCGGCGACACGCGAGGCATTCGTCAATTCACTTTCTGCCATGCTGGACGATTTAAAGAAAAATGAGAAGTCTAACCCTGCAAATGAATGACAACAACTATGAGTGAACAGAACACACACAGGGAGGCAGCCGTACAACAACAGCAGGCTGCGGCACAGCCAGAAACCTGAACGCGGAGCTACAGGTCCTGGCTAAGTTTGGTGGTTTCAATGTTCTGGAGTCCTCTGTGGACGGCATACAGAACCTGAACCCGGAGCGCAAGGCGCGCCGTAACATTTTCCTTACAGACCCCGAACGGGCATCTGAACGCAAGGAGCTGGAGAAACGGCTCGAAATGTGGGTGGACATGCTGCAAGGCAACAAGTCCATCAGCGAAATGATTGAACTGTGCCAGAAGAAATCGGCGGCCGTTTCCGACCTGCTTTCCCAGAACCAGCTGAAAGCGGTGGAAGAGGTGAAACAATTGGAGAAGTCATACCGTACGGTCATGCTTTTCTACAAGAATACGGACTCCGACAAGATTAAGAACATTTCCATTGTCAATGCTTCCATGGAGCAGCTCACCGACCTGGACAACTCTTTCTTCATCGATGCCATTGCGGACGAGTTGCGTGCCAACTACGACCGTCTGGACCTGCGTACCAACTATTCCTTGCTGGTCATCCCCGGCTACCTGGGTTCCAACAAGGTGATTGAGAAATGGGCGAAGATAGCGCATGACAACAAGGTGATGATTTATACCGACTTCGCCGACCTTGAAAAGCCGGACGATGTCATCGAAATGTTCTTCGACTCCAACCTGTCGGGAGGCGATGTGTACAAGTCCAACGTATGTATGGCCTGCAACTACCTGGTCGGACGTGGACGTTATGCCGAACTGGGCGAGACGGAGGACTTGCTGATTCCGCCTTCCGCGGCACTGGCGGGCAGCGTGTACAAGACGGTGATGGCACAGGTCACCGCCGGCAAGAAATACGGTTCTATGAGCGAGGTGGACGGAGTGGCTTTCAACCTGAAGAAGAGCGAGATTTCCGAACTGGAGAAGATTGGTCTGATTCCCATGGTGAAGGAATACGGCAAGGTGATGGCGTTCTCCGCCAAGACGTTGTTCAACGGCGACAACCTGGGCTTGCAGACCTATTCGGTGGTACGTGTGTTCGACTGGGTGACCAAGGTATTGATGGACTTCCTCAACCGGCGCGCTTTCGAGAACTGGAACAGCAAGGCGGAGAGGGATTTGCGCGGACAGATCAGCAAGTTCCTGGACAGTATCCAGGTCCCGGACGCCTGATTGAAAAATTCAAAATTCTCCGCTTCGAGCGTGACCCGAAACAGAAAGACCGCATTTTCCTCGACATTCACCTGACTCCTTACTTCCCGGCAAAGAGTTTTGTCATCAAGTTGGAAGGCACCAAGGGGGATGACGAGAATGACTGGAACAGCGATTATGCACAGGATGCATAAGCAATCCCTTTTCTGAAACAGCCGGAGAACTCCGGTTAACCTCTCCGGCTGTTTCCTTTCTTTACTCTTCTAAACCGTTCTCACTATGTCAGATGTGTTGAAAAATATAGCTGATGCCGTTGACAACAACAGCACCAGACGGGGATTCTCCGACCTTTTCGCCGACTCAAAGGCTGCCCTGGACAAGCTCCAGGCGGGACTGGGCGGACTGCTCCCATCCATGCCGGGCATGCCCGTAGCCAAGTTCGGCGACCTTGCCATAGGGATAGACATGCACCCTACGGTCACACCGCCGTCACCCGTCATGCCCGTGCCGCATGTGGGGAAAGTATATGACCTCATGGCGGACATCATGGCAGGCATCGCCGCCGCCATGCCGCCCGTCACCGAAGGGGTGGCGGGAGTGGCGTGCAGCATTCTCAAGGGGATGCACCTACGGTGAAGGTGCATAACCAGTGGATTGCGCAGGCGGGCATAGGCATCGTGCACCTGCCCGCATTCGTCCTGCACCCGGCACCGCTGGTCAGCGGCATGTCCGAGTCGGAAATGTGGATGGGCAGCGCGACCGTGCTGGCGGACGGTGCCCCCTGCTCCACGCTGACACATCCGGCGCTCTCCTGCAACCTGGTCGGCATCCCGACCATTCCCCGCAAGGGAAAGCCCAAGAAGGTGAGCAAGGCGTTGCTGGCACCCACATCCATGCTCTCCACCCATCGCTTCCGTAGGCAAGCCGGTGCTCGTGGGCGGGCCGCCCACCATCGACAGTTCGCGCTGGCAATGAAGTTCGGGCTCAAGGGGCTGGGAAAAATGTGGAAGAAACTGGGCGACAAGTTCCAGGACCTGATTGACAGACTGAGAAAGAAAGGAAGAACCGGCTGGCGGACATTCTCCAGCCCATCAAATGCAAGACATTCGGCGAGCCGGTCGATGCGGCAACAGGCAGGGTGTACCACACCAATGTTGATTTCGAGCTGCCCGGCCCCATCCCCATCGTTTGGGAACGCACCTATTACAGCGATGCCGCCGTGGACGGCCCGTTGGGCTACAACTGGCACCACAGTTACAACCTGGGCATCCGGCGGCTGGAAGAAGGGGCTTTCCTCTTCCGCCATGCCGACGGACGGGAGTCCTTCCTGCCCGTGCTGGAACCGGGGGATTCCTATTTTGACCGCAAGGAACAATTGCTCTGGACGCTTGACGGGCAGGGTTACCTGCTGACCGACATCCGGGGACTTCAATATCGGTTCGACGGACCGGAGAACCGCTTCGGCTACCGCATGGTATCGGACATATTCACCAAAGACGGGTTCCGCATCTGTTTCGAATACGCTTCGGCTGGAAAACTGGCGGGAATCGTATCTTCTCGGGGGGAGCGCCTGAAGGTGGAAACCGACGGATTGGGACGGGTATGCTGTGTGTCCATGAGACAGGATGGCGAGGAGACCAGGCTTGTCCGCTATCGTTATGACGACCGGGGCGACATGGTGGAGACCACCGACGCGCTGGATGTCAGCAAGCATTTTGTCTATACGGACGGGCACCTGCTGGTACAGTTGACCAACCAGGGAGCATGGCCTTCCATTGGGAATACGAGGGCAAAGGTGAGAACGCCCGTTGTGTGCATACATGGGGGGACGGCGGCGTCATGGAGTACTTCATCCGTTACGGCAAAGGCTACACCCATATCCGTAACGGAGAGGGTGCTGAAACCGAATACCATTACGGGGAGGACAAGCTCATCTACAAGATAGTGGATGCCAATGGGGGAATCACACGCCAGCAGTACAACGGATATCAGGAACTGGAGGTCACGGTCAACCCCGAAGGCTATACCCGCAAGACCTCCTACAACGAGTCCGGCCAACCCGTCCGGATAACGGACGAGAACGGCGAGGATACGTTCCTGAGCTACGACGGAAACCGCAACCTCGTCCTGCTCTGTACACCGGGAGGGAAACAGCTCTCCTGGGACTACGACGGGATGGACCGTGTCGTCAGCCGCACCACGCTCAGCGGGGAGACTGTGAAATACACTTACGAGGGAGGCGTATTGCATACCATTACTGACGGACAGGGACGCGTCTATACCCTCACCTTCAACGACCGCTACGACCTCGAACTGCTACGGTTCCCCAACGCCTGTTCCGCAGGTGGGAATACGACGGCAGGGGCAGGCTCATACAGGCGGTGGATGTCAAAGGCAATGCCACCCGGTATGCCTATGACCGGGCGGACAACCTGATACGGCTGGAAGAACCGGACGGCAACGTGCACCGGTTTGAGTACGATGCCATGGGGAACATGGTACATGCTGCGGACAACATCCGCGAGGTGAAGTTCACCTATGGGGCATTGGGGGTATTGAAAAGCCGTGAGCAGGAGCGCCATCGGATTACATTCGGTTACAACAGCGAGTTGCAGCTCCGGCGTATCGGCAACGAGGCGGGTGACAACTATTTCTTCGAGTTGGACGGGCTGGGACAAGTTGTTACGGAAATCGGTTTCGACGGGCTGCGACGCGAGTATGAGCGCGACGGCGCCGGACGTGTCACACGGGTAAACCGTCCCGGGGACAAATGGACGGAATACCTGTATGACGGGCTGGACAACATCCTGAAGGAAGAACAGTACGACGGTGAGGTATCCCTTTACACGTATGACAAGGACGGTATGCTTGTCAAGGCGGAAAACAGCGAGAACCTGCTGGAGTTCACCCGTGACAGGAAGACGGGACAGATTATTGAGGAGAAACAGGGAGAATATACCGTCAACCGCACGTACGACAGCGAGGGCAACTGTACCCGCATCACCAG
>ENA-OQCS01001494-OQCS01001494.1-human-gut-metagenome-genome-assembly--contig:-NODE-1494-length-11892-cov-2.229579_pt1 | contig 11892 bp, 16 predicted proteins | sample MGYA00242757_ERZ504575 | MGnify/ENA primary metagenome ERZ504575 (study PRJEB26092, sample SAMD00036297) | human gut metagenome | host: Homo sapiens | study: EMG produced TPA metagenomics assembly of... | reverse complement strand
AAAGCATGTGCAGATCATTCTTAAGCAGTATGAGACAGCGGCGCTGACGACGGAAAAATCAGACAGATACTGAAAACATGGAATCAGAAAGAAGGATAACGGGAGGAATATAAGAATGTCAAAAGCTGACGTAATTGAAATTGAAGGAACAGTTGTAGAGAAAACTGCCAAACGCAATGTTTCAGGTAGAACTTGAGAATGGACATCAGGTATTAGCTCATATCAGCGGTAAACTGAGAATGAACTTCATCAAGATCCTGCCGGGAGATAAAGTAACATTAGAATTGTCTCCATATGACCTTTCAAAAGGAAGAATTATCTGGAGAGATAAATAAATTCAAAAAAACTATTGACTTATATTGCAAATAGATGCTATACTATATAAGCACGTTTTCTAGGCATGTTTATGCACTGGAATCTCTGAGTTGCGATTTCAAATGGAAATGTGTAGCAACAAAGGCATAGCAATGGATGAAAGGAGGATCCCCGTGAAGGTTAGATCATCAGTAAAACCAATTTGCGAAAAATGCAAAGTAATTAAAAGAAAAGGAAGCGTTCGCATTATCTGCGAAATCCAAAACACAAACAGCGTCAGGGTTAATTTCTGAAGAATGTTTGATGTATTTAGGCGGCTGATAGTGGACACGCCAGGCGGTGTGGAAACTATTTCAAATATACAAGGCGCACCCGAAAGACCGGTGATGATCCTCGTATATTGCTTCTAATGCCGGCTCGTCATTACCGCATAGCTTCCAACACTATGAGCGGTGGCCGGAAAGGCATGATACCGAACATGCCTGGGACAAAAATACAGGTCCCCTATTAAAGACAATTAACAATGAAAGAAAATGGAGGAAATTCACATGGCTCGTATAGCAGGTGTAGACTTACCAAGAGACAAACGTGTTGAGATCGGACTGACTTATATCTACGGAATCGGTAGAACAAGCGCAACTCGTATCTTGACAGAGGCAGGAGTTAATCCTGATATTCGTTGTAGAGATCTTACAGACGATGATGTAAAGAAAATCAGTGCTGTAATCGATGAGACACAGACAGTAGAAGGTGATCTTCGTAGAGAAATCGCTCTCAAACATCAAGAGATTACAGGAAATCGGATGCTATAGAGGAATCCGTCACAGAAAAGGACTTCCGGTTCGTGGTCAGAAGACAAAGACCAATGCAAGAACAAGAAAAGGTCCTAAGAGAACAGTAGCAAATAAGAAGAAATAATTTCGACAAATAATAAAAAGGAAAGTGTAGGTTAGTTTAAATGGCTAAGAAAGTTACAAAAAAAGTGACAAAAAAACGTGTCAAGAAAAACGTTGAACGCGGACAGGCACATATCCAGTCATCTTTCAATAATACAATCGTTACTTTGACAGATGCACAGGGAAATGCTTTATCATGGGCAAGTGCCGGTGGTCTTGGTTTTAGAGGTTCAAGAAAATCTACTCCATACGCAGCTCAGATGGCAGCTGAAACAGCAGCTAAAGCAGCTCTGCCGCATGGTCTTAAATCAGTAGACGTATTCGTAAAAGGACCAGGTTCAGGAAGAGAAGCAGCAATCCGTGCTCTTCAGGCATGCGGAATTGATGTAACAAGCATCAGAGACGTAACACCGGTACCACACAATGGATGCCGCCCGCCGAAGAGAAGAAGAGTCTAGTCGAATTATTATAGGAGGATACGAACATGGCAGTAAATAGAGTCCCGGTTCTTAAAAGATGCCGTTCCCTTGGAATGGATCCGGTATATCTTGGAATTGATAAAAAGTCTAACAGACAGTTAAAAGAGATCCAATAGAAAAATGAGCGAGTATGGTCTTCAGTTGCGTGAAAAACAGAAAGCTAAATTCATCTATGGTGTATTAGAAAAACCGTTCCTGAACTACTTCAAGAAAGCAGATCAGATGAGCGGAATGACAGGTGAAAACCTGATGGTTCTTCTTGAATCAAGACTGGATAACGTAGTATTCCGTCTTGGATTTGCAAGAACAAGACGTGAAGCAAGACAGATTGTTGATCACAAACAGGTTCTTGTTAACGGAAAACAGGTTAACATCCCTTCTTACCTCATTAAAGCAGGTGATGTGATCGAGATTAAAGAAGGTAAAAATCTTCACAGAGATACAAAGATATCGTAGAAGTTACAGGTGGACGTCTTGTTCCGGAATGGCTTGAATCAGATATCGAAAACCTGAAAGGAACAGTTAAAGAACTTCCTACTCGTTGAAGCAATCGATGTTCCAGTTGACGAAATGATGATCGTCGAGTTATATTCTAAATAGAACGCATTCATATAAAATGCAATACTTAACGAACCTGATTTCTGGGTTCGTTAAGGTTCTGTTAGGAAATATCCTGTTTTTTATCGAAAACAGGACAAAAACTGACACCCTCAACATACAAAAACCCATAAGGAGGGACCAAAATAGTGTTTGATTTTAATAAACCTAATATTGAAATTGCAGAAATTTCAGATGATAAGAAGTATGGCAGATTTGTTGTAGAACCACTTGAAAGAGGATATGGTACAACACTTGGAAACTCTCTGAGAAGAATTATGCTTTCTTCTCTGCCGGGAGCTGCAATCAGCCAGATTAAAATCGACGGAGTATTGCATGAGTTCAGTTCTATTCCGGGCGTAAAGGAAGACGTAACTGAAATTATCATGAACTTAAAAACACTCGCAATTAAGAATTCTTCCGAGACAGATGAGCCGAAAACAGCTTACATCGAATTTGAGGGAGAGGGCGTAGTTACAGCTGCTGATATTCAGGCAGATTCTGATATTGAAATCATGAATCCGGAAACTGTAATCGCTACACTTAACGGCGGTGCAGACAGCAAGCTTTATATGGAACTGACTATCACAAAGGGAAGAGGATATGTAGGTTCTGATAAGAATAAGACAGAAGATATGCCGATTGGTGTGATTCCAATCGACTCTATCTATACACCGGTTGAGCGTGTAAATCTTACAGTTCAGAATACTCGTGTCGGACAGATTACCGATTATGATAAACTCACACTTGATGTTTATACAAATGGTACTCTTGCACCGGATGAAGCAGTCAGCCTTGCTGCAAAAGTATTAAATGAACATCTCAAGCTCTTTATTGATCTTTCTGAAGTTGCTCAGTCAGCGGAAGTTATGATTGAAAAGGAAGACGATGAAAAAGAAAAAGTTCTTGAAATGAGTATTGATGAACTTGAACTTTCTGTTCGTTCATACAACTGTCTGAAGAGAGCAGGAATCAATACTGTAGAAGAACTTACAAACAGAACATCAGAAGATATGATGAAAGTTCGTAACCTTGGACGTAAATCTCTTGAAGAAGTTCTTGCTAAATTAAAAGAACTTGGTCTTGAACTCAGCCAGGGAGACGAATAAGGAGTTCCCGTTTCGCATGTGAATACAGGCAGAAACACTGACACACGATCTGGCTAGTAAGCCCGATGAAAGCATAACCAGATGGCATATCCGCAGTAAGACCGAAAGTGCATGCCGGTATGTCCCGAATAATGGAGGATTAAAAAAATGGCAAAGTATAGAAAACTTGGAAGAACAGCAAGTCAGAGAAAAGCATTACTGAGAAATCAGGTAACAATGCTTCTTCAGCACGGAAAAATCAGAACAACAGAAGCTAAAGCTAAAGAAATCCGTAAGATCGCAGAAGGTCTTATCGCTTCAGCTGTAAAAGAAAAAGATAACTTCGAAGAAGTTACAATCAAAGCTAAGTTGCTAAGAAAGATGCAGAAGGAAGAGAGTTAAAGAAGTAGTAGATGGTAAGAAAGTTACTGTATACGAAGAAGTTGAAAAGACAATCAAAAAAGACAACCCGTCAAGACTTCATGCAAGACGTCAGATGCTGAAAGTACTTTACTCTGTAACAGAAGTTCCGACTGCTGCAGCTGGAAAGAAGAAAAATACAAAAGAAGTTGATCTGGTAGACAAACTGTTTACAGAGATCGCTCCGAAGTATGCAGACCGCAACGGCGGATACACAAGAATCATCAAAATTGGACAGCGTAAAGGTGACGCTGCAATGGAAGTTATTCTTGAGCTTGTATAATCAAATGAGATCGAAAGCCACAGGCATTTATGCCTGTGGTTTTTGTATATATAGTGAGCCGGTCTGCTCGATTTCTGCCTTTCTTTCTGATAAAAGTCAGTGTATAATAGAAAACATCTGAAAAGAATGTCCTTTAGCAGACGTGAAGGAGGAACGACATGGGACGTGTAGGGCGATTTATTTTAAAGGTTGCGGCAGTATTGATATTGATTATATCGGCTGGTACATTTGCACTTTCTTTATTTACAGGAGAGACAAGAAATGGGGATAATCTGCAAAGCGAGTTCGATTATCTGATCACAGTGGGAATTTCACAGAGTGGAGAAGAAAGCTCATGGAAGGATGCAAATACAGCGTCTTTTATGGATACATTTGTCAAATCAAACGGCTATGAAGCGGTGTATGCAGATGCAGGTAGCGATCAGGAAAAACAGATTGAAGATGTGGAAGGATTTATAAAACAGGGTGTGGACTATATCATTCTGAATCCGATTTCTGAAATTGGCTGGGATGATGTGCTGGAAGATGCAAAAAAGGCACATATTCCTGTAATCCTTGTGAATAACGGTGTTGATACGGATGACAGCAGTCTGTATTCGTGTATGCTTGGAAGTGATTACGGAAAACAGATGAAAAAGGCAGGAAAATGGTTGGATGAATATCTGAAAGAAGAGGACGAGAAAAAGGCAGAGAAAGAAAAGACGGCTTCTGAGGCACAGAGAGAAGCAGAACAGACAGAAAGTGAAGCGGTAGAGGATTCGGCAGAGGATTCTCAGAAAGAGGATAGTAAGGCGTCAGATAGTTCCAAAGCGACAGATAGCAAAACATCAGTGGATGGTTCTAAAACAACCGATAGCAGTTCAAATATATCGGGCAACACCAGGACGGAGTCATCAGACAGCAGTACATCTATTCTGAATAAGATTATAAAAGGTAGTTCGTCAGTGAAAGATGAGACGGATTCGACAGAGGAGGAGCAGACAGAAGAAGACATTACTATCAAGATCGCCGCGATTCAGGAATCCATCGGCTCGGAAGAGCAGCTGACGAGAGCGCAGGGATATCAGACTATGCTGGAGAAGTATTCGGACTGGGAGATGGTGGCACAACAAACCGGTGACAATTCCAGAGAAGAGGCAGAGAAAGTCATGAAACTATTTCTTGAGCAGGAACCGGATTTACGGGTAGTGTTTGCAGAGAGTGACGAGATGGCACTGGGAGCCATCGATGCGATCGGGAAATCAGGAAGGACCTGTGGAGAGGACGGAGATATTATTGTGATTTCATTTGGTGGAAGTAAAGCGGGGATCGAAGCTGTAAAAGAAGGTAAATTGAATGTAACCTTTGAATGCAATCCTGGCCAGGGACCGAAAGCGGCAGAACTGATCCAGAGACTGGAATCGGATATTTCCATTGATAAGGAACAATACGTGGAAGAAACATATTTTGATGGAACTATGGATTTGGATGAAATTATAGAAAACAGAACATATTAAAGGCAGGAAGAAGAATGATAAAAGTATTTTTGGTTGAAGATGAAATTATTATCAGAAATGGGATCAAGAACAGTATTAATTGGGAAATGCATGGATATGACTTTGTCGGAGAGGCAAGTGATGGAGACTTGCGTTACCGATGATTCTTGAAAAGAAACCAGACATCCTGATCACGGATATTAAGATGCCTTTTATGGATGGACTGGAACTCAGTGAGCAGGTTAAAAAAGTACTTCCGGCGACGAAAATCATGATTCTGAGTGGATATAATGAGTTTGATTATGCAAAGATGGCGATTAAGATCGGTGTAACCGATTACCTTCTGAAACCAATTTCTTCAGAGAAATTGTTGGATGCAGTTAACAAAGTAGCAGAAGAAATCCGGAAAGAGCAAAGCGAAAAAGAGCAGATGAATCAATATGCCCGTGAAATGCAGGAAAACAAAGAAAGTGAAAAGTTTCAGTTTTTCAATCAGGTGTTTGCAGGAAGTATGCCATTTGGAGAATGTCTGGAGCAGGGAAAGCAACTGGGAATTGAAATCAGTGCAGAGGGATATTGTGTGATTCTCTTTAAGATCATTATGATCGATCATCCGATGGATTATAACGAGGATATTGTAAGTGCAACTGAAGATATAGAAAATCTGAGTGAGCAGACAGAAAAGCTCCTGTGGTTCCGGAGAGGTGTAGAAGGATGGGGATTTATTGCACAGGGAGCTGTTGGTGAAGAACTGACTGCGAGAGCTCAGACATTTAGGGAAGATCTGGAAAAAGTTCTGGAAAAATATAAAAATCTGGAATATTTTGGAGGAATTGGAAGTCAGGTGGGGAGGTTCAGTGAGATTAAAAGATCCTACAATGATGCAAACAGAGCCTTTGCAGAGCGTTTTTCAAGAAGTTTGAGACAGTTTGTGAGTTATTCAGAGGTTCATCAAATGGGAGTTCAGAATGACGTTGAGATGCACAGACTCGGAACCATGGCGGAGAACCGGAAAATGCTGGAGCGTTTCCTGAAGACAGGAACGGAAAATGAAGTAAAAAGCTTTATGGATGCATATTTTGATGCAATTGGTGAGCAGAACCTGCAGTCGATGATGTTGAGACAGTATATTGTAATGGATACTTTTATCAGCGTCCAAAGTCTGGGAGACAGTCTGAACATTGAAAAAGAAGATATTGAAAGAGAGCTTGGCGATGTGCGGGAGGTATCGCAGTATGTGCAGGAACTGGAGGCAACGAGGAAGTACCTGGAAAATATAGTCAGACGAATGATCCGGTTAAGAGAGCAGGCATCGGGCAGACGCTATTCAGAAATTATTGAAAAAGCGAGAGATTATATCGGACAAAATTATATGTCAGAGAATATTTCACTGAACCTGGTGGCTTCGAGCGTCAACATCAGTCCGAGCTATTTCAGTTCTTTGTTTAGTCAGGAGGTTGGCTCAACTTTTGTAGAATATCTGACGGGTGTTCGTATGGAAAAAGCAAAAGAGCTTCTGATGTGTTCGGATAAGAGGACATCGGACATCGGATATGAGGTGGGATACAAAGATTCCCATTATTTCAGCTATATATTCAAAAAGACACAGGGATGTTCGCCGAAGGAATTCCGTTCAAGAGGAAGGGGATAGAATATGAAGGTGAAATATAAGAACTGGTCGATCAATAAGAAACTGCTTTCCATTTCGCTGTCAGCATTTCTGCCAATGGTAATTTTGTCCGCCTATTTGATCGTGTCTTTAAATAATGCGGCATCAGCTTATTCTGAGATTACAAAAAGTGTTGCCTATGCCAACCGTTATGTGAAAGACTTTAAAAGTCGGCTGGACTATAGTGTGTATCTTGCTGTGGTAAGTAATAAGCAGCTTAAGGAGGTCGGAGATGGAGTTACAACGGTAAATGGAGTAGTGACGGTGAATCCATACGACTATATTACGGAGATGGAAGAGGCGTGTGATAAGATGACGCAAAATGCGACGGTTCCGCTCAACCAGTCACAGGCGGGACGTATTAAAAATTCACTGTCTTCACTCCGTTTTTGTGTACAGGATCTGGATAAACAGATTAAAGAACGGACTTCTTATGATGAGAGAATGGAATATTTTAACAGTAATGTCAAAGATCTGACGACACTGGTACAAACCGGAATCCAGGACTATGTCTATCTGGAAACTTCCAATTTTGTGACTGTACAGACGGAACTGAACCGGAATAACCGTAATTCGACCATTTTGGCGGTCGGAGTAGCAATTGTTGCGATGAGTATTTCCCTGCTGCTCAGTGGACGAGCAGCACGAAGTGTGACAAGACCGATCCGCGATCTGTGTGATCTGACAGAGAAGGTTGCCGGCGGTGATTTCTCTGTAAAAACACAGGTCGAAGCAGGGGACGAGATTGCGGTGCTTACGCGGAGCTTTAACGATATGACAGAGGAAATCGGGATTCTGGTAGATGATATCCGGAAAAAACAGGAAAATCTCAGAATTATTGAGAACCGACTTCTGCAGGAACAGATCAATCCACATTTCCTTTACAATACTCTTGATGCCATTGTCTGGCTTGCTGAGGAAAATAAAAGTGCAGAGGTTGTGAAAATGGTAACCTCGCTCTCTGATTTTTTCCGCACAACCTTAAGCAAAGGGCATGATTATATTACAGTGAAAGAAGAGCGGACGCATATTGAGAGCTATTTGGAAATCCAGCAGTTCCGCTATCAGGATATTCTGGACTATGAGATCCAGATGGATGAGGAGATTTACGGTTACATTATACCGAAGCTTACACTGCAGCCTCTTGTCGAAAATGCGCTTTATCATGGAATTAAGAATAAGCGGGGGAAAGGTAAAATCCTGATTACCGGTAAAAAGCAGGGAGATAAAATCATTTCCAGGTCATTGACAATGGGAAAGGTATGACAGAGGAAGAACTGAACAGTCTCCGGAAAAAGATGGCAGGGACGGATACAGGAGATGAAGCGAAGGGCTTTGGTGTATCGAATGTGAATCAGAGAATCAAGTATTATTACGGGGAAGAATACGGAGTGTTCTTTGAAAGCAAGGAAAATGAAGGCACAAATGCGACGATCATCATAGCGGCTAAAAATATTCAACTTCTATCATAAAAAAACTAACTTTTTCACGGAAAAGCAGAAAATATTCTACCAAAAGAGGAAGATTTTCCGTTTTAAAAGTATGAAAATTTTATTATTATAAGTACATCAAGAGGTTAAGAAAACCCAATGAAGGAGGAACATGTAAATGAAAAAAGAAAAGTGTTAGCAGTATTGTTATGTGCAGCGATGACAGCAGCTTTAGCAGTTGGATGCGGTGGAAGCAAAGGATCTGACAGCAGCGACAAGAGCAGTGATTCATCAAGCTCATCCGATGATGTGATCACAGTAGGCTTCTCACAGGTAGGTGCAGAATCTGACTGGCGTACAGCAAACTCTCAGTCAATGAAAGACACATTCAGCAAAGAAAACGGATATGACCTGATCTTTGATGATGCTCAGCAGAAACAGGAAAACCAGATCACAGCAATCCGTAACTTCATCCAGCAGGAGGTTGATTACATTCTTCTTGCACCTGTTACAGAGACAGGATGGGATACAGTTCTTCAGGAAGCAAAAGATGCAGACATCCCGGTAATCATCGTTGACCGTATGGTTGATGTATCTGATGACAGCCTTTACACAACATGGATCGGAACCGATGCTCTTTGTGAAGGTCGTAAAGCAGCTGAATGGCTGAACGGATTTGCAGAAGCAAAAGGAATCGCAGCATCTGATATCCATATCGCTGATATCCAGGGAACAATCGGATCTACAGCTCAGATCGGACGTACAAAAGGTCTTGAAGAAGGCGTTGACAAATACGGATGGGATCTTGTAGCTCAGCAGACAGGTGAATTTACACAGGCTAAAGGTCAGGAAGTTATGGAGTCTATGCTGAAACAGTATGACAACATCAACGTAGTATACTGCGAGAACGATAACGAAGCATTCGGAGCAATCGATGCAATCGAAGCAGCAGGTAAGACAGTTGGATCTGATATCGCTAACGGCGAAATCATGGTAATTTCTTTCGATACAACACATGCAGGACTTCAGGATGTTCTTGATGGAAAGATCGAATGCGATGTAGAGTGTAACCCACTTCACGGACCACGTGCTGAAGAACTTATCAAAAAACTTGAAGCTGGCGAAGACGTTGATAAACTGAACTATGTAGATGAAGAAATCTTTGCTCATGATGACACAGTTAAATCTGTAAAAGCTACAAACAGCTTAGACGAAGAAAAAGATTTTGATGTAACACCACTTACACAGGATATTCTTGACAAACGTGCATACTAAAATGCATTAGGAAAGTCGGATATATAATTTGACAGACACATAAGGGTGGATGAATAGAGAGGCGTGGTAGATAATAATCGGAATGTGCCGGATATTTATACTACGCCCTCTTTATTGAAAAAAGGAAAGCAGGTGGAAGAGTATGGAGGGTAATGTTGTACTTACAATGCGGGATATTTCCAAGACATTTCCCGGTGTAAAAGCATTGCAGCATGTTGATTTTACACTTCGCAAGGGCGAAATTCACGCTCTGAATGGGTGAGAACGGTGCAGGTAAATCTACACTGATCAAGGTTCTTACCGGTGTACATGAATTTGAAAATGGCGAGATCCGTCTGGATGGAAAAGACGGTCCGATTATTAATAAATCACCTCAGGACGCACAGAACAATGGTATCAGTACTGTATATCAGGAAGTTAACCTTTGTCCGAACCTGACGGTGGCAGAAAATCTGTTTATTGGACGCGAACCAAGAAAAGCAGGATTTATTGACTGGCGTACAATGAACAAACGTGCAACAGAATTGCTTAAGAGTCTTGAAATTGATGCTTCAGCTACCCAGAAGCTGGAAGAGGTTTCTCTGGCAAGACAGCAGATGATCGCAATCGCACGTGCAGTTGATATGAAATGTAAGGTTCTGATCCTTGATGAGCCAACTTCATCTCTGGACGATGATGAGGTTGCAAAGCTGTTCAAACTGATGAACAGACTGAAAGATGAAGGTGTAGGTATTATTTTCGTAACACACTTCCTGGAACAGGTATATGAGGTCTGTGACAGAATCACAGTTTTACGAAATGGGGAACTGGTTGGCGAATACGAAGTCAAAGATCTGCCAAGAGTTATGCTTGTTGCCAAGATGATGGGTAAAGATTTTGATGATCTTGCAGATATCAAGGGAGATCATGCAGAACTCAAAGAATTCATCCCGGTTATCGAGGCAGAAGGACTTAGCCATAAAGGAACGATCAAACCGTTTGATATGACGATCAACAAAGGTGAGGTTGTCGGATTTACAGGACTTCTTGGATCCGGACGTTCGGAACTTGTCCGTGCAATTTATGGAGCTGATAAAGCGGATTCCGGTAAACTGAAAGTTAACGGAAAAGAAGTGAAGATTCATGCTCCGATCGATGCAATGAAGCTTGGTATGGCATACCTTCCGGAAGACAGAAAGAAAGATGGTATCATCGCAGATCTGTCTGTCCGTGAAAATATTATTATCGCACTTCAGGCGAAAAAAGGTATGTTCCATCCAATGAGCAGAAAAGAAATGGATGAAGCAGCAGATAAATATATTAAGATGCTTCAGATTAAGACAGCAAGCCGTGAAACTCCGATCAAGAGTCTGTCAGGTGGTAACCAGCAGAAGGTTATCATTGGTAGATGGCTTCTTACCAATCCGGATTTCCTGATCCTGGATGAACCTACAAGAGGTATTGATATCGGAACCAAGACAGAGATCCAGAAACTGGTACTTGATCTTGCAGATCAGGGAATGGCGGTTGCATTTATTTCTTCAGAAGTAGAAGAAATGCTCCGTACCTGTTCACGTATGGCAGTTATGCGAGACGGTAAGAAGGTTGGAGAAATTTCCGGTGATGAATTATCACGGGAAGGTATCATGAAAGCAATCGCAGGAGGTGAAGAGTAATGAGCACAAATAAATCAACATGGAAAAAGCTTACCTCTATGAGGCTTTTCATGCCACTGGTGTGTCTGCTTGCAATCATTATCGTAGCTACAATTACAATTCCGGGCTTCTTAAGCATGTCTCTTAAGAATGGAGTTCCATACGGATATCCGGTCGATGTGATCAACGTCGCATCCGAGCTGGTTATTTGTCAGTTGGTATGACACTTGTTACAGCAGCTTCCGGAGGACAGGACATCAGTGTCGGAGCTGTTATGGCAGTCGCAGGAGCGTATGCTGCCAGATCCTTCGGTGGGAAGTATCTGTAAACT
>ENA-OQCS01001493-OQCS01001493.1-human-gut-metagenome-genome-assembly--contig:-NODE-1493-length-11938-cov-1.542545_pt1 | contig 11938 bp, 20 predicted proteins | sample MGYA00242757_ERZ504575 | MGnify/ENA primary metagenome ERZ504575 (study PRJEB26092, sample SAMD00036297) | human gut metagenome | host: Homo sapiens | study: EMG produced TPA metagenomics assembly of... | reverse complement strand
CCATCTTGTCCTTCTCTGAGTTTGCGATAGGCAAACCGATTCCAGATTATCCTTATAATTTTCATATGTTTTCGGATCTTTTTCTTTAAATGCGATCACACTCGCATATACATAAGCCTTGCGTGCATCACCAAGTGAATTGTCATTGTACGCAAATACATCAGAAGCGGCTTCGGCAGCTGTCTTCTATATGTAATATCCATGGTTTCCACATAATATTCAAATAATCTGGTGATACGTAATCCTCTGCTTACCGCAAGCGAGAACCATTTGAAATATACCGGTCTGCGTGGTTCCCCCTTCATGATATATTTGCAGACAGCCTCCAGCACATCATCTGATGAAAATTTCTCATATCCGGCTGCAAGCGCCTGATACAGACTTCCATAGAATCTTTTTTTCATATCCGGAGAGATATGCCATACGCATCACAAGCTCTTCGGTAAGCAGATCATGTTTACCAGCATAGCAGAATACCTGCATCCAGAACGGGGTAAGACGATGAAGCAGAGAAACATCCTCACTGATCATCTTCCAGGCTTCTATATAAAGAAGCGGACTTGTACAGCCTTTTTCATATAGTTCTTCCATCATGAACAGTACTTTCGATGGTGTGGTACGATATGTACTGTCAAGTTGAAGCAACAGCCACAAAAGCTGGAAACTGTCCTCTTTCTGCCTGAAAAAATTCTGCAATTTCCATACTGCCTGTCCCCGATCCTTATACAAACCGGTCACTGTACAGAGATAGAGATAAGTTCCGGCTGTTTCCAGTTCTTCTCTTGTAAATTCTTTACCGTGAAAATCTTGAGGATTTTTTTTGCCACATCATCTTTTCCGTCCAGATGTGCCATATATGCCTCCAGAAACTGGTACTCCGGATATTCGCAGCCTGCTTCCCTCAGCTGATTTAATTCAAACCCTGCATTTTCTTTCCATGTCTGAAATTGATCTTGTTTTCCTGATATTCAAGATAATCCTTCACAAGTGCAAGTTTGTGCCTTTTTCTTCTCTGTGTACATCAATATGAATGCGCGCTCCCCTAGATGCAAGGACATGATACGTCAGTTCCTGATACGGACTTCTTACAATGATCTCGCCTATGTGATTTTCTCTTTTTAACTGATCTGCATGAACAAGATAGTTGATCTGAACACTGCTTCCAATAAAATCCTCATCCGTTATCACATGACGCTCTGGCTCCAGGAACTCCCCCTTTGTCTCGATCTCAAGGCGAAGATGTCCCCATCCGCTTCTGTGTATCTCAAAAGATTCCTGCATATCTTCTTCTACATTATAAAATTCTGCTGCGGTAGTTTTTAAGGATACGGAAACAGGATCTTTTTCCTTCAGACTGATCAGAAATTCCTCCAGATGCTGATAAGTTACTGGCTGTCCGGACAGACCTGCATACAACGCTTTCTGCTTTTTGTCTGCTTTCCTGAACATCATACAAAAAATCTTTTTCGGTAAAAAGATGATAAGCTTCTCGAAAATCTTTTCTGGCAATCTCGCAAAAATGTCTGCATATCATCAACTTTTCCTACAGACTTATGATTTCTTCTTTTATTGCCTCAATTGCAAACGGAAGCTTGTACTCTCCTATGCTGGAAGTCACACAGAGCCAGCCTCTGCATATATCACCAGCCTGCATTCCCACTGCGTCAATTCCATAAGGCAGCCGTACGGTTGTACCCGAAAACCGACTGTTTCCCGGAACAAATCTTCGATCTGAGGAAGTAATATATCCCTGTATCTTATCATTGTTCTCCGTTCCAAGATACAGCTCCCCCTTGTGTAGTCGTTCCTGCTTTGATCTTTATCTCCAGTTTTTCTTTTGAAAGGAGTTCCGGCTGATCATATTTGAATTTTCCATTGAGTATCTGTTCTATCTTTTTTTTCAAAATAGTTCACCTGATTATCCTTGAAGTGTATTTTTCTCATATAAAATTTATTATACACTACATCCTGAGGATACGCAAATCATATAATTTTATGGGAAAAGCACGTTGCTCCAGCCTCTGACATATTCTATATAGAAGCCCCTTTTGAGGTGGATATTTGAAAACTTTTCAGAAACCTTTGACCGCAGCAGAGGAACGGCTCTGCCTCAGACGCTGCCAGGAAGGGGATCCGGAAGCAAAACGTATTCTGATCGAACGTAATCTTCGTCTGGTTGCCCATGTTGCAAAAAAATATCAGGGAAACGGAGAAGAACTGGAAGATCTGATCTCTATCGGTACGATCGGACTGATCAAGCTATTTCCACCTTCAATTCAGAACGTTCTGCCAGGCTGTCCACTTATGCCGCCCGCTGTATTGATAACGAACTTCTTATGATGCTGCGTGCAAGAAAGAAATGTTCACGTGAAGTTTCTCTTTATGAACGATCGGAACAGACAAAGAGGGAAATGAGATCAGTCTGCTGGATATTATCGAAAGTCCGCCGGTGGATATCGTAGAAGAATATTCTACCCGTCAGGATATACGATTTCTTTTTTCTTCTATGAAGATATCCTGACACCAAAAGAATACCAGGTCATCTGCTGTCGTTATGGACTGTTTGAAAACAACGAAATGACACAGCGTGAAATCGCCGATCAGCTTCATATCAGTCGTTCCTATGTCTCCAGAATCGAAAAAAACGCATTAAAAAAATTAAAAACTCTCTTCGGTTGATTTTCTGTCAGAAATACTCTAAAATTAGAAACAGACTGAGATGTCTTCAGTCGGAAGGAGGTTTTCTTTTCATATGACAGATACAACTGAACGATCAGGCTTTGTATATATTCACAAACTATTGAAACAACTGCTGATTCTTCTGCTCTGTACTGTTTGATCGGAACAGGTTTTGCACCCGCTTCGGTCTCTGCAGCCTCACGGCCTGTAACGATCAGCAGCTGTAAGATTTCAGGAAAAAGCAAAGTCCGCGTAACCGCTGTCACGGCAAATCCACGTAAAATATCCGGATCTCGCTGTTACCTTTTTGCACTGACTCCGGGCATGTCGGCCAGACCAGTAGCATCCTGTAAAAAATCAAAAAAAATGACATTTACCTGTAAATTAAATTCCGGTGGTGTCAACCTTCTGAATTCCGGTTTTGCTGTCGCTTCTCGGAATTCCAGTGGGAAATATACCTATATCAGCACACGCAGATTTATTTCCAACCCCGGTGCACTGGCCAAATATCGATATCGTTTTCCAAAGTCCATCTCCAAAAAGGGACTTCAGTCAATGCTGACATGATGGAAGATGCGGAAGAACTGAATGTACGAAATTCTGTGATCAATATTGATTTCAGTCAGCTGATCGCACCAACCGCACTTCAAAATTCCAGGTACTCTTACTCCTGGAAATACCAGGGACAAACTTACTGGTTTGTAAAAGATTCTGTCTCTTATTACGACAGACAGCTGCTTGCACTGAATTCCACTTCATCTGTAAATTCTGCTGTTCTGCTTCTGAGTTGCGCAGTTGACCTGACCAGCCTGATCTATCCACAGGGACGCCAGCAGGGACATGCTTTTTATGCCTGGAATACCAAAGACCGTTCTGCGAGAAAGCAGCTGCAGGCAACACTGAATTTTCTGGCCAGACGTTACAGTACTTCCACAAAAAAATACGGACAGATTTCCAACTGGATCATCGGAAATGAAGTCAATAATTACAACACTTATAATTACGCCGGTTCCCAGACACTGAGACAGTATTCTCAGATTTATGCAGATCAGTTTCGTCTTGCCTATAATACACTGGTCAGTGTTTATTCTAATGCAAGAGTTTATATTTCACTTGATCATCTGTGGAATACAAATTATGTGAATGGAACCTTTGCTTCACGAAAAATGCTGGATTCTTTTGCTTCAAAGATACGTGCCGGTGGAAATCTGCAATGGAACCTTGCATATCACCCATACAGTTCTCCACTGACAGAGCCTCGTTTCTGGGCGAATACAAACGGGCAGCTCACCAAATCACTTACAACGCCTGTGATCAATATGGGAAATATCCGCCTGCTGACCAGCTATATACGTCAGAAATATGGTTCAAAAACAAGGATCATTCTGTCCGAGACCGGTTATACTTCTGTTCAGAGAAAACACAATGTTGAAAATCTGCAGGCAGCTGCGGTTGCCTACAGTTACCTTCTTGCTGAATCAGATAATATGATCGACTCACTGATCATTCATCGTCAGATCGACCACAAAGAAGAGATCAAACAGGGACTGAATCTTGGATTATGGACAACCGACGCCAGATCTGCTGATTTTGAATCTGCCAACACAAAGAAAAGATCCTGGAGTGTCTTTAAATATATGGACAGCAGTCGTTCTGCTTCCGAAACCGCATTTATTCCATCCACGATCGGTGTCAGCAACTGGAAATCGCTGATCCCTTCATACAGTTCCAAACTCTATAACAAATCAAACTGTACCATCGGAGCACTTGAACAGGTAAATGCATATCGCCGCGGTGCTTCCATATATCAGAGCTGGTCTCCTTATGGTGCTGTTACAACTTCACATAAAACAGGAAATACCTTTACTGCTCTTCATGATATCCGCCGAAACAAAAACAGTTTATGGGGATTCTCACAAAAAATGAAACGCAGTCTTTCCTTTAAATCATATCCAAATTTCTGCACAACGCTCCGCGCAAGTGGTGCACAGAATGGATATGTACAGATCAAATTGCGCTTTTACAGTGGAAAACATATCTTCGAATGTGCCAGAATTGTACCTGCTGATCAAACTGTCCGTTTAAAAACGTCTCTTGCGAAATGGAAATATCGCAGTAAAGTAACTAAAATTCAGGTTATGGCAGCCCCTGTAAATGGTAGTCAGTGGAACGCCAACGCTCAGCTTGTTATGAATGCCCCTGTGCGCAGTCGCTAAATTTTTCATTAAATAAAAAAGAGCAGATATCACTTCTCATGAGGATATCTGCTCTCTTTTTATTCTAAATTCTGTTTACAGATTCGTCTGTATTTTATGCCTCGGCCCTTCGAAGGAGATCATACTTTTCAATCTCTGTTCCAAGGTCTACGGCAAGTTTCTGCTGCGGATGCGGTGCACTTTCTACAGAATTTCCATCTTCATCATAGATTGCACGAACGGTTGCTGTGATATTTCTGCCATCCGGTTTCATGATCTCAATCATCTCACCAACAGTAAACTTATTTCTCTGCGTAATATGTGCGAAACCATTTTCATCAACTTCTTCTGCATATCCCAGATAAGTATATTCTTTTACATACGTATTGTTGTCATAAATCTGCGTATGTTCATCTGGTTTGCCATAAAAGAATCCTGTCGTAACTGACGTACGTACAATTGAAATCTGTTCCTGATACCAGGACATATTTGCCTTATATTTTTCCGGAGACTCCATATAATCATCAATTGCCTTGCGATAAGTTCTTGCAACAGTTGCCACATAAAGAGCAGTCTTCATGCGTCCTTCAATCTTCAGGCTGTCGATACCACTGTTCAGGATATCATCCATATGCTCTACCATACAGAGATCCTTGGAGTTGAAGATATAAGTTCCTCTCTCATTCTCAAATACCGGCATATATTCACCAGGACGTTTTTCTTCCACAATAGAATATTTCCAACGACACGGATGTGTGCATGCCCCCTGATTCGCATCTCTTCCAACCAGATAATTGCTGAGCAGGCATCTTCCGGAATAAGAAATACACATTGCTCCATGAACAAAAGTCTCGATTTCCATATCATCCGGAATATGTTCACGGATCTCACGGATTTCTTTCAAAGAAAGTTCCCTTGCCGTTACGACACGTTTCGCGCCGAGCTTATACCAGAAACGGTATGTCTCATAGTTAGTATTGTTTGCCTGTGTACTGATGTGGCATTCTATTTCTGGACAAATTTCACGGGCATAGGTAAAAATTCCCGGGTCTGCAATGATCAGTGCATCCGGTTTCAGTTCTTTCAACTCCTGCAGATATTCTCTTACTCCCGGAAGGTCATCATTATGCGCCAGAATATTTACTGTCACATAAACCTTTACTCCATGTTCATGTGCAAACGCAATTCCCTCTGCCATATCTTCATGTGTAAAATTCTTGGCTTTTGCGCGGAGGCCAAATGCTTCTCCACCTATATATACCGCATCTGCACCAAATACAACGGCTATTTTCAGTACTTCAAGACTGCTTGCAGGTACCAGTAACTCTATATTTCTCATACTTCCTCCTTAACGCTCAAAGACACGCCGTCTCCCAGCGGAATAATACTTGTCATAAGCTGTGGATGGTGTTTCAGTTCATACAAATACTCTCTCATACGCTTGTAAATCGTACGGTTTCTTCGTTCCACAAGATAATGGGATTCAATCAGCTCGCCCTCCTGAAGTACGTTATCTGACATCAGACTCCGCCCGGGGCAAGCAGCCGCACCACATCCGCAGCCAGTGAATATACTGTCCCTTGGCCGCATCCATAAAATCAGATCATATGATCCCGAAAGTCTTTCAGAATTTGCCCTGCGTCTCCTTCCAAAAAGGTAATCTGCGACTCACAGCCGGCTCTTCGGAAATTCTCCCTTCCTTTGGAATTCTCTTTTCATAATTTTCAATCGTTGTGATATGCATTTCAGGCTGACTGTACTCACACATAAGAAGTGTGGAGAAGCCAACGGCTGTCCCCACTTCCAGAATACGCTGCGGCTTCTTAAGTGCCAGCAATGTCTTTATAAAGCTCTGCATCTCCTTACGAATGATCGGAACTCCCTCAGACAACGCAGAACACTCCAGTTCATCAAGAAATGGAGTGTTCCCTGCATCAAGGGAATTAATAAACGTACGCATTCTCTCTTCTACGATCACGAAGTTGCTCCTTCCTGCTCTGCATCACCTGCAAGAATTCCCATGATTCTGTTTGGTGTATAGGCAGTACTGAGTAGATATGTGCCTGGTTTCATTTTCCCACTGTAATTTGAAAGTTTTTCCTGTACCCAGAACACCAGCGTATCCTCGATCAGTCCTTTACTCTTTAATGTCTTTGCGATATCATAACTTGTTGCATCTTCTTTGATCACAACAGTTACTTCCTGTCCTTCTCCCGGGTTCATCGCCTGCTGGTTAAAAATGTTATACCCAACTGGTAGGTAACCTTACCGATCCAGATCACGAGGACAGCCACACAAACATACAAAGCTATTTTAAAAAATCCTCCTGCAACGATCACTCCAGCCGCACCTACCCGGTCTTTGGTATCTCCCATATCTGCTCCTTTCTGTGTACTGATCAGATCTCATCAAACTGCACTGCTCAGATTTCCGGCACCTTGATCTCAATTCCGTCTGTCAATGTCTTACAAATCTGCTGCATCATCCTGCAAAGTGCCAGTTCCGCATCAAGATAAGCATTTACCTCCGGATTTCTTCGAAGTTCTGCTGATTCTCGTGCCAGCTGTTCCGCATCCTGAAGCAAATTTCCTCTTTCTTCATTCTGAAGCCGGAAGTTATCTGACCGGAAATGCTGCACTCTCGAGGCCAGTTCCGGATTTTTTTTCAGGATTGCCTCCTGTTTCTTGTAAGTTCTGTACACATCGCTCTTCTGGATAGATTCAGAAGAAGATGAATGTTTCTGTTTACAGCATCCATGTTATTTATGCCTCCATAATGATCGGCAGGATCATCGGACTTCTCTTTGTTCGCTTCCACAGGAAATCACTGAGTGCATCTTTTACTGTATTCTTGATCTTGCCCCAATCTGTAATGTTACGTTCCAGACAGGAATCTAACGCATTTTCTACGACTTCTTTTGCATCTTCCATCAGATCCTCGGACTCTCTTACATAGACAAATCCTCTGGATACAATATCCGGTCCGGCAAGAACCACATTGCTGTGGCGTTCAAGTGTCATAACAACGATCATGATACCATCCTCTGACAGATGCTGACGGTCACGAAGTACGATATTACCGACATCACCAACCCCCAGACCATCTACAAAGATCGCACCTGTATGAACAGAGCCGGTAACTGCTGCACTGTTTGCATCCAGCTCCAGAACATTACCGGAAGCAAGGATAAAGATATTCTCTTTCGGAATACCAAGATCTTCTACGACATGTTTCTGTGCAGTCAGATGTCTGTATTCACCATGAACCGGAATCGCATACTTTGGTCTTACCAGAGAATAGATCAGTTTGATTTCTTCCTGGCAGGCATGTCCGGATACGTGAACATCCTGGAAAATAACCTTTGCACCCTTCATGGACAGCTCATTGATAACCTTGGAAACGGCTTTCTCATTTCCAGGAATCGGATTTGAACTGAAAATGATAGTATCATTCGGTTTAATTGTAATCTTCTTGTGGATATTCGCAGCCATTCTGGAAAGAGCCGCCATGGATTCACCCTGGCTTCCTGTTGTGATCAGAACAACTTTTTCATCCGGATAATTTTTTACCTGGTCAATTTCTATCAGAGTATTTTCCGGAATACGAAGATATCCGAGTTCAGAAGCAACGGAAATGATATTGACCATGCTTCGTCCTTCTACAGCTACTTTACGTCCAAATTTATATGCGGTATTAATAATCTGCTGTACACGGTCTACATTAGATGCAAATGTCGCAATGATGATTCGTGCATTTTTGTGTTCATTAAAAAGATTATCGAATACATGTCCTACCGTACGCTCTGACATGGTAAATCCCGGACGTTCTGCATTCGTACTGTCACACATCAGTGCAAGTACACCTTTCTTACCGATCTCGGCAAAACGCTGCAGATCGATCGCATCACCAAATACCGGTGTATAATCCACCTTAAAGTCACCTGTATGGACAACAATTCCTGCAGGTGAATAAATTGCGAGTGCAGAAGCATCCTGGATACTATGATTTGTTTTGATAAATTCAATGGAAAAATCACCAAGGTTGATAACCTGTCCATGTTTTACTTCTTTTAGTTTTGTGGAACGTACAAGGTTGTGTTCCTTCAGTTTATTTTGTGATCAGTCCAAGTGTAAGTTTTGTCGAATAGACCGGAACATTAACCTCTTTCAGGATATAAGGAAGCGCACCGATATGATCCTCATGTCCATGTGTGATCACAAAGCCTTTTACTTTGGAAATATTTTCTTTCAGATAAGTAACATCCGGGATGACCAGATCGATACCAAGCATATCATCTTCCGGGAAAGCAAGACCACAGTCAACAACTACAATACTATCTTCATACTCAAAAGCAGTAATGTTCATTCCAATCTGTTCCAGTCCACCTAACGGAATGATCTTCAGTTTTGAAGTACCCTTACGGCCACGACGCGCATTCCCTCTTGGCTGTTGTGTTTTATTGTTTCTGGAAAACGGCTTCGTTGCTGCCTTTGGCTGCTGTACTGCTGCTAATTCTCCTGCAGCAGCTATTTCCTGTCTGTCAGAATGTTTCTCATAATGTCTGCTATTCGTTTTCTGCTGTTTATAATGGAAATTTTTCTGTTTTCCCATCGGTTTCTTTGTATTATTATCACCTGGTTTACGATTTCGGCCGTTATATTTTCTGATTTTATTATATTCTCTGTGATTTTCTCTTTCTTTATTTACGCTCACATTTTCATTTATATTTTCGCTCAATCAAGCACCTCCATATTCTGTGCAATGCAGAAAACACCTGTCATGTGTCCTCTGGAATCAAACATTTTGGCACACTAATGCAGGAATGCGCTCACATTCCGTTACTGTTCACTCCTTTCACAGCAACTTGACCAAAATGCATTCCAGATCACCTTCGGTGATTGCATTTTGCCCCGTATGTCTCGGGATTGCCATAAATATGACAAAACACCTCGCGGGATATTACCTGTGAATAGTAACCACATTCCTTCTTAGTCTGCCTGTCACTGATTCTTACGTTCCTAGTGACGCCTGTTTCTTATAGTATGTTTCTTACATTTCAAAATCCACGTCTTCAAGCATTTGTTCAAAAACTTTATAAACAGCCTGCAGTTCGTCCTCATCTTCGAGCATTTCATAGCAGGCCTCCGGATCTGTATCCTTCGATACATCCTTCAAAATATAGGCAGACGCTTCATCTTCCATAGAATCCGATACAAGAAGATACGATACTCCTCCGATTCTTGTCTGTTCCTCAATAAAAAACTCTTCTACTGTCCCATCGGCCAGCTGAAATCTGATTTTTTCCATACTATCACCTTTATGTTACATTTTAAGGGAATCCAGATATCCCTGTAAAATAAATACTGCTGCAATTCCGTCGAGATACTCTTTACGATTCTCTCTGCGCACACCAGCCTCCATCAGGTCCGATCCGCCGAAACTGTTGTCAGCCGTTCGTCCCACATGATCACTTCAAGGCCTGTACGCTTCTTAAGCATCTCCCCGAATTCCAGAGCTTTCTCTGCACGCTCACCGACAGTATTGTTCATATTCTTAGGATATCCAAGAACGATCTTTTCTATTTCGTACTCTTTCACGAGTTCTTCTACTTGGGCAAGCGTCCGGCGAAGTTATTTTCCTGTTTTCGCCAGATTGTCTCTAATCTCTGAGCAGTCACTCCCAACGGGTCACTGACTGCCACACCTACGGTCTTTGAACCATAATCTAATCCCAGGATCCGCATCACTTATCGTTCCCAGGATTTATTCTTAATGTATTCATTAAGAAGTTCTTCTACCAGCTCATCTCTCTCAACTTTCATGATCATGCTTCTCGCACCCTTATGACTGGTAATATAGGTAGGATCTCCGGACATAATATAGCCGACGATCTGGTTCACCGGATTATATCCTTTTTTCATCCATTGCATTGTAGACCAGGTCCAGAACCTCTTTTACTTCAAGATCTGCATCTGGTTTTGTTCTGAAATACTGTGTATTTCCTAAATTGTTTTCTGCCATTTTACTCACGTCCTTAATAAGATTTCCCTTTTATTTTAATATAATTCCATATAAAATACAAGAACACATTTTCAGAACATTTTTTCTCATAAATCAAATAATATATAAGCTTACACTTCTTTTGTTTCCAAAATGTGATCTCTGACAAAAGCAACTGCTTTTACTGTAACAAGGTCATTTACCCTATGTGCATCCGTTTTGCTGATGACTGCACGCACATATTCTCTGCTGTGGCCAACATACCATGGTCTGCATCAATCTCAATCTCTTCCTCCAGGAGAAGTTCCATTTTTTTTCCGATCATCGCCTCTTCATATTCTCTGGCACGAATCTCATGCAGTTCGAGCATCCGGTCGCTGCGCTGCGCCTTTGCCGCTTCAGTCAGCTGACCATCCATGGATGCCGCTTTTGTTCCATGTCTTCTGGAATATTTAAAAATATGCGTCTCATAAAAATGAATCTTCTTTACGAATTCATAAGATTCTTCAAAATCCTCTTCTGTTTCCTGTGGAAATCCCACAATCACATCTGTTGTAAGTGCAGGTGCCGGATAAAAACTTGCGGATCAGTTCACATTTTTCCGCATACTCCTGTGCACTGTAACGGCGATTCATATTTTTCAAGTTTTATTGCATCCGCTCTGCAGGGATAAATGAAAATTGCGGACACACTTTCCTGTTTTCACAATACCTTCCAGAAATTCCTCTGTGATAATTCTTGGCTCCAATGAGCCAAGACGAATCCTGCTGATTCCTTCCACTCTGCTTACTGCCTGAATCAGTGAAAGAAGACTTTCTCTTTCTTCTTTCGGGAAATCCACACCATAGGAACTTAAATGAATACCGGTGAGCACAACTTCTTTATATCCTTTGGAAGCAAGTGTCTCAACTTCTCTTAATACGTCCGCAATCTTACGGCTGCGCACACGGCCTCTTGCAAACGGAATGATGCAGTAAGTGCAGAACTGATTGCATCCATCCTGTACCTTAATGTAGCACGAACATGCTCGCTGTCTGCTCAATGGAAAGCTCCTCATATTCTTTG
>ENA-OQCS01001491-OQCS01001491.1-human-gut-metagenome-genome-assembly--contig:-NODE-1491-length-11951-cov-2.025710_pt1 | contig 11951 bp, 15 predicted proteins | sample MGYA00242757_ERZ504575 | MGnify/ENA primary metagenome ERZ504575 (study PRJEB26092, sample SAMD00036297) | human gut metagenome | host: Homo sapiens | study: EMG produced TPA metagenomics assembly of... | reverse complement strand
AATATCTGGGCGTTTTTTCAATTCGATCTTGCGGAAACCGACTTTCACCGGAATAACCTCAGTCGTGTTGCTGCCGTTTTTCAAAGTGGCGATCAGTGTGTAGAGAACCGGAGTTTCGGCAGTCCATTTCTCAGGATTGCTTATTGCCATGTCGGTGGAAACTTTGCCCGAACCTTTGACCGACGAAGTAGCGACTTCTTTGCCGGCCTTATCTAACAGTTTCAGGTCGACTGTCCCGCTGCCTTTCAGGTTCAGGGAAACATTTAAAGTACCGTCTTTATATTGTGCATCCAAATCCGGAGTCACGCGGATGTCCTGAATGTATTTCGGAGTGCGGGCATAGAGGTAGCAGTCGCGGCCCACTCCGGAGAGGCGGAGGAAATCCTGGTCTTCCAGATAAGTCCCGTCGCACCAGCGGAACACCTGGAATGCGATCAGGTTTTTCCCTGGTTTCAGGTATTTGGTCAGATTGAATTCGGCTTCAAGTTTGCTGTCTTCACTGTAGCCGACGAATTGTCCGTTCACCCAAAGATACATGTTTGATGTGACAGAACCGAAATGAGCGAATATCTCTTTTCCTTTCCAGTCTGCCGGAACCATGATCTCTTTACGGTAAGAACCTACGTGGTTGTTTTCCGTAGGAACTTCAGGCGGGTTGTTCTTGAACTGCTTCTCCAAGGATACCCGACATTCACATAGATCGGGTCGCCATAACCGTTCAGTTCCCACAAGCCGGGTACTTTCAGATTATCCCATCCCTTGTCGTTGAAGTTCACCTGGTAAAAATCTGTCGGGCGCATATCTGCATTTTTTACCCAGAAGAATTTCCAGTTACCGTTCAAGGTCATAAAATTCCCGGATGATTCCTTACATCCTTTCAATGCACTGTTTTCGTCTTCGTATGCGAAATAGTTGGTGTGCATGGGAGCTCTGTTGATCTCGTTTACGTTAGGATCTTTCCACTCGTTTTTTTGAGCGAAAGCTGCCGTCCCGAGCAGGGGCAGGCAGCAAGCAAGTACGTTTAGTTTCATAAGATGTTATTTATTTACGGTTTTTCAGGATTTCAATCAATCCATTTTTGCCATTTTACATTATCGTTATATCCGGCTTCCACCATTGTTTCAATGAATTGCATACCTCTTACGCCATCGTATACGGTCGGGAAATCCAAGCAGTCTCCACTGGGTGTTTCTCCGTTTTTGATAGCTCTGACGGTAAGTGAGAAATTGCGGTAGATATTGGCAAAAGCTTCGATAAAACCTTCCGGGTGTCCTGCCGGAGTTCGGGTATTCCACAGGCTTCGGGGGTCAGGTAGCCGTTGTTGCCGATATCCAATATTTCAGTCGGACGATCTCTCCATCTCAATGTCAGCGTGTTCGGCTCCATCTGGCGCCATTCCAGTCCGCCTTTTTCACCATAAATACGGATGCGGATATTATTGGCTTCGCCAGTTCCGATCTGTGTTGCGGTCAAGACGCCTGTCACACCGTTTTCGTAGCGAAGGAATGCCGCCCCGTCGTCATCGATCGGACGTCCGGGAACGAATGCCTTCAGGTCGGCACATAGTTCTTTGACTTTCAGTCCGGTAATATATTCGCTCAAATGCCAGGCATGTGTTCCGATATCCCCTATACAACCGGCTTTGCCGGAACGTTTCGGTCTGTGCGCCATCCGGCATTGTTGCCACCTAGCAATTCGATACGTTCGGAAAGCCATCCTTGCGTATATTCTACATAGACGCGGCGCAATTTTCCGAGTTCGCCTTTCGCGATACGGGCTTTCGCCTCTTTTACTGCCGGATAGGCCGAGTATACATGTGTCAGAGCCAGCACTAATCCGGTCTCTTCCACTTTTTTCTGTAGTTGTTTGGCCTCTTCGAGTGAGAACGTCATCGGTTTATCCACGACCACATGGAACCCTCTTTCAAGAGCCATCATAGCTGGTTCAAATGCCAACGGTTGGGAGTCACGATCGTGACAAAATCCATCCTTCTCCTTCCGGTAAGGTCATTTCGTGTTCGAACATTTCTTGGTAAGTGCTGTAATCCGGTCTTCCGCAAAAAGTACGATAAACCGGAGCTTTTGGATATCTCAGGGTCTACGCTGAAACATCCGCAAACTAATTCGATCTGATTGTCCATAAAGGCTGCGCGACGGTGGATCGCCCCGATGAAGGCGTCACTACCTCCTCCAACCATTCCCATTCTTAATTTTCTGTTCTTCATGATATTATTAAATTAGCAATTCGGTGAATTGAGATATTGCCCAAAGTTACAAAATGTTGTAATAAGTGCAATGTGTTTTGCAATAAATAATTTGTTATGCGAAGTGTATATGTCATATACAAAAAAAACTTGATTCCGAAAATCAATATCACTGTATCACTTTTTATTTTTAACTGACTGTATATTAGTATGATGATATGCAATTGGTGCTTGAAATATCTATCACGCTTATATCACTCATATGTCACCGCTTTTTTATAAGTTAAAAGTCTTTTTAGGACTTGCTTAGCTCAACTACCTGATATATAGTACCTCTGTTGCTTCTTTTCGAAGGAATGCCGTTTCGCTTCAAAAGCGTCCGAAGTTGGAAATGACGGTTTTTGTGTAGCTGAAATCACGTTGTTTCTGCTTGATCCGCCCTAAAATCTCTATCGACAGAAGAAATTCGCCTACCTCATTCTTTTCGGGAGTCGGAAATATTGCAGGAACAGTTGTTCTTCGGGCGGTATTTGCTGGAACTGCCGGTTGTTGGCGACTATTTCGGTTTCTTCCTCGTGTGTGAACCAGTAGCGTTCGCCGTTGGCCAATGCTTCCATCGCCTGTGCATACAGCTGCTCGTAGTCGATCGGTTGTATATAATCGATGGTGTCTGTGACTTCGATGCAAATGAAACGTCGGCTACCGGTCGGGTCGGTCAGGATATTGAAGTTGTTGCTTGTCGCGATGAATGTGGCGTACGTCTTAAATTCCTGTTGGCCGTCTGATAGGGCAGCGTGTACTGACATTCGCTTTTTGCAGGATATGCTTCAGGTAACTTTGGTGTGTATCCTTGACGGAATCGAACTCGTCTATGTTTACCAGGGCATAGCGGTGCAAAGCCAACTCCGTATCCCGGCGCTTGCTGAAATCGATGCTGTCTGTGTAGAACTGCCGCAGTTCGGGAGGCAGGATGTTCAGGCAATAAGTCGATTTGCCGCATCCCTGGTCGCCGACCAGTAGGGGAGTAGTGCTGTTGCCATGTTCCCGGTCCAACCCTAACCAGTGCGCTACCATACTGAGGAACCATCTGTGGAAGTGGTCTGCCCATCGGATATTGTTGCAAGGTACGCGTTTGGCAAGCTTCCGGATATGATCTTTGCCATCCCATTTGGCAGATGTCCGAGATATTCTTCTATCGGGAAAAAAAGTGGGTCTGTTGTCCGAGTAAACATATCGTTCGATGTCTTTATCCCAGACGTTCAACCCTTCTTTGTGCGCTTCCGTACAGATGGAGTTGCGGACTTCGCGGGTGAAAGGCTGAATGTGAAACGTAGGAGCGATTTGTCTCGGTATTCCACTTCGCCACTCATCTTGTTGTTTCTGATTTCGTAACGGCGCAGCATGAATTCTTCTAATTGCAAAGTCAGCGACATGATTTCAGGCATGAATGTTTTTCCGGCGAGCGCTTCTTTCAGTGTGTAGACAGATCGGAAAGTCATGCGGATTTCCATCTCTTTGGATCTCAGATCGTTGTAAAGCAGTGTGCATTGTACGGCATCCTCTTCCGGGATACCGGCTTTCAGGCAATTATCGGCTAATAGGGTAAAGACCGGCTTGAGATCCCCGTCTTTTATCTGTCCTGATTTTCGGATGGCGTCTACCATCGCTATGCTGAACAGTGTAGCGATCCGATAGTTGCGTGACATACCGGGCATTAGCCTTTGAAGTGGTTCGGATGGTTCTTCCGGGACGATACGGATCTCTTCCGAATCCGCCATCCGCATCGGTTGCTCGATCCGGATGGCGACGGCATCGGGGTTGTATACCGGCTGCGGATCGTAGCTCATGCGGCATCCGTGCTGTAGGACCGGTTCTTTCAGTGTGATGTTACGTCCTAATTGTGGCTGGTAGTATTTAACTGCCGTCAAGTAGGCTTGCGAGTGGAATCGTTTGACCTGTTCGGGTGAGCGTGGAAGCGTCCCGTCCGGCAGTGTGAACGGGATCACTATTTTCACGCTTTTCCCGCTAAAGCCGACGAATGCCAGTAGCGTTTGCGGCATCATGGCGGCTTGTTGCCGGATTTGTACCGCTTCTTGCAAGTCGGAAAGATGGTTTACTTCGAGCAGCACCAATCCCGAATAGTCGCGCATGGGAGGGGCGGGTTCGCCTGTCTTGCGGAAAGTCCCTCCGAAAACGACCACCGGAAGTTTCTGTATGTAGCTGTTTTGCGTGCCGGGCAGTGCAAACATGGCTTTGTCGCGTGTGGTGCTGACCGGTTTGTTGAGATTCTCTGTTCGTAGGGCAGCCTGCAGTTTTTCCATTTCGACGGAACGCATGACGAGCGTCTCCTTTTCATATCGATATAACGTTACCTTCATCTTTGATTGTTTTTTATCATGAATTTCTACTTGCAAATCATTTCCACCTTTCAAACTTGAGTCTTTTCATGAACTTCTTCATTTCCGGATCAGCCTTGATGCATAGCCGTTTAGCTTTCACGCGATGAGGCGTGCAGTCTTTCGGGTTTCATATCCTTCACTTCCGGCCGAGAGGAACAATGTTCCTATGCCGTGAAGGTTTATGGTGTACCCCATATCCAGTTGGAACTGGATTTCGCGTCCGATTTCGATTATGGCAGCCAGTATTTCGCCTCTTGAAAGCGTGCACCGGGTAGAGATACATGTAGCCAGTTGTTCGGTCGATACTTGCCCGGATGTTACCGGGACACCATAATAGCGGATTTTTTCTGTTTCTCCGCTTTTGTCCACTTTGGGACGTACTACATAAGCGTGTGACATAAGCTGTATTTTTGATAAAACCAATGAATAAAACTGAGAGAAGTGCCTAATTAACTTCTTTACACCCGGATTTACATTTCTGAACACCCGGGTGACGGCGGTCTGTACATGGGGGTGTAGGGGTTGGAAACATCCGGATGTATATGACTTTAAGTCCTTACAAAGATAATAAAAATATGGAGGAAATGCAAGAAAATCAATGGTTTTTTTAAAAATAAATGAGACTTGTTTTAATACACAGTCAACCTATTTCAGGACGAGACAAGTGATGGATGGTGATAGGGAAGTGATACATAAAAAAGGGCATGTATCACTCTTTATCGTTGATAATTAATATGATATCATGAAAAAGTGATAGAGTGATATTACAAAATATATACAAGAAAAAATAGGGAGGAAGTTTTTTACTTCCTCCCTAGTCTGATTGTTTAGGAGTAGATATTATTCGTAATACGGGTTCTGTATGATTGCCGGATTACGTAAAGTCTCTTCTAACTTGATAGGGGCGAAATACATCTTGTTGTCCCATTTGCGTTTCTCAATATAGTTCAGATTGAGAACTGTCCAGGTGTAATTATAGACTTCTTCGTCATGAACATACGGTAAAGATGCTGTCTTGCCCGGTTTTAAACGGCCGACAATTGATACACCGGTTAATTTCTTGTTTCCGATTTCCGGTGCAATCATCCAGCGACGTATGTCATAATAACGTGAATGTTCATAAGTTAATTCGACACGACGTTCATGGCGCAGGAATTCACGCAGATCACTTTGGTTGAATGTTTGTCCGCGAACAGCCAATGTGGCTTTGGTATCTGGACGACCGATACGTCCACGGATAGCGTCTATATAAATGACTGCTTCATCCAATTTGTTTAATTCGATACAGGCTTCGGCTGCAATCAAATACATTTCGGCTAAGCGGATGTAAGGCATCGGACAAGTTTGGAAGTTGTGTTCGTTGGCTGCTACAGAACCGTCGATCAATTTCTTTTCCAAATAGCCGGTGTAAGTACCATTCCAGTTTTCGATCTGTCCCATACGGGTATCAACGCCGACCATACCATTGAATTTTTCCTGCTTGATGGGATTGTTATCGTCATCAACTGAATATATGGCATTGACGTTATTGCCGCCTTCACTTAATTCATAATAACCGAATTGCAGGTTACCCAGTGGAGTCGCATCGAACACGGCTCCATCGGAAGCTCTGGGGCGTCCCCACTCTGCACCATCATAACCGATAGTTGCATAGAAACGTGGTTCACGGTTCATATACGGATTTTCGGTGGTTGATTCACCCGGTTTCAATAGCGTATTCGGGATTTTACCTTCTTCTGTTTCGAAAGCCATCACCAAGTCATGTGTCGGAGCTGTTCCGGCCCAGTTGTGATAACCGTTCGGCCCATGCAATAGGGCTACACGGTTACGAACCCAGTTGTCGGCATTCAAATCTTTGTTTACATACTGTTTCGACCAGATAGTCTCTTCGTTGTTCGTGATAATGATGTTATGGAATTTTTCTGCAATTTCCTTGATGGTACCGGCATTACAGTCAATCAAAGAGTAATTGCTGTCATTGATAACATCTTTAGCGGCATCTAATGCTTGTTGATATAATGCTTGACGGTCACCTGTATATTGGTTACACTCTAATTTATTGACGGTACGATCAGCAAACAATGGGCTGGCTACATGCAGTAACAGACGTGCTTTTAATGCTTTAGCTGCTCCTTTGGTAGCACGACCTAAATTGACACCGATTTGTTGTTCAGGTAATAGTTGGTAGCTTGTTCGATGTCTTTCAGAATAAAATCCATTACATCCGCAACATTGGCACGTGGTAAATTTAAGGCCGAAGCTTCTTCAATGCTATACACTTTGTCTACGATGGGTACGCCACCGAAACCACGGAGCAACTCAGTGTAGATATATGCCCGAAGGAAATAAGTTTCTCCTTTCAATATATTCAAGTCTACACCGGTCTTTTCAGGAACGTTGTCGATATTTGCCAAAACCAGATTGGCACGATAGATCTTTGTATTGCTTGCTCCATTTGAACGGCAGTCGTCACGGTCGTAAGCGCCCAAGTTGCTCGGTGAGACGGTCGCTTCGTTGATATCACGGCATCCGTATACGTGCGTAAAGAAAGCATCATCTGTCCAGGCGTCTGATTTACTTCTTGTGCTATGTCGCATACGTACGAATAGACATCGTTGACAACCGTTTTTGCTAAATCTGCATCTGACCAGACTGTTGCTTCGTCATACTGGTCTTCAGGTGTGAGGTCCATGAAGTCGGAACAAGAACTAAGTGAAAGTGTCAGTCCCGCTGCTGCCGAAAGGCAGATATATTTCAATTTTGTTTTCATAATAATTATCTTTTAAAATGTTGCTTGAACTCCGAAGTTGATGATTTTTCTCAAAGGATAGCCTCCTAAACTGGCGTCACGCTGTTCTGGGTCTGCATCTTTAACACCGTCGATGGTAATCAAGTTGGTCCCGTTGGTGTAAAGACGCAAATTGGAAATGCCCGCTTTTTTCAATCCTTCGAAATTGAATGTATAACCCAATTCAATATTTTTCAGACGCAGGTAGTTGGCATTTCTCATGAAATAGGTATTGTCGTTGTTGATCCAATACTGGTTTTCACGGTCCCATGTACGCGGTCCTTCCGAATACGGATTTTCCGGTGTCCAACGTTTGTCGTAGTCACTTTTCAAGAAGTTGCCAACCAAGCCTGACCATGTCTCGATATACACTTCAGCACCGGTTGCACCCTGCCATAACATCATCAAATCGAAGCCTTTCCACTTGGCGGTTAGGGTCAGACCGGCAACGAAACGAGGTTCCTGGTTCTTTTCCGGGCGGATACGGTCCAAACCATCTATTTTACCGTCACCATTCATATCTTTAAAACGGATGTCACCCGGAACGGTGTTGTCTGAATATAATAACCCTTTTGCGCGTGCTTCATCAATTTCTGCTTGTGTATGGAAAATGCCGTCTGCAACGTAGAGTAACATATTGCGGCTACCTACCGGTCTGCCGGTCGAGAATTGGTATTCGGGCACATTTTGTACTTCATCCCAAAAAGTGATTTCGTTGCGTGCATACGTCATGTTCAGAGATGCTCCATATTCGACTTCTCCGATCTTATCCTGCCAGCTGACCAATGATTCGAAGCCTCTATTCTTCATTTCTCCCAGGTTTTCACGAGGTAATGTGATACCGGTGATTTCAGGCAGAGAAGCATTACGGGAGATCAGCATGTTGGTTCGTTTGTGATAGAAAACGTCTGTTTCCCAACTCAAGCGATTCTGCAAGAATTTGAAGTCTAAGCCGACATTGTAAGTTGTACCCACTTCCCAAGTGATATTCGGGTTGGGAGTACGGCTCGGATAGAGACGTTTGTTTTCCTGGCCACCGAATACAGTACCGGCATTGTTGAATGCGTAAGTAGTCAGATATTGGATGGAGTGGTCATAGTTGCCATCTCGTCTACCAATGCATCGTTACCTGTTTGAGAAACCGAACCACGCAGTTTGAAGTAATCGATAAAGCGGATATTATCTTTCCACCAATTTTCTTCAGAAGCACGCCAAGCTAAAGAAACGCCGGGGAAGAATCCATAGCGGCTCTCTTTCGGGAAACGGTAAGAACCATCTACACGCCAAACAAATTCGAATAAGTAGCGTTCCAAGTAGTTATAAGAAGCACGTCCGAAATAGTTCAATCGGGTTTCTTTCCAAGAATAACCTCTTGCAGACTGCCCTTCTTCACCCCCTAAACTCAATTCCGGTTTGGAATCGGAGATGAAACCTTGACGGAATGCCCATGTTTCTTCGTATTGCTTTTTCTGTCCTTCCATACCGAAAGTAACACCTATAGTGTGTTGTCCGAATGTACGATTGTAGTCGATTAATCCGTTTAGCATCCAACCGATTTGCTCACTGTGTTTACGTTCCAATTGTGGAGTGTCCAACCATTGTTTGGATGCACTCAATCCTTCGCTCCCTTCAGTTGTTCCATCCCATGTGTACAAGTACACCGGTTTTTTCATCAAACGGCGGTTTTGGAAGTGGATGTCGTAAGAACCGTTTCCGCGTAAAGTTAGACCTTCGATCCAAGGTACTTTTATATTGACTGACAAATTGTTTTGGATGTACTGGTTCTTATAGTGGTCGAAACCTGCCAAGTCAGTGCTGGTTACAGCCGGGTTGTCACCGCGTTCAACTGCAGGTCCCGGTTCGCCTGAAGGCCACCATGCTACCTGGTCGGGACGAGAACGACGGGCTGCACCAAAAATATCACCTGCTCCTTTAGCCGGATATTTAGTGTCCTCCAAGCGGGCTGTTACACCTAATTGGAAATCAACATACTTACTGGTCTTGACATCCAAGTTCGTACGCAGACTGTACTGATCGTATCGATTGGCGGAATTTCTGTACAAACCGTCTTCACCATTAGCTCCGAAGTTTGCGTAATATTTTACTTTTTCTGTACCACCAGATACGCCGATGTCTGCACGATATAGCGGAGAGGCGCCTTTTACGATTTCATCAAACCAGTCAGTATCTGGATATTTCCACGGATTAGCGTGTGTGCGGAAACCTTCGAGTTGTTCGTCAGAGAAAGAGCCCGGAAGAACTTCGTTCAACATGGTTGCATATTCGTATGAATTAGTCATTTTGGGTAAACGGGTTGGTTGTGAGAAACCTGCACTTGCGTTAAATGAAACAACTGGTTTACCTTCTTTTCCGCGTTTTGTTGTAATTAAAATTACACCGTTCGCTGCACGTGCACCATAGATGGCGGCAGATGCGTCTTTCAATACGGAGATTGATTCAATTTCAGTCGGGTTCAATCGGTTCATACCACCATCACGGTCGGGCACACCATCGATTACAACCAATGGGTCATTACTGCCTAAAGAATTTGTACCACGTATACGAATTGTGGTACCGCCACCACCCGGTTCATCAGCTGTCTGAAAACCGATAACACCTGGCATACGGCCTACCATGCCGTTGGTAAGGTTGGTTGTCGGTGAGGCTTTCAGTTCTTCGCCGGATACACTGGCAACAGAACCGGTTACAGTCACTTTCTTTTGTGTGCCGTAGCCGACTACTACGACTTCTTCCAGTTTTTGAGTGTCTTCTTTTAAAGTTACATTGATCGTTGATTGGTTACTTACTGCAACCTCTTGAGTTTGATAGCCGATGTAAGAAAAGACGATAGTTGATTTGGAGGGAACTTCCAATGTGTAATTGCCGTCAATATCGGTGATTATACCGATTGTTGTCCCTTTTACTGATACGTTGACACCGATTAAGGGCTCACCGGTCGCATCCACAACAGTTCCTTTTATAGTCTTTTGTTGTGCGAATGCCGTTGCTGTAAACATGATGCAAAGCATAAAACAGCCGAGCATCCTGAATAAATGGTTTAAAGAATATCTTTCCATGTGTTTGGATATTAAATGAATATAAGGTTAAAAAACTAATATGGATATTGCTATCCAGCTAAAAAAACGGAATTTAGAGATGATAGATCATAGGCAACATGTATTAGGTGGAACATATATTTTAGATAAAAATTTACACATTTGATTATATCTTTATAGGTTAACAACTCTCTTGATTGATTTAAGAATGAGTTTTGTAAACACAATCCTCGTTAATAGTTTTAAATTGTATCAGCAGCAAAGATATTGCAAAATGTTATATATGCAAAATAATCGCAATAAAATATTACGATGTATGCTTATTTTCTTCTTAGACAATTGTTAATTTGAAAGTATGAACAGTATATTGGAGAATATAGATACAATTCGAAGAAATAGAGGCTATTCGCAGGAATATCTTGCTATGCAGATTGGTATGAAGCAGGCTGGATTTAGCTTGATCATGTCGGGTGAACGCGAATTGAAATATAATACGCTATTGCAAATTGCAAATGCTTTGCAGATGTCTGTAATAGATGTTATTACATTTCCCGATAAATATGTTATGGCGAAAGGGAATGGAACATCGACCGAAGCTGTTCTGCAAATAAAATTGGACAGCGATAAAAAAGATCAGATATTGAATATTGTGTTTGGGGAACAGATTGCGGAATTGTTGAAATCGAAATGATTTCCTTTTGGCACGGAAGGAGAGGCTCGAACTCCCGACACCTGGTTTTGGAGACCAGTGCTCTACCAACTGAGCTACTTCCGTGTTTGCGGGTGCAAAGGTAAGAGAATATTCTATAATTCCAACTATATGTACGAAAAATAGTTGATGAAACCACTTATTTTCTCGATTCTTTGGTGATTCCCGGAATTTCTTTCCTATCTTTGGTGTAATAGAGTTGTTAATCGGGTATATAATTATACAAACAATCGACAAAGACATGAAAGACGAATTAGACATGAATGCCAACCTTTTGGTTGAGTTCCTTCAGAAGCCATCTGCCGAATTTACAAAGGCGGATATCGTATCGTACATTAAGGAGAAGAATATCCGGATGGTGAACTTTATGTATCCTGCCGGTGACGGGCGCTTGAAACATTGAATTTTGTTATTAACAATGCTGCATATCTGGATGCAATCCTGACCTGCGGGGAACGTGTGGACGGTTCTAGCCTGTTTTCGTTTATCGAGGCGGGTAGCAGCGACTTGTATGTGATTCCGCGTTTCCGTACGGCGTTTATCGATCCTTTTTCCGAATTGCCGACGTTGAGCATGCTGTGCTCGTTCTTTAATAAGGATGGCGAACCGCTGGAAAGCTCGCCTGAATATACGCTGCACAAGGCAAGCAAGGCAACGGCGCTACCGTGACCATCGCCGGCGACAAGGCCAAGGAAGTCGAGAACACCTCTCGTACCGACGGCTACATCGACGACGACAACAAGATGCAGTTCGCTGAGAGATACTTCACCGACCTGCGCCTGACCACCGACACCAC
>ENA-OQCS01001490-OQCS01001490.1-human-gut-metagenome-genome-assembly--contig:-NODE-1490-length-11953-cov-1.692965_pt1 | contig 11953 bp, 13 predicted proteins | sample MGYA00242757_ERZ504575 | MGnify/ENA primary metagenome ERZ504575 (study PRJEB26092, sample SAMD00036297) | human gut metagenome | host: Homo sapiens | study: EMG produced TPA metagenomics assembly of... | reverse complement strand
TCCACCCATCTGTCTTCTTTGTTCCTTTTGTCACTGATCTGGTCCATCACATACATAGCATCTCCATTGTCATTATATACCGGCTCATTTAAGCTGACCGGCATCTGGATCGCATCCAGCGCATAGACGATCTCTTCCTTTGCGATCCCGATTTCCTCTGCAATTTCCTGAACAGTAGGTTCTTTCTGATTTACTTTGACATAATTTTCTTTCGCGTAAATGGCTTTATATGCCGTATCACGAAGTGACCTGCTAACACGGATCGAATTATTGTCCCGGATGAACCGCCGGATTTCTCCAATGATCATCGGTACCGCATAAGTTGAAAATTTTACTTCCAGCTCCGGATTGAAATTATTGATTGCCTTGATCAGTCCGATGCACCCGATCTGAAACAGATCATCCGGATTTTCACTGCTTCCCGAAAAGCGTTTGATCACACTGAGTACCAGACGCAGATTTCCTTTGATATACTGTTCTTTTGCCTCCTCATCCCCCGCTTTGATCTTCTCAAAAAGCACCTCTTTTTCCCTGTCGCTAAGCAGGGGAAGCTTTGCTGTATTTACACCACAGATTTCTACTTTATTAAGTACCATCTCAATAAACCTCCAAATCTTTACTGGTATAAATTTTTCTCAAAACTGTTTTTATTTATTCGATTCCCACTAAAATATTAAAAATATCGCTCCTTGACTTTTCCCATACTCTTCTGAAAGAATATACATCTTAGTAATATTGTCTGATTTTCTATCATTTTTCTTTAAATTATAGTATAATATACTAAAATAATTTTTACGCAAAGGGGTTGAGTATATGAAACTTACTTTTATCGGTGCCGCCCATGAAGTAACTGGAAGCTGCCATTATCTTGAAGCATGTGGAAAACATATTCTAATAGACTGTGGACTGGAACAGGGACCTGATCTGTATGAGAATCAGGAAATCCCGATCAATCCTTCCATGATCGACTATATCCTCTTAACACATGCACACATTGACCATTCCGGCAAGATTCCTCTGCTTGTAAAAAATGGTTTTAAAGGAGAAATCATCTGTACATTCGCCACCTCTGATCTGTGCAGCATTATGCTCCGTGACAGTGCACATATCCAGGAATCCGAAGCAGAATGGCGGAACCGGAAGGCACTTCGTTCCGGTGCTCCGCTTTACGAACCACTTTATACTGTACAGGACGCCATGAATGCAGTCGCACTTCTTGCGCCGATCGATTATAACCAGACGATCCAGCTCTGTGAAGGAATCGAACTTCGCTTCACAGATGTCGGTCATCTGCTTGGTTCTTCCTGCATTGAAGTCTGGATCACAGAAGACGGTGTAAGCAAAAAATCGTATTTCCGGAGATGTCGGAAATATTGACCAGCCGATCATCAAAGATCCGCAGCATGTGGATACAGCCGATTATCTTGTCATCGAATCCACCTACGGAAACCGGGTCCATTCTACTGTAAAACCGGATTATATTAAGGAGCTTACCAGAGTCTTGCGCGAAACCTTTGCCAAAGGTGGAAATGTAGTCATTCCATCTTTCGCAGTAGGAAGAACCCAGGAGCTTTTATACTTTATCCGTGAGATCAAAGAAAATAATCTTCTGCCGGAATATCAGAATTTTGAGGTTTATGTAGACAGTCCTCTGGCGATTGAAGCAACCAACGTTTTCCAGAAAAAATTGTACAGTCCTGCTTTGATGAGGATGCAATGGCTTTGATAAGTAAAGGAATCAACCCTCTTCTTTTCCAGGGACTGAAAACTACGATCACCAGTGAAGAATCTAAAATGATCAACTTCAATGACAAACCAAAAGTAATCATCTCTGCTTCCGGAATGTGTGAAGCCGGCCGTATCCGCCATCATCTGAAACACAACCTCTGGAGAAAAGAATGCACGATCCTCTTCGTAGGCTATCAGGCAGTTGGCACTCTTGGCCGCAAGCTTGTCGAAAGCAAACCGGAATCAGTCCGGCTCTTTGGCGAAAATGTAGAGGTTAATGCCCGTATTGAAGTCCTTGCAGGGATCAGCGGACATGCCGATATGAATGGTCTTCTGAACTGGATTGATGGATTCAAAGAGAAACCATCCCACATCTTTGTTGTACATGGAGAGGATTCGGTTACAGATTCTTTCGCTGCTACCATCACAGACCGTTTCGGCATTCCGGCATTTGCACCATACTCCGGAGGCTGTGTTGATCTCGCAACCGATACCATCCTTTCTGAAGGTATCAGGCTTCCGAAAAAAGCAGTTGAAAAGCCGGCCAAAGCACGTGCTCTTACTGCATTCAACCGCGTGGTTGCGGCAGCCAAACACCTCATGGATGTTGTGCTTAAAAATGAAGGTCTTGCAAACAAAGATCTTGCAAAATTCGAGTCACAGATCCAGAATCTTGCCGACAAATGGGATCGTGACGACAGATAAATACCGATCTTATCTTTCCAGAGACCGGCTTCCGACAAGGAACGCCGGTCTTTTCCTGTCTTTTCGACAATTCTTTAAAAAAATCCAGCATTTCAGCATGTCGAATAAATTATTCTGTTTTTCCCATCTTCTGACAAAATCTGAAACACATCTTTTCTATAATAAAGCATGCTTAAGTACCAAATCTATTTAGCAGCTAAAGAGAAAGAAGGATAAGACTATGCAGTATGAAGTATATCTGGATGTATTGTTTCTGGAAAATATGATGATGGATTTCTGATTCTTCTGGCAGTAAAAAAGTATTTCCATGTTCTGCCACTTATGGAAGTCTTCTTGCCGGTTCCTTTACCGGTTCACTACTGACCTGTGCCATTTTATTTTTTCCATGCCCGGTATGGACCCGCTATATCCTGCTGTTTTTCCTGGTAAATTCCTGTATGACAGTGATCGGATTGAAAATCCGGACATTTCCCGTTTTTTTCAAAGCATGGATTCTGCTCTATCTTGCAAGCTTTCTTCTTGGAGGTATCATGAGTTGGCTCCGTCTTTATTTTGAATTTTCCGGATCATATCTTTTCTTTTCACCCTTGGCATCTGTGGTTTTTTTTCTTTTATATCATGGACTTTTTGTTTCTAAAGAAACTATGGAAATCACAAGATCATAGTTTTGATGTGATTTTAACTGTAAATGGAAAAGATTTTCATCTGAAAGCCTTTCTGGACAGTGGTAATCATCTTTCTGATCCACTGACCGGAAAGCCGGTTCATATTATCAGCAAAGACGCCTGTCAGAAGATTTCTTCCCAAATCTCACCTGGAAGACTCCGGTACATCCCGTACCGGACTATACAGAAGACGACCAGTATTCTTCCTGTTTTTCTGTCAAGAAGATGAGAATAACAGGAGAATCTGAATTTTTGATCCAATCTCCACTGATCGGTATTTCCGAACAGAAGAATTTTGGAAACGGAAAATATGAAATGCTATTGCATCCTGAAGATTGTTAGGAGGATTATAATGATGATAAAAGTTGCTGTTTCAGATTGTTTTAAATTGAAAATGATTCCCTCTTTCCGCAGTGTTTTCTTCCCGGAAAAGCAGGAAATCCATTACATAGGAGGGACAGATATCCTGCCACTCCCACTTAGCAGTGAAGAAGAAGGTCATGCCATTTCCCTTCTCGGAGGCGGGCAGGATGAAGAAGGAAAAAAGCTTCTTATTGAACATAACCTGCGTCTAGTTGTATATATAGCGAAAAAATTTGACAATACCGGTGTAGGCGTAGAAGACCTGATCTCCATCGGCACGATTGGACTGATCAAAGCAATCAATACCTTCAATCCAGAGAAAAATATCAAACTTGCCACCTATGCCTCCCGTTGTATTGAAAATGAAATCCTCATGTATCTGCGCCGGAATAACAAGACCAAACTGGAGGTCTCCATCGATGAACCGCTCAATGTTGACTGGGATGGAAATGAGCTTCTTCTCTCCGATATTCTTGGAACTGAAGAAGATACCATTTATCGTGATATGGAAACCGAAGCAGAACACAAACTTCTTGGGAAAGCCATCGGACGGCTTTCAAACAGGGAACGGGTAATCGTGCAGATGCGATTCGGACTCGGAACCCCCGACGGGGAAGAAAAAACGCAAAAAGAAGTGGCCGATCTTCTTGGAATCTCCCAGTCTTACATATCAAGACTTGAAAAGAAAATTATGCAGAGACTGCGACGCGAAAATGGTACGCTATGAACAGTAAACTATGAAAACAGGGAAACAGTAATTACTTACTGCTTCCCTGTTATTTCATTCTTATTTCTTGAAGAAATCCGGAATCTTGATAGACTGCTCTTTCACCTTGCTCTGTGGAGTTCTTGCACTCTGAAGCGGTGGTACCTGTGTAGTCTGCTGCTGTACCGGTCTGCCTCCGTATACCGGTCTTTCTACATTGCTGTATTCTCCCGGATTAAACTGTGGACGTGAAATATTGCTTGCTCCCATTCCAGATCCACCGTTCATCATAGCTGCTTTATGTTCCAGTCTTGACTGAAGCTTGCTCTGTGTTCCACCTACATTGTGAAGACCTGTTGCGATAACTGTGATAGTTGCTTCATCTGACTTGGAATCATCATACATTGCACCGAAGATGATATTTGCATCTTCACCTGCAAGATCCTGTACATATCTGCTGCATCACTCGCATCCATAAGTGTGATGTCACCTGAAATGTTGATGATAACGTGAGATGCACCTGCGATGGTTGTCTCAAGCAGAGGGCTGGCAACTGCCTGCTTAACTGCTTCAAGAGCCTTGTCATCACCTTTGCCCTGTCCGATACCGATATGAGCAATTCCTTTATCTGTCATAACTGTCTGTACATCGGCAAAGTCAAGGTTGATCAGTGAAGGTACATTGATCAGGTCTGTGATACCCTGGATACCCTGCTGAAGAACTTCATCAGCTTTCTTAAGTGCTTCCGGCATAGTTGTTCTTCTGTCTACAATTTCAAGAAGCTTATCATTCGGAATAACGATAAGTGTATCTACATTTTCTTTTAATTTTTCGATTCCGGCAAGAGCGTTGTTCATTCTTGTCTTGGATTCGAATTTGAAAGGCTTGGTTACAACGCCAACAGTAAGTGCTCCCTGCTCTTTGGCAATACGCGCAACAACAGGAGTTGCTCCTGTTCCTGTTCCGCCACCCATACCACAGGTAACAAATACCATATCAGCTCCCTTGAGTGCTGACTGGATCTCTTCGGCACTTTCCTCAGCTGCTTTTTCACCGATCTCCGGTTTAGCCCCTGCACCAAGACCCTTTGTAAGCTTGTCTCCGATCTGCATAAGAGTCGGAGCTTTACATAACTGAAGAGCCTGTTTATCTGTATTGATTGCGATAAATTCAACACCTGCAATCTGTTCATCGATCATGCGGTTGACTGCATTGTTTCCGCCGCCACCTACACCGACTACAATTATTTTAGCTGCTGCTTCTGATTCATTTGTTTTAATTTCTAACAAGAGTTTCTCCTCCTTCGTCACCTTATTATATTATACACCCTAAATGTCAATATGCGCTTAGTTATACATAAGACTATAATATATTTTTTTCCGAAAAATATCAATAGAATTTTGTATATTTTCCTATTTTTTTATTCACTTGACACAGATTATGTTCCAAGGTCCGGAATCACATCTTTTTCGAAGGTAATTGTAATATTATCTGTGTTAAAATTTTCCAGATACAGGGTTCCTCCCTGATCTCCCAGCTTCTCAAGGATCGGCGATATCTGCATGATCCGTTCTTCCAGATTCGTGTGTCCGACATTGACACATTTGTTTCCAAAAAAAAGATACAGATCTGAACCGGAACAAACAATCTTATCCGGCGCGAGATCACATTTTTTCAGTGTCATCGTCATATCCAGAAGGTTCCCAAATGCTTTTTTGTTCGCCTTGCTGACCGGAAGTGCTTTGTAAAGCTGTACTTTCTTTACTTCCAGCCCTTCAATGCACGGGATTCCATCCCACAGCTCCTTTGTCTTTGCAAGTACGATACCATCCTTGTCAAAATAAATACATTCATCACCTGACACGATATAACCGGCCACACGCTTCTCTTTGATCGTCACCTTCACAGTCCACGGATTCTTCATCGTCACATTTGCCTCTTCCATTGCCGGAAGCAGCTCGTGATTCATCAGGTGGTTCCTGATCATCACATACAGAGAATTGGAAGACCAATTATCATCCTGCACCCAGTCTGCAATCTCCTGTCTGCTAAGATACTGATTTCCTGATACTTCGATTTTCCGCACTTGAAAGAGTAAAAGAAACGTAATCATAGCTATGCAAACCAAAATAATGACCAGAATGGCTTTCATGGCAGTCTGCTTTATGATTCTCTTTTTCCCTTTCTTTCTGTATCATCCCATCAGGCATCTTCCTCCTTCCGTCATTTGTATATCTCCTGTTTAGTCTACCACTTGTGACACACTTAGCACAAGTCCCATTTCAATTAAAAGAAACATCACCGATGTTCCTCCATAACTGATAAAAGGAAGTGTAATCCCCGTATTCGGAATTGTGTTCGTCACAACTGCAATATTTAAAATAACCTGAATCATCATATGTGCCATCGCTCCGGTCGCGATCAGCGCACCAAAAAGATCCCTGCTTTCGGATGCGATCAGGAAAAAGCGCCAGATCAGAAGCAGAAACAGAAAAACGATAATCCCAGCACCTGCGAGTCCAAGCTCTTCACAAATAATTGAAAAGATCATATCATTCTGTGCCTCAGGTACAAATCCCAGCTTCTGCACACTGTTTCCGATCCCGACTCCGAATACTCCTCCGGATCCAATCGCGTAAAGCCCCTGCAGAGTCTGATAACCCTTTTCATATTTTTCCGGATTTCTCCAGATAGCAAGCCGTTCCAGCCGATAGCTTTCAAGGGCAAGAAAAATCCCCATAAACAGGCGCCTGCGATTCCCATCAAGGCAAATTGCGCATACTTCGGGCTTGCCACAAAGATCAGGATCACACCGATTCCCAGAATAATGATCGCCGTGCTTAAATTACTCGCTCCCACAAGTCCCACGATTGGAAGGATCCAGAACATGATCCTGCAAAGTGTCCACATTTTTCCGATTGTTTTTACGTTCTTCGTCACAAGATCCGCCAGAAAAAGAATCAGTGCAACTTCGCAAATTCTGATGGCTGAAAGAAAACGGGCCCAAAGCTAACCATCTTTTGGACCGTTAATTTCTCTGCCAAACAACATGACCGCAACCGAAAGTGCAACTGCTGCCAGATAACCAAATACTGCCAGTCTCTGCCAGATGTGGTAATCCATCCCTGCCACGAACAGCATCAGTACAATTCCAAGCACCGTCGCAAACGCCTGCTTTTTCAGATAGTAAAAGGAATCATGAAATTTCACCTGCCCGTTATATGCACTGGTACTGTATAAGATCACCAGTCCGATCATAACCAGGAGAACAACAATCAACAGAAGCGTGTAATCCATACGCCCCTTTTCCCTTTTCCTCCACTTTGTTTCACGCCCTTTGATACAGATTATATGAAATTATTTTATTTCTTTTATAATGCATTCACGTATTTTTTGAATTCTTCCCCACGCACTTCATAGTTCGGAACATTCCCCAGCTTGCACATGCCGGTGACAGCAGAACTGCATCTCCGGGTCTTGCAAGCTCCACACAGGTATCGAGTGCTTCTTCGAAAGTATCTTTTAAAATACAGTCATGAAATCCGCACTCTGCTGCTTCTTTCTGAATCTGCTCTTTTGTAGCACCGATCAATACCAGATAGCGGACTTTTCCATCAAAGCTCTGGATCCATTCATGGAAATCGGACTGTTTATCATATCCACCACCGATCAGGATCGTCGGGCGGTTCATTGCCTGGATTCCCTTGATCGCCGCATCCGGATTCGTTCCTTTAGAGTCATTGTAATAGACAACCCCGTTCTTCTCTGCCACATATTCAATACGATGCTCAACCCCCTTAAATGCAAGTACAGACTTACGGATCACATCCAGATCTACACCGTAAGCTGCTGCCATTGCAACCGCTGCCATAACATTCTCATAATTGTGGACACCAAGGATCTGTAATTCGCCGGTCTTGCAGATGACCGTTCCTTCTTTCTCCTTTTCCGGTTTGTATACAATGTCTTCTCCGTCAAGATAAATGCCCTGTTCCAGTTTATGCTTACTGCTGAAAAATAGAACACTTGCCTGAAATTCATCTGCCATCTTTCTTGTCTCTTCATCTTCATAATTGAGAACACAGATATCTTCTGGTGTCTGATTCTTCGCAATATTCATCTTTGCACGAATATATGCTTCCATCGTATGATGGCGGTTCAGATGATCCGGTGTGATATTAAGAACTGCACTTACCTTTGGATGGAAGGTATGAATACTCTCCAGCTGGAAGCTTGAGAGCTCTGCCACGATCACAGAATCTTCTCTGGTATCTGCTGCGGCATTCGTATATGGTGTACCGATATTTCCCACAACAAAAACGCTGTCACGGGCATTTTTCATAATCTCGCCTAAAAGAGAGGTTGTTGTCGTTTTCCCATTGGTTCCGGTAATTCCAAGCACATCTCCTTTTCCACATACATAGCAAGCTCAATCTCCGCCCCAGACAGGAATTCCTTTTTTCTTTCATAGCCAGAACAACCGGCAGATCAGTCGACACCCCCGGACTCATTACAACCAGATCAAGACTTTCCATCTCCTCTTCCGGAAAAGCTCCGAGAACAACGCGGACTTTGCTTCCCTCACCAAGCTGTGCTTTCATTGCCTCGGCATCTTTTTATCATTTCCATCATACAGAATTACCTCTGCCCCTTCTTTTTCCAGTAATCCGCAGGATCCAATCCCACTGATCCCCGCACCGAATACCAACACTTTCTTTCCTTGTAAATCCATTTTTGTAAGCCTCCTATAATGCCAGCAGTGCAACCAGGCACAGAATTGCAGTTACAATTGAAAAAACTGCAACCACCCGTGTCTCGCTCCATCCACACAGCTCAAAATGATGGTGGATCGGCGCCATTTTAAAGAAACGCTTTCCGCCTGTTTTCTTAAAATATGTTACCTGGATCATAACTGATAAAACTTCTACCAGATAGATCAATCCTACGATGATAATGAATAATGGCATCTGGAGCATGTATGCTGTCGAAGCAACAAATCCCCCAAGAGCCAGTGATCCGGTGTCGCCCATAAATACGCTTGCCGGATAAACGTTGAATAATAAGAATCCCAGCAGCGCACCTACCACTGCACAGGTAATCGGTTCGATCCCACTCTTTGTTCCGATCGCAACAACTGTAAAGAAGGTTGCCACAAGAACTGTTACACTGGATGCAAGCCCGTCCAGTCCATCTGTAAAATTCACACCATTGACGGTACCGATCACTGCAATAAAAAGTACCGGAATGGCAAACCAGCCGATATTCAGATATTTCCCACCTGAAAACGGTATCAGCATGGTAAGCGGTATCTTTGCCACTTTCACGATGTAAAATGCAAAAATCGCTGTAATCACGATCTGGAGTGCCATCTTCTGCATCGGCATCAGTCCATCTGATCTGTGAAGAACAACTTTCAGATAATCATCCAGGAACCCGACCAGTCCGAATCCAATCGTTACAAAAAGTACCGGAATCACCTTCGGATACTCTCTTACATAGATCAGCGAAGTGACCGCAATCGCAAACAAGATCATCACGCCTCCCATCGTCGGCGTTCCGGCTTTTTTAAGATGCGACTTCACCCCGTCTTCTCTCTCTGTCTGATCCATCTTGAGTCTTCTTAAAACAGGAATTACCACCGGTCCTGCTGCCACACTGAGAACAAACGCGATCAGCACCGGTATGACCATTGTAAAATCCATAATACACCTCTGTCTTTCTTTTGTTTTCAAAATCAGCCCTTACCTTAAAGGCACAGATTCTACGCTTTAGTATAATGTATCTGCCCTGTTTTTTCAACTGCTTCACGGGTTTTCTTCCCGTTCGATTCCAAGATAGGGAAGAATATTGTCGAAAATATCGCGCACAACCGGAGCTGCTATCGTCCCGCCATAATAGATACCCTGTGGGTTGTAAATAATTGCCATTGCTGCTACCTGTGGATCATCTGCAGGTGCAAATCCGATAAAAGATCCTATATAACGGTTCGCACTTCTTGGCAGCGTCTGGCTGGTCGCTGTCTTTCCTCCGATCCGGTATCCTTCGATCTGTGCTTTTTTTCCTCCTCCCTCGGACACAACCGTTTCCAGTATCTTTCTCATCTTTTCTGACGTTTCTTTAGAAAGAATCCGTTTTCTTTTTCCATAAGAAATCGTTTCTTCTTTCTCTCCACTTTCCGCATCATAAACGGCGATGCCAAAATGAGGAGTGATCCTTTTTCCCCCATTCACCAGAGAACATACTGTTGTTGCCATCTGCATCGGTGTCACCTGAAAAGACTGTCCAAACGACATCGTTGCCAGCTCTACCTGCCTACATTTTCCTTCTTGTGCATGATCGTTGCAGCCTCTCCCGGAAGATCTACACCTGTCTTCCCCATCAAATCCGAATTTTTTCAAAATATTTATAAAATTCTCTGTTCCAAGCCGCATCCCTACTTCAATAAAAACCGGATTACAGGAATTCTGCACCCCCCTGTACAAACGTCTCGGATCCATGTCCAGTCGTCCTCGCACACCGGATCCGGCGGTCTTCCACAAGCTTGTATCCAGGACAGTAAAAAGTATCTTCTTCTTTGACCACTCCCTCTTCCAACGCCGCCGAAGCAGTAAATACCTTAAAGATCGATCCTGGTTCATAAGTATCATTGATACTCCTGTTCCGCCACATCTGATTCAGCATTGCCTGTTTTTCTTCATCATTCAAAGCGGCATCTGTTCCCTCCGGTAATGTAAACGGGACATTCAGATCAAACTCTGGAGCATTGATGCAGGCATAGATTTCCCCTGTTTTTGGATTCAGGATCAAAATCACAACTGCATCTGCCTGTTTTTCTTCCATTACTTTTTCCGCAGCCTGCTGTGCATATTCCTGGATATTATAGTCCAGGCTTACCTGCAGAGTGTCTCCGGAAACCGGTTCTACTCTGTCTTCCAACGTATCCGCAAGCTCAATCCCTCTGGCATCAGTTGTTGTCAGAATCATTCCGTTCACACCTTCAGATAATTTTCATACTTTACTTCCAGTCCAATGATTCCCTGATTGTCTCCACCGGTAAATCCAAGAACCTTTGAAGCCAGATTGCCATACGGATAGTACCGTTTAAAATCCTCATCTACCTTCACCCCGTCCAGTTCATATGCACGAATCCGGTCCCCGGTCTCTTTCTCCACATTTGTCTTTATTTTTTCTCTAGAAGAAACTTTTTCGACTCTTTTCCGAATCATTTCTTTCTCTATTCCCAGCTCATCGGCAAGAACCTGGATCACTCTCTCCGGATCTGTTATCTGACTATGGATAACAGATATGGTACACACCGCTTTATTGGTCGCAAGGACTTTGCCATTTCTGTCAATGATCTCTCCCCTTGCCGCCTTGATCTCCCTCTCTCTTTCGTGCAGCGTTTTTGCTTTCTGTTGATAATACGCAGCATCAAATATCATCAAATACACCAGTCTTGCGATCAGAAAAAAAATCATCAGAAGCGCGCTAAAAAATACTACCAGCATTTTCTTTTTATTATAAGTCTTATTCCGCATAAAACCCCGAAAACAGATTCTTACTATTACTGTATTATCTGTCTTCCGGGGTTATACCCAAATTACTCAGCCGGAGCCTTTGTAATATTCAAATATGGAAATGCTTCTGCCATAATATCAGAAGCGAGCTGTGAAATCAGGCTGCTGGTCGCTGACTGATCTGGAGCATTCGGTTCATCGATGACTACATAAATCATGATTTCCGGATTCTCCTGCGGTGCATATCCGATAAAGGAAACCAGATAATT
>ENA-OQCS01001489-OQCS01001489.1-human-gut-metagenome-genome-assembly--contig:-NODE-1489-length-11963-cov-2.018503_pt1 | contig 11963 bp, 18 predicted proteins | sample MGYA00242757_ERZ504575 | MGnify/ENA primary metagenome ERZ504575 (study PRJEB26092, sample SAMD00036297) | human gut metagenome | host: Homo sapiens | study: EMG produced TPA metagenomics assembly of... | reverse complement strand
GATACGATAAACCATACATCCGAAATCATAAATAATAAATCATAAATCATTATGAACATATCCCCTTTAGCAGTCGTTCATCCCGAAGCTAAAATCGGTCAGAATACAACAGTCGACCCTTTCGCCGTAATCGAAAAAGATGTCGTGATCGGTGACAACTGTCGTATCTATTCGCACGCGACTATTTTAGACGGCGCACGGATCGGCAATAATTGCCAGGTATTTCCCGGAGCGTTATTGCTGGTATCCCTCAAGACCTGAAATTTAAAGGAGAAATTACAACTGCCGAAATCGGAAACAACACCATTCTCCGCGAATGCGTGACCGTCAATCGCGGAACAGCCTCCAAAGGCAAAACCGTTGTCGGCAACAATTGCCTGATTATGGCCTATTCCCATATTGCCCATGATTGCTTGCTGAAAGATAATATCATTATCGGCAATGCTTCACAGATAGCCGGAGAAGTAGAGATCGACGACTTCGCCATCGTTAGCGGTGGTAGCCTGGTTCACCAGTTCTCCCGTATATCCAAGCACGTCATGATACAAGGCGGTTCCCGGATCGGCAAAGATATTCCTCCTTATACCTGATCGGACGTGATCCGATCGTGTACTGTGGTATCAATATCGTAGGATTACGCCGTCGCGGATTTACCAACAGCCAAGTATTCTTGATCCAAGATATCTACCGTACGCTTTATACACGCGGCCTCAACAATACGGAAGCCTGAAAGCCATCGAAACCGAATACGAACCTAGTGAAGAACGGGATCTGATTCTGAACTTCATCAAATCATCCCAGCGCGGTATCGTCAGAGGTCGATCGATGAATAAATAATATGCCAATTTGAAAATGTGCAATGTACCAATGAAAGAATGAATTTTATGGGGTATATTGGCACATTATTTTATTGCCACATTGTTTTTTTTACTACTTTTGAACCAACAAAAAACTAATAACGACTATGGTATTTAGATTTTTAATTCTATCAGATGAAGTTGACGACTTCAAACGTGAGATCAAGATCGACTCAGAAGCAACATTTCTGGATTTGTACAATGCCATTATGGATTCTGTAGGGTATACAAAAGACCAGATGTGTTCTTTCTTCATCTGTGATGATGACTGGAGCAAGAATACGGAAATCACATTGGTTGAAATGGATACTTCTTCCGAAGTAGACAATTATATAATGGAAGATACACGTCTGGAAGAGCTTCTGGAAGACGAACACCAGAAGTTGCTTTTTGTCTTCGATTATATGACTGAACGCGCTTTCTTCATGGAACTCCGTGAAATCATCCCAGGCAAAGATCTGGACAAAGCCGTATGCAGCAAATCTATCGGCGAAGCACCTGTTCAGATCATGTCGTTCGACGAAATGGACGCCAAAACAGGTAACACCGAAATAGGTGAAGATTTCTACGGCGATTCCGAATACGATATCGACGAACTCGATAAAGAAGGTTTCGACGGGCTTGGCGACGGACCGATGGATAACCCATACGACGACGAGCGCTTTTGATTAATGAACTCTCTTGTCATATTATTGGGGCCGACAGGAGTCGGCAAGACAGAACTGAGTCTGCGTGTAGCAGAGCATTTCGGTTCTCCGATCATTTCTTCCGACTCCCGTCAGCTTTACAAAGACCTTCCGATAGGCACAGCCGCTCCTACGGTTGAACAGATGGCACGTGTACGCCATTATATGGTCGGCACATTGTCACTCACCGATTATTACAGCGCAAGCAGTTTCGAGGAAGATGTGATGTCTCTGCTCAAGGAACTCCACCAGACACATCCGACTGTCGTTATGACAGGTGGTAGCATGATGTATATCGATGCCGTCACAAAAGGGATCGACGATATCCCCACCGTCACCCCCGAAATCCGAACCGCCATCTACAAGCAATTTGAAGAAGAGGGTCTCTCCCCTATCCTTGCCGAGTTAAAGGAAACAGACCCTATACATTATAATGAAGTAGATAGAAACAACTACAAACGCGTAATCCATGCCGTTGAAATCTGCCGCATGACCGGCAAACCCTATTCCTCCTTCCGTACCAACACCCGAAAAGAACGGCCGTTCCGTATCATCCAGATAGGACTTACCCGCGACCGTGAAGAACTTTACGATCGCATCAACCGCCGCGTAGACCAAATGATGGCCGACGGCATGCTGGAAGAAGCACGCCGCGTTTATCCTTTCCGCAAATTGAACTCCCTCAACACTGTCGGCTACAAAGAGCTGTTCAAATACCTGGATGGCGAATGGACATTAGATTTCGCCATTGAAAAGATAAAACGCAACTCTCGTGTTTACGCTCGCAAACAAATGACCTGGTTCAAACGGGATACCGACATCCGATGGTTCCATCCGGATGAAAAGGAGGCGATACTGTGCTATTTAGACGCCACCCTCAACACCCGCTTGTGACACAGGGCGTTTTTTCCCTATCACTAATCCCAAACTTCTCTATCACTGTCTCGTCCTGATTTGAAGTGATACTAAAATCTTATTTCTTAAACACAAGATAAACTGCCGCCACCAGAAACAGGAAAGCCAGCGCATGGTTCCACTTAAACGATTCGCCTTTGAAGGCAATCGAACTAAAACCGACAAAGACAACCAGCGTAATCACCTCCTGGATCACCTTCAATTGGATCAGGTTAAAAGGCCCGCCATTATCACGGAAACCCATCCGGTTTGCCGGGACTTGAAAACAATATTCAAAAAACGCTAAAAACCAGCTGAACAAGACAACACCGATCAACGGCAGATGCTCGAACCAACTGAACTGCTGCTTCATCTTCAAATGTCCGTACCAAGCACACGTCATAAAGATATTGGATGCGACCAATAACAGAATAGTATAAAATCCTTGCATGAGATGATTTATGATTTATGATTTATGATTTTAGGAAGATAGTCCTCCTGAATATTCGACATACTGCTCCAAAGGCTATAGCGCGCCTCAGGTTGATCGCCTCTAGACGCGACAGTACCTCCTTCATATCCGAACGGCTGGAGCCGGATTCGTACGGGCAATTCTTGATCTGTTTCCGATATCCTCTCCACACAGCAATCCGGGTCAAATCTTTCTCCTCCACCAGACACATGGGGCGGATAATCTCCATATCGAACTTATCCATCTTTAGGCGCGGTGGCATCGTTCCGATCGCTCCCTGGTGGATCATGTTCATCAGAAGGGTTTCGAGAATATCGTCCTGATGATGCCCGAGGGCAATCTTGTTGCAACCATGCCTCTTTGCAATATCGAACAAGGCTTTCCGCCGCGTCCAAGAACAAAGGAAACAAGGAGACTTGCGGGTATCGGTCGAAGCGTCGAAGCTCGTCTCATGCACGAAAAAGGAAAGGCCGTGCTCATCTGCCCGGCTTTTCAGGTAGTCAATATCCGAACGATAAGGGATATTTGACATCACGATATGCGTCACGATCACCTCGAACCGAGGCCGGAATATCTTGGAACGGCGTCCGAGCAAGTCCACCAACGCCAACGAATCTTTTCCCCCCGACAATCCGATCAATATACGGTCACCATCCACAATCAGACCATATTCGAATATCGCCTTCTTGACTTTCTCTTCTACTTTACGAAACAGGAGTTCCTCTTCTGCCAACTTTGCCATACTTTATTAATTAAGAATTAAAAATTAAGAATAAAAAAATAAGGGTTTTGATTCTTGATTTTAATTCCTATTTTTGTAATCGGACACAAAAGTAATGATTTTAGATTTATGGATTATAAATCTAAAATCAAATCATAAATCAATAAATCAATGAATTGGTTATCTAATAAACTGTTTTACACAATAGGAATCACGTTACTCTGCGGCGGGCTGCACGCACAAAGTCTGGCTGAAGCAAAAAAAATTATACAATGAAGGTAAGTACGCGGAAGCCAAACCTGCCTTTGAAAAGCTGGTCAAACAAGCGCCAAGCAATTCCTCCTATAATCATTGGTATGGTGTCTGCTGCTACGAGACCGGTGATCTGACCGGTGCGGAAAAGCATTTGAAAGTAGCTGTCAAACGCAAAGTACAAGAAGCATACCGTTATATGTCCGAAGTCTACTACAAGACCTATCGTTTCGACGAAGCCGGAGAAATGCTGGAAGAATATATCAACTGCTGGCAAAGAAAAAGCAGGATCCGCAATCGTTCGAAACCAGGCTCGACTTGGCAAACAATGCACAACGCATGATGGAAAAGGTGGAAGATGTTCAGATCATAGATAGCTTGGTCGTGGACAAAGACGATTTCCTTTCCGCCTATATCCTAAGCGAAGAAAGCGGCACACTCGATTCCTACAAAGATTTTTTCCAGACAAACGAGCCAGTGAGCTCGACCGTCTACAAGAACCAGAAAGGCGACAAGATTTACTATGCTCATTCGACAGACGGCGACCGTTATTGCCTTTTTACCCAGTCCATGCTTATGGACGAATGGGGGGACGAGAAACAATTACCGATGAACATCAACAGCAATGACGATGACAACTACCCGTTCGTCCTTTCCGATGGCGCCACGATCTATTATTCTTCCAAAGGGAACGGTTCGATTGGCGGTTATGACCTCTTCGTCACCCGCTACAACATCAATTCCGACACTTATCTGGCTCCAGAGCAGTTGGGCATGCCGTTCAATTCGCCCTACAATGATTATATGATGGTCTTCGATGAAGTGAAAGGATTGGGATGGTTTGTATCCGATCGTTTCCAGCCGGAAGGAAAAGCCTGTGTCTATCTCTTCATCCCGAATCCAGAGCATAAACGGGTGGAGAGCGAAGACATAGAAGTGAAACGCGCCCGTGCAGCGATCACTGCTATCCGAGATTCCTGGAAAGGAAGTTCCGACTATGCCGACCTGATTCGTCTGTCGCACACAGAAATACCTTATGGAGAGAAAAAGATCGAAAAGGATTTTGAATTTATCATCGGTAATAATATTGTCTATTACAAACTGGATGACATCAATAGCCCCGAAGCTAAGCTACTACGAAAAGGTGGTTGCCTTGAACAAACAGATCAAAGAGCTGAATGAAAAACTCGACGGCCTGCGCGTCTCTTACGCCGAAGGCAACAAGGCCCGCAAAGAGCAACTGAAGCCAACCATCCTGCAAGCAGAAGAGCAACTGAACGCCTTGTTGGAACAGCCCGGCGAGTTGGAGAAGAAAGCTCGTAATGCCGAAATCAATTATCTGAAAAACAAACGATAAAACAAGGCTCTATGATATTCGAAATGCTTATTATCGCCTTCCTAATGGTTGTAGCCATTGTGCTTATCCTGCTGGAAATATTTATGTTACCGGGTATCACAGTTGCCGGTGTCGGAGGATTCCTTTTTGCTGCCGGCGGCCTGTTCTATGCCTATTCGGTCAGTACGCCGATCGGCAATGTAACATTGGCGGTATCATCGCTTGTGTTCGCGGCCTCTTTCATCTGGTTGTTGCGTTCCAAATCCTTCAACCGGGTGGCTTTGAAAACCGACATCGATTCCAAGCTGGTATCCAGCCGCGACTTGGGAATCGTGCCGGGCGACGAAGGGTTGACACTTTCACGCCTCGCCCCAATCGGGAAGGCCCGCATTAACGGGATCACCGTAGAAGCCAAATCGATGGACGAGCTGATTGATGAAAACACGCCGGTCGAGGTAATACGCGTCGATGGCTACAATGTAATCGTGAAAATTAAAAAATTGAAAAATAAATCATAATTCATAAATCATAATTCTACTCACATGGAAATGACCTTTGTACCTCTCGCCCTTTTGGGAGCAGCGATATTGCTGCTGGTAATTTTCTTTTATTATGTGCCGTTCCTTCTGTGGATCTCGGCAAAAGTTTCAGGTGTCAACATCTCGCTGATACAGCTCTTCCTGATGCGTATCCGTAACGTGCCGCCTTATGTCATCACCCGCGCCATGATCGAAGCCCACAAAGCAGGTCTGAAAACGCTGACCCGTGACGAATTGGAAGCACACTACCTGGCAGGCGGACATGTCGAAAAGGTTGTCCATGCCTCGTTTCCGCATCGAAAGCGAATATTGACCTCCCTTTCCAGATGGCAACCGCTATCGACTGGCAGGACGTGATGTATTTGAAGCCGTGCAAATGTCGGTCAACCCGAAAGTCATCGACACACCTCCCGTTACAGCCGTTGCCAAAGACGGTATCCAGCTGATCGCCAAAGCACGTGTGACGGTTCGTGCCAACATCAAGCAATTAGTCGGAGGTGCCGGCGAAGAAAACGATTCTGGCCCGTGTCGGCGAAGGTATCGTATCTTCTATCGGTTCGTCTGAAAATCATAAAAGCGTGCTGGAAAATCCGGATTCCATCTCCAAGCTGGTTCTCCGTAAAGGTCTGGATGCAGGGACTGCATTTGAAATCTTGTCCATCGACATCGCTGATATCGACATAGGCAAGAACATCGGAGCTTATCTGCAAATGGACCAGGCTCAAGCCGACAAGAATATCGCCCAGGCAAAAGCTGAAGAACGCCGTGCCATGGCCGTTGCCGTCGAACAGGAGATGAAAGCCAAAGCACAGGAAGCCCGTGCGAAGGTTATCGAAGCCGAAGCCGAAGTTCCCAAGGCCATGGCTGAAGCTTTCCGTAATGGCAATTTGGGTATCATGGACTATTATAAGATGAAGAATATCGAAGCAGATACCAGCATGCGTGAGGCAATCGCCAAACCGTCAAATGCACCTTCGAAACCATTAAAAGACTAACAAGGATTTATGATTTCAGATTTATGATTTATCATCAACACATAAATCATAATCTGAAATCATAAACCTGAAATCATAAACCTAAAATCAAATGATCGCACCTTCCGAACTTATCATTAATCCCGATGGCAGTTGCTTTCACCTGCATCTGAAACCGGAACAGCTCGCCGACAAGATCATCATGGTCGCGACCCCGATCGCGTAAACACCGTCGCCTCCTACTTCGATACGAAAGAATGTGAAGTGTCGAGCCGTGAATTCCATACCATCACCGGCACTTACAAAGGGAAGCGCATCACAACACTTTCACACGGCATCGGAACCGACAATATCGACATCGTCCTGAATGAACTGGACGCTTTGGCAAACATCGACTTTGCTTCTCGTACCATCAAACCGATATTTCGGCAACTGACAATGGTACGTGTCGGCACTTCAGGAGGATTGCAACCGTTTGTTCCTGTCGGGACCTATGTGGCAGCAGGAAAATCAATCGGGTTCGACGGAGTTCTGTATTTTTATGCCGGCTCCGAGAAAGTGCGCGACAAGGCTTTCGAATCAGAACTGATGAGACAATTGAAATGGAAGCTAAGCGGCATCCAGCCTATGTCGTTTCCGCCGATCCATCCTGGTCAAGCAGATCACACAAGACGATATTATCCGGGGAGTAACGATTGCAGCCAACGGCTTCTACGGTCCGCAAGGCCGCAAGCTCCGCTTGCCGCTCGCCGATCCGGAACTGAACCGTAAAATAGAAGCTTTCGAGTTCAACGATAGCCGGATTACCAACTTCGAAATGGAAAGTTCGTCTCTCGCCGGACTGTCCGCCTTGATGGGACATCGTGCCATGACCGTGTGCTGCATTATTGCCGGTCGGGTGGCCCAAGACATGAATACCGAATACAAAGGTTCCATGACCGGCCTGATCGAAACGGTATTGGACCGGATCTAAAAGAAAGCTATGCATTACAGTTGCTAACCTATGGGTTACGCAGGTTAAAGCATAGGGTTAGCAACCACAACGCATAGGGTTACAAAAAGCCTTGCCCTTTCAAGACTTTCAATAATACGTCGGAGAAATATTCATTGTTGGCCTTCGTATAACGTACATCCGTAAATACCTGGGCCAATGTTTTCTTATCATTCTCCCGTACAAATTGTTTATTTACTTCCAGCTCTTCCTTATCGTGGTATAAGGCATCGATAGAAGCTGACGTATAATCCGTATAAACCTCCTGGTGAACCACCGCTCCGAGTGGCAAGCGTTCCACCTGTTCAGGCATTCCGTCGGGATAGCCGACCGTGACTGTCACGATAGGGACAACCAAGCGTGGAAGCGACAAGGCATCGATAATCTTATCTGCGTTATAAGCCGTCGTTCCCAAATAGCAGATTCCCAATCCTTTTTCCTCTGCTGCCGTACAGAAACTTGGGCAAACAGCATCGCATCGATAGTCGAAGCGATAAAAGTCTGGAAATTATCGAAACCGGCCACTGCATCGCGCAGCTCCGCCCATTTTACAAAACGGTTGGCATCGGCACAGAAGGTGAGCACAACCGGAGCCGCCGTAATCATCGGCTGATTGAAATGGGCAGGAGCCAACTTTTCCTTATTTGCCTTATCGCGGGTAATGACCACACTATACAGTTGCATATTCCCCGTATTGGATGCACGGGCAGCAATCTCCAGCAATTCATTCAACAAAGCATCCGGAATGTCCTGAGTCGTATATTTACGGATCGTCCGTCTGTTTTTCATATTTTCCAACATAGCTTACATATTTAGTTGATGACAAAATCAATCAATAACAAAGACCGAGTGCCCAGACAGGTATTTTGTTTCCTACACTTTTAGGCTGTCCGTGTATAGCGGCAAACGCATTTTCCACATTCTTGATACGCTCATAATCCATCAACGGATCACCGATCATGAACGTGTACTTTTCATTCACACGATAATCTCCATTATGCAAAAGCTCCACAGTCCCGCAATTAGACATCTGATCGACGAAAAACGTCTCACCCACGTAAACCCGCTCCATCTCCCGGAAAAGACTTGCCATCAGATTCGTGTTCGCCAGGAAAGAGCGATACGAACGGGCCAGTGTGCCGTCTTCTTTTCTGACTTGTAGAATGCGGAGCACCCCTATCTCTTTTATATAACCCAATAACCGGTGTATATGTGTATTATCCGCCTCATATTTGGATGTCAAAGCCTGCATGCGGGGAAATTCCGGAGCTTCTTGGGCAAGTTGAATCAGCAATTGTTTCATCTTCCGGAACATGGCATTATTCATCTGTCGAATGGCGGGAAGGTCCACATCGATCGAATCTCGCACCAAATCCTGCAAACGGAAGTTGAAGGCATCCGGATCTTCCCAATAGAAAGGATAGCAACCATGTTCCAGATAATTCCGGAAAATGGGGACTATGTTTACTTCATCCATCACCTGTTGCGTCACTTCCGCATGGTTAAGCAAAAGTTCGTCCAATGGGACCGGTTTGAGATCCAACGCACCTTCATAAGACAAATATTCACGGAACGACATGGTATGCAACGTATACCAATCGCCTTTCCCGTCAAAAGGCATCTCCGTCTTCTCTCCTTCAACCAGCAAAGGTGCAGCAAACACTATCTGCATATCAGGATAATCGTCGTGTAAACACTCTATCGCCTGTACCCAGCTACCATATCGATGGACATTATCTAGAAAAAGATGCCTGCCCCCCTCTTCATAAAATTGCCTGACCGTTTCGGACAACATGCACCGTTCCTGAAACCATATATTATCGAGAGGCAAATACAGGGCTTCATGAGAATCGCCATAAGCCAATTTGATACGCTGCAACAAAAGCGTTGTTTTCCCACCCCTTTCGCTCCAAAGATACCGATCAGCCTCCTGTCCCACTTGACCTGTCGGGATAAGTAACGCTGGAAACCCAGATTTACGCCTTTAAGTAACTGCTCATGGTTTAACCAAAACATGTCCATAGTATAACTGATTTGACACAAAAATAATATATAAAAGCCAATCTACAAAACCAACAACTTACAGGAAGAATAGTTTTTTTCGTACCTTTGTCCCTATAAAAACCAATAAACAAATGGAAACGTCTAAAGTTTACTTTACCAATCTCCGTACGACCCCGTCCAGTAACTTGTTGGACAAGATGGAACGTCTCGTAAAACGTGCGGGCATAGCAAACATTGATTTCCAGAATCAGTTTGTAGCGATCAAGATCCACTTCGGCGAACCTGGTAACCTGGCCTTTATCCGGCCAAACTATGCAGCCCGGATGGCCACGTTGCTTCGCAACTTAGGGGCGAAGCCTTTCCTGACAGATTGCAACACCTTGTACTCTGGCCGTCGCGCCAATGCAGTAGATCATCTGGAAAGTGCTATGGAAAACGGTTTCAACCCCATTTCCGCCAAATGCGATGTGATTATCGCCGACGGCCTGAAAGGGACCGAATACCGTGAAATCGAAATCGACGGTGAATATTGTAAAGCTCCCAAAATCGGTTCCGCTATTGCCGATGCAGATATCATTATTTCTATGAACCACTTCAAAGGACACGAGCAGACCGGATTCGGCGGCGCTTTGAAGAACCTCGGCATGGGATGCGCCAGCGTAGGTGGAAAACTTGAACTTCACTCGGCATCGCAACCCAGAATCGACATCGAAAGTTGCAAGGGTTGCAATATATGCGTCAAGCATTGCCGCCACGATGCCATTCATTTGAACGCTTCCCATAAAGCAGAAATCGACTACGGAAAATGTGTCGGTTGTGGCCAGTGCGTAGCTCTTTGCCAATACGACGGAGCCGTCATGGGTGAAGGCGACACGTCTGAACGTTTAAACTACAAGATCGCCGAATATACCAAAGCTGTCTTGTCCGGCAAGCCGAATTTCCACATCAGCTTTATCATGAATGTCTCACCTGAATGTGATTGTTGGAACCACAATGATGCAGCGATTGTGCCAGATCTGGCATCGCCGCTTCTTTTGATCCGGTCGCATTAGACAAGGCTTGTGCCGATATGGTGATCAAGGCCCCGATCCTGGAGACTGGTAACCGCCTTTCAGACGCTCCGCATCACGAACATCTAGAAGGTTGCGACAAATTCCACCTCATGCACCCCGACACGAACTGGCAAGCAGGACTGGAACATGCTGAAAAGATTGGTCTTGGAACACAGAAATATGAATTAATAACTGTATAGACTAATGGAAGATACTATCTGCGCCGTATCAACTGCCCCTGGAGCCGGGGGATTGCCGTCATCCGCATCTCCGGACCGGAAGCAATCGCAATCTGCAACACGATATTCGTACCGCGTATAGCAGGAAAAGGCCTGCTGTCACAGAAAGCCTATACACTGCGTTACGGTAGTATCAGGCGTGGTGAAGAGCTCATAGACGAGGTGCTGATCGCCCTTTTCCGCGCACCTCATTCTTTTACCGGCGAAGACACGGTAGAGATCACCTGCACGGTTCCGTCTACATCCAGCAGCAGATCATGCAACTGCTGATCGAAAGCGGTTGCCGCTCCGCCCTCCCCGGCGAATATACGCAGCGCGCCTCATGAACGGCAAGATGGATTTGAGCCAAGCCGAGGCGGTCGCCGACCTGATCGCCTCGACCTCAGCCGGTCAACACCGCTTGGCATTAAACCAGATGCGCGGTGGTTTCAGCCATGAATTAAAGAACTTGCGCGAACAACTTTGCATATCACTTCTTTGATGGAACTGGAACTGGGATTTCAGCGACCACGAGGAGTTGGAGTTCGCCGACCGTAGCGAACTCAGCACATTGGCGGCCCATATCGAAACAGTCATATCGCGTCTGGCCAACTTCTTTCAGTGTAGGAAACGCGATCAAGAATGGCATTCCTGTAGCGATCATAGGTGAGACAAATGCCGGAAAATCGACTCTACTGAACGTCCTGCTGAATGAAGACAAAGCGATTGTCAGCGACATCCACGGTACGACCCGTGACGTCATCGAAGATACGGTCAACATCGGAGGAATCACTTTCCGTTTCATCGACACCGCCGGCATCCGCGAAACGCACGATGCGATCGAAGTATCGGTATCGAACGGACTTTCCAGAAGCTTGACCAAGCAGACATTGTCCTTTGGATGATAGATGCAGCCGATGCTTCTTTACAGATCGCCCAATTATCCGAAAAGATACTACCTCGCTCG
>ENA-OQCS01001488-OQCS01001488.1-human-gut-metagenome-genome-assembly--contig:-NODE-1488-length-11972-cov-3.857746_pt1 | contig 11972 bp, 17 predicted proteins | sample MGYA00242757_ERZ504575 | MGnify/ENA primary metagenome ERZ504575 (study PRJEB26092, sample SAMD00036297) | human gut metagenome | host: Homo sapiens | study: EMG produced TPA metagenomics assembly of... | reverse complement strand
CGGCTTCGCGCTCGCCGCCGCTTCGCGTCCGAGGTCGGCGCTTCTCGAGGTTCCGCTCCGGCAGGCAGGTGACGGCCTACTTCGGCCTCGCCCCGAAGCAGAGGTCGAGCGCGGACTCCGTGCGCCTCGGCGGGATCAGCGGGGCCGGCAACGCCCTCGTCAGGAGCTGGCCGTCGAGGGGTCCTGGAGCTACGTCCAGGCGAGCCACCAACCGAAGCTGATGCCCAAGGCAGCGGCGTCCCGCTCGAGGTGAGGATGCACGGGAGGAAGGGTTCCGAGCGCCTGCTCCGGCGCCGCGAGGAGATGCTCGCCAGGGGCATGCCCCAGGCGAAGGCGAACGCCGCCACCGCCGCCGAGCTCGTGAGGTGGCTGTGGGCCCTCGGCGCGATGTGCCGGGAGGCAACCGAATAGACATAGCCCCCGTCCCGGCGAGCTGGGCAGCTTCGGGGATACCCCCGCTTTCGCTGGGCGCGCGGCAGCGGCCGCATGCGCGTAGTCAGACTTGGGGAGCCCCGCCGAAGGAGAGGATTGCGGGCCGCCGGAGCGGTATCCGCGGATATGAGACTGAGCCGAAGGCGTCGACGACATGCCGGGGGCGGACCGGGACGGGTTCAACGGCAGGCCCCGCCGACCGATTGCAAGCGGTCGGCGGGGCCATTGTGGCTCTTGACAGCGGATTGGGTCATATGAGCGAAAACGCCCCTAAGCGAGCAAGGTGACGTGAAAGAGGAGGGAAGCGTACTTCGGTACGCGACGACGATTGAACGTCAGATTGCGCTTAGGGGCGTTTGCAGCGTCGAGCCGTTACGCGGTTTGGTAAAACCGCGTAACTTCATCGTAGAAGCACGCTTGCGGGCGGCGGATGCTCGTCTCCTGTCGCCCGCTCACCGAGGCCCGGCAATTGCCTTAATATCTTAAGGACCTCGATTTGTCCAAGACTGAGCGAAGGAGCTCATCATGAGCGACGGAAAGAAAAAGCTTTCCTTCTTGACGGTCATCTCGACCATCATCTGCGTCGTCTTCGTTTGCGAGGCCGCCGCACCTGCTGCTGCCATTGGCAACCAGCAGTTCTTCTGGTGGATCTTCCTGATTCTGACCTTCCTGCTCCCTTATGGCATGGTCGTTGCCGAGCTCGGCACTACCTATGACGGTGAGGGTGGCATTTACGACTGGGTACGCGATGGCCTGGGCGACAAGTGGGGCGCCCGCATTTCGTACTACTACTGGGTTAACTACCCGCTGTGGATTGCCTCGCTGGCCACTATGTTCCCGGACATTTTGGGCATGGTCTTTGGCGTCGAGTTCAATCTGATTGCCAAGATTGGTATCGACCTTGCCTTTGTGTGGATCGTCTATCTTATGGGTCGCTCCAAGGCTGCCGACTCCGAGTGGGTCCTGAACGGCGGCGCCATCATCAAGGTTGCCGTTGCCGTTATCGTCGGCGCTTTGGGCATCTGGTACGCCATGGAGAACGGCTTTGCGAACGATATGTCCGCTGCCACCTTCTTGCCCGAGCTCACCAACACCAACGCGCTTGGCTACCTGTCGATCATCATCTTTAACTTCATGGGCTTCGAGGTCATCTGCACCATGACCGACGATATGGCCGATCCCGCTCGCGATATCCCCAAGCTATCATCGTCGGCGGCCTGTCCATCGCCGTGATCTACTTGTTCGCTGGCTTTGGCATCGGCGCTGCTGTGTCGGCCGATTCCATCGATCCCGACTACGGCATGATCTACGCTGTCCAGACTATTGTGGGCGATTCCATGATCTTTAAGGTCATCTGCATCGCCTTCCTGATCACGCTGTTCGCCAACATGGCTGCCTGGTCCTTCGGCGTCAACTCCGTCGCTCGCTATGCTGCCGAGCATGGCAACATGCCCAAGGTCTTCGCTCGATGATCTCGGATGACGACATGCCCAACGGCGCCAACCTGGTCAACGCCATCGTTGCCTCCCTGGTGCTGTGCCTGCAGCTGGTTCCCATCGACGCCATCTCCAACGGTGTCTTCTGGATGCTCTTCGGTACCTCCGTTGTCTTCCTGCTGCTGACCTACATCCCGATGTTCCCGCATTCCTCAACCTTCGTAAGAACGACCCCAACCGTGAGCGTATCTTTACGTTCCCGTTTAAGGGCGCCATGATGAAGGTCATGCTGGCTATTCCCTGCATTGAGCTGATTCTGGCTATCGTTGCAACGCTGATTCCGTTCTCTGTCGATGAGATTGGCGATAAGGTCCCGATGATCGTCATCTTCATCGTGCTCTTGCTTATTGGCGAGGTTGTCCGCGTCGTCAGTGCTAAGGGCCGCGAGACCGAGTACAAGGGTCTCACTCCCGAGCTGGCTGCTCAGCGCCTCGCTGAGGAGTCCGAGGAGGACTAGAGCACCCGGATTCGGGGCTCCAACCTTCCTCGCGTACCAACGTACGCTTCGTCGGGCTTGTCGCTCCCGACTCGGGACGCTCTAGCCTCTTCGGAGGCGTGCCCAAGCAACAGGTTTGCTAACCTTTCTCTGAGGTGGGTGTGAGCTATTGCTCCGGTAACCACCGCCCGCCCCAATCTCTCTTCCGTATCCTTCGTGCGTTTTGTCTCCGCGCACCGGGTTACGTCGTCGCTTGCCGGTGCGACATCCGTGAAAACCGGTGCCAGGCGCCGACCTTTGCCGGGGAATGGGCGCCTACCATCTCTTGGTTTTAGGCTGAGGGTAACCCGCCCGCAGCAAGCGATCGTTCGATTTGGAGGAAATCTTATGCGTACGATCACCGAGTCCGAGTCCACCCCTAAGGCCGACGGCTTCTTTATGCCCGCTGAGTTCGCTCCGCAGGTCGCGTGTGGATGGGTTGGCCCCACCGCACCGACACCTGGGCCCACGGCGCCAAGCGGCTCAGAAGCAGTATGCCGCCATCGCTCGCGCCATCGCCGAGTTCACCCCGGTCACCATGTGCGCAAACCAGGCCGACTACGCCAACTGCAAGGCCGCCTTTGAGGAAGACGAGAACGTCACCGTTATCGAGATGACCACCGACGACGCTTGGTTCCGCGACACCGCTGCCACTTTTGTTATCAATGGCAAGGGCGATAAGCGCGCCAACCACTGGCACTTCAACGCCTACGGCGCCTCGTCGACGGCCTCTATTTCCCGTGGGACAAGGACGAGCAGATTGCCCTTAAGATGGCTGAGCTTTCCGGCTGCCGTCGCTATCGTCCCGATGACATGATCCTCGAGGGCGGCTCCATTACCGTCGACGGCGAAGGCACCGTGGTCGTGACCGACCAGTGCCTGCTTTCCCCGGGCCGCACCTGCTCTGCGGTTCTGGAGGAGGAAGAGGATCCCGAGTCCATCTGGCCCAAGTTCCACAAGAAGTTTGAGCCTGGAGTGAGGAACTTCGCGCCTATATGGACGAGCACCTCAAGGATTACCTGGGTGTCGAGAAGGTCATCTGGGTTAAGGAGGGCATCGACCCCGAGGAGACCAACGGCCACATCGATGATGTCGCTACGTTCATCGCTCCGGGCGTCATGGCCTGCATCTGGACCGACGATCCCGAGTATCCGTTCTACGAGCAATGCCATGCTGTCTACGAGACCCTTTCCAACGCCGTTGACGCCAAGGGCCGCAAGATGAAGGTCTACAAGCTCTGCATGCCTGTGAACCCGCTGTTCATGGACCAGGCTTCCTGCGACACCATCGACGCCGACGAGAACGCCGAGCCGCGCGTTGCCAACGAGCCGCTGATCGCCTCCTACATGAACTACCTGGTCACCAACCACGGCGTTATCGTCCCGCAGTACGGCGACGAGAACGATCAGCTTGCCGTTGACACGCTCCAGAAGATCTACGACGAGGTCTGGGGCGAGGGCGTCTACAAGTGCGTCGGCGTTCAGTCCGAGCAGGTCGTCTTCGGTGGCGGAAATATCCACTGCATTACGCAGCAGGAGCCCTCGGCGTAACTGTCTGTCTTCCCGAGGCACGGCACCTTGCCCTTCAATCGTCGGGCATGACCCTTAAGGTCTATGCCTCCTCTTTCGCGGGAATCTGCCGCACCTCGGAAACCCAGCCGATCAATCGGACCGACGTAGCTAGCTATCGCATTAGTCATTGGTGCCAACCTGGCAACAATGCAGGTCGAAAAACGTCAGCGAAAACCCGCCAGAGCGAGCAAGGTGCCTTGAAACGAGGCGGCATTGATCTTTTGATCATGCCGCCGAAGTTGAAAGGCAGATTGCCGTTCTGGCGGGTTTGCAGCGTCGAGCCGTTACGCGGTTTGGTAAAACCGCGTAGCTAAATACGTTCCGCGATCTCGTGGATGAGGTAGTCGGTCTTTTCCCAGCCCAGGCACGGGTCGTGATCGACTTGCCAAAGACGCCGCCGTCGACCGGCTGGTTGCCGTCCTCCAGGTAGGACTCGATCATAAAGCCCTTGACCAGCTTGGAGATGGATTCGTTGCGGCGGCAGCTGTCGAGCACCTCCTTGCAAATGCGATACTGCTCCAGCGGACGCTTGCCCGAGTTGTCATGGTTGCAGTCGATGACCGCTGCCGGATTGGCATAGCCGGCATGCTCGGTATAGCGTTCGGCCAAGCGTTCCAGGTGTTCGTAGTGGTAGTTGGGGTAGGTGCGCCCATCGAGACCGATGTAGCCACGCATAACGGCGTGTGCGAGCGGATTGCCGTCGCACTCGACCTCCCAGTTGCGGAAGATGAAACTCTGGTGCGCCTGGGCGGCGTAAATGGAGTTGAGCATAACGGTGGTAGAGCCGGCAGTGGGATTCTTCATGCCGACGGGTACCGAAATGCCGCTCGACACCAGGCGATGCTCTTGGTTCTCGACCGAGCGTGCGCCCACGGCAACATAGCTCAGCAGGTCAACGAGGTATTGGTAGTTGGACGGGTAGAGCATCTCATCGGCGGTAAAGAAGCCGGTCTCCTCGATGACGCGCAGGTGCATGTGGCGGATGGCCTTGACGCCCTCGAGCAGGTCGTCGGGAGCCTCGGGGTTGGGGTTGTGCAGAAGACCCTTGTAGCCGGTGCCTTGGTGCGCGGCTTATTGGTGTAGACGCGCGGAATGATGATGAGCTTGTCCTTGACCTCCTCGGCGGTCTTGGCCAGTCGGTTCATGTACTCAAGCACCGAATCCTCGCGGTCGGCAGAGCACGGGCCGATGATGAGCACCTTGCGTGCGTCCTCGCCGGTAAAGACTTTGGCGACCTCGGCGTCAAATGCCTGCTTTTTGGCGGTAAGCTCGGCAGAAAGCGGCATTTCCTCGCGGATCTCCATGGGGATCGGCAGCCTGCGTTTGAATTCCATGGCCATAGGGGCCTCCTCAATCTATAGAAAGAGCAATAAGCGTATTGTCGAGTGTTCGGCATTATCCGCTGTCGCACGCTAAAGTGCAAGCCCTTGTCACCCCGAAACCGACCAAAAAGGGACAGGTTTATTTTGGTCGGTTTTATCTGGGCAAACGTCGGCGGATGCCGGGAGGGAGCGGCGCCGCGCGGGACCCTAAGGCTGTTGTCGGTTCCCTAGGAAATACCCTGTGGGCAAAAAATGCCAAATATGAGTACGGTTGCTATCTTAGTATCATATTGCCTTCGCAAAATAATAGACATAACAGCAAAATATGTTCATTAACGCAAACACATATAAGTCCGCTATGGTGTTGTTTGATCAATTTAGGGACGCGTGTAAGCCGTGGGAGCGGCATTTGAGGCGGTTTTGGCTGTTACTAAAAAGGTAACAGTACTCATATTTGCCCTTTTTGCCCACGGGGTCTGGAAAGCGCCGTCAGTGAGGTCTCAGGGAAGGCGTTTCGAGGCTCGAAGGACACAAAACGGGGGGTGCAGGTTGTCCTGCGCCCCCGTTTTCTTGGCATTGCGGTTGTTTGCCGCCGGTTTTTACGCCGCTTCGTCGAACTGCGAGTTGTACAGGTCGGCGTAGAAGCCGCCCTGGGCGAGCAGCTCGTCGTGCGTGCCCTTCTCGACGATGTCGCCGTCGCGAATCACCAAGATCACGTCGGCGTTGCGGATCGTGGACAGGCGGTGCGCGATGACAAAGCTGGTGCGGCCCTGCATCAGCGCATCCATGGCGCGCTGAATAAGCTCCTCGGTACGGGTATCGACGTTGGAAGTCGCCTCGTCCAGAATCAGTGCCGGGCGGTCGGCCAAAATGGCACGGGCGATGGTCACGAGCTGGCGCTGACCCTGCGACAGGTTGGTGCCCTCCTCGTTGATCATAAGTCGTAGCCACCGGCGAGCGTATGAATAAGTGGTCGCAGCGTGCGGCGCGCGCAGCGGCCTCGACCTCGGCATCGCTCGCGTCGGGGCGTCCGTAGCGGATGTTCTCGCGGATGGTGCCGTTAAACAGCCAGGTGTCCTGCAGCACCATGGCAAACTCGCCGCGCAGTGCCGCGCGGTCCCAGTCGCGCACATCGACGCCTCGACACGCAGCGAGCCGCCGTCCACGTCGTAGAAGCGCTGCAGCAGCTTAATGAGCGTGGTCTTGCCGGCGCCGGTGGGGCCGACGATGGCGATGGTCTGGCCGGGCTGCGCCTCGCAGCTAAAGTCGTGGATGATGGTCTTGTCGGGCGTGTAGCCAAACTTCACATGGTCAAACTCCACGTGGCCGGGGCGCTTCTCAGGGATCTGCGCGTCGGCCTTCTGCTCCTCCTCGGGTGCGGCCAAAAACTCAAACACACGCTCGGTGGCAGCTGCCATCGACTGCATCGTGTTGCTCACGTTGCCCAGCTGCTGCACGGGTTGCGTAAAGTTGCGCACGTACTGGATAAAGCTCTGGATGTCGCCGGGCGTGGCATTGCCGGTCAGCGCGAGCTGCGCGCCCACCACGACAACGCCCACGTAACCCATGTTGCCCACCAGGCTCATAAGCGGCATCATCAGGCCCGACAGGAACTGCGAACGCCAGCCACTAATAAACAGGCGGTCGTTTTGACGGTCGAACTCCTCGATTGAGACCTCGGCGCGGTCGAACACCTGAATGACGTTTTGACCGGCAAAGTCCTCCTCGATAATGCCGTTGACGGCGCCCAGAACCTGCTGTTGCTCACGGAAGTACGGCTGCGAGAAGTGAATCATTACGGTCAGGATAATCGCGGCTGCCGGCAGCGTGAGCACGGTGACGCCGGTGAGCGGCAGGCTGATCGAAAGCATCATGACGAGCACGCCGATAATCTGCGTTACCGACGTGATGAGCTGCGTCACGCTCTGGTTGAGCGACTGACCCAGCGTATCGACATCGTTGGTGATGCGGCTGAGTACGTCTCCCTTGCTGTGGCCGTTGAAGTAACTCATCGGCACGACGGCAATCTTGGCGGCGATTTCCTTGCGCATGCGGTAGCAGATCTTTTGCGTGACGCCGGTCATGAGCCAGCCTGGACCAGGCTGCAGACAGAGCTCGCCAGATACAGGCAGAGCAAAAAGCCGAGCGTCTTGGCGATCCAGTCAAAGTCAACGTCGCCGGTGCCGTTGACCTTGGCGACCAGGCCTTCGAACAGCTTGGTCGTAACCTGGCCGAGCACCTTGGGTCCCACAATGTTAAAGATGACCGAGCACACGGCAAAGGCGACGGCGGCAAACACGGCAATCTTGTGCTGGCCGATATAGCCGAGCAGCTGCCTCATGGTGCCTTAAAGTCCTTGGCCTTTTCGCCGCGACGCATGCCGCCCATGCGGCCCATGGGTCCACGCTGACGGGTGGGCTTGGGAATTTGGGTCTTGGTCTCGTCTGCCATTAGTGCTCGCCTCCTTCCGTAACGGCTGCAATTTCTTCTTGGGTAAGCCCCAGCTCCTCGGCGGAAAGCTGCGACTGTGCGATTTCCAGGTACGCCGGGCAGCTGCGCAGTAGCTCCTCGTGCGTGCCGGTGCCCACTACGTGACCGTCGTCGAGTACGATGATCTGGTCGGCGTGCATGATGGTCGCGATGCGTTGTGCCACGACCACGAGCGCGGCGTCGGTGACGTTTTTGGCCAGCTCCTCGCGCAGGCGCGCGTCGGTCTTGTAGTCAAGCGCGCTAAACGAGTCGTCGAACACCACGACCTCGGGCTTTTTGGCCAGGGCGCGGGGCGATGGCCAGACGCTGGCGCTGACCGCCCGAAACATTGGAGCCACCCTGGCTGATGGGGGAGTCGTAATCGCCCTCGCGCTCGGCGATAAAGTCCTCGGCCTGGGCGATGCGCGCGGCCTGGTGCATGTCATCGTCGCTTACCATGTCGCCGGCAAACTTGAGGTTGCTCTTGACAGTGCCGAGAACAGGCGACCCTGCTGCGGGATGTAACCAATGCGGCGGCGCAGTTCGGAAAGGGTCATGTCGCGCACGTCGATGCCGTCGAGCGAAATGCTGCCGCCCGTGACGTCGTACAGGCGCGGAATCAACTGCACGAGCGTGGACTTGCCCGAGCCCGTGGAGCCAATGATGCCGAGCATCTGACCGGCATGCGTGGTGAAGTTCACGCCGCTGATGACGTCGGCACGGGCATCGGGATACTGGAAGCTCACGTCGCGGAAGGTGAGCTCACCGCGCGGCGCGCTGGCCGCGGGCAGTTTGGGCGAGACAGGGTCGTTGATGCTCGTGGGCAGGTGATGACCTCTTCCACGCGCTCGGCTGCGACCTCGGCACGGGGCAGAATGACCGACACCATGGTGAGGATCATAAACGCCATGACGATCTGCATGGTGTAGGAGATAAACGCCATCATGTTGCCGACCTGCATCACGCCGTCGGACACGCCCTGCGCGCCAAACCAGACGATAAGCACGGTGATGCAGTTCATGACAAGCATCATGAGCGGCATCATAAAGCTCATGGCGCGGTTGGTGTAGAGCTGCGTGGTCATCAGGTCGAGCGAAGCCTTGTCAAAACGCTCGAGCTCATGTTCCTCGCGGTTGAACGAGCGGATGGGCATAAGGCCGTCGAGCAGCTCGCGGGCGGTAAGGTTCACGCGGTCCACAAAGCTCTGCATCTTTTTGAACTTGGGCATGGTGAGGCCCATGAGCACGCCGACAACGGCCGAAACCGCGATGATGGCCACGGCGATGGTCCACTCCAGGCCGGTGTGGTTGGCCAGGACGCGCATAACGGCGACGATGCCCATGACGGGGGCCATCAGCACATGCGGATAAACAGGGTTGCGGCCATCTGGATCTGCTGAATGTCGTTGGTGCAGCGGGTGATGAGCGAGGCCTGGCTAAACTTGCCCACCTCGGCCGGCGAGAAGTGCATAACCTTGTTGAAGGTCTCGCGGCGCAGGTCGCGGGCGATGGAGCAGGCGGTGCGCGAAGCCACGGCACCGGTCAGGATGGTGGCGACGAGCGAGATCAGGCACAGACCAAACATCGTGGTCGCCATGCGGCCAGGTAGGCGTTCTGCACGTCGGCGGGTCGATGCCCTGCGCCTTGTACTCGTCTTGCACATAGCTCACGGCGCGTTGGGTCACGATGGAGCCCGACATGGAGCCCATTTTATCCGCCATTTCGTTGGCGCCCTCGACGAGCTTGCTTTGGTCTACCAGACCGCCCTCGACACCCAGGCGCAGGCTCTTCATGGTGATCTTACCGCCGTCGGCATCAATCTGCTTTTGCATGTTCTGCGCCGCTGCGGCCTTCTGCTGGCATCTCGGCGAGCTGCTCGGGCGTCATCGGCCGCCATCTGCTCGGGGGTGGGCATGGCCTGGGCGGCGTCGCTGTCTTTTCGCCGGACGTGCCGGTCATGTCGCCCATGGAGTCGGCGTCAATGCCCTGGTTGAACGAAGTACGACAGTCTCGGGCAGGCTCATAATGTCGGCAATCTTGCTCCATCGGCACGCTCTTCCTCGGTGCCCTTGTACGCTCGAATGCCGTTTTTGCCAGCCTTGCTAAACACGGCCTCCACAGCCTTGGCGTCCTTGGCGCTCATAAAGAGTTCGAGGTCGTCGAGCGATTCGGCGCGAATGGTGTCGGGCACGGGCGAGGCAATACCGCCTTGCTGCACGCCCACGTCGACGATGTCGCTCATATAGGTAGGCAGCGCCAGATCGGCGTTGCAGCTGATTACGATGAGTACGATAGCTGCGAGTAGTGCCAGGATATGCTTTTTAAAGAGCTTGAGAATCCTCACTCGGCATCTCTCCTTTCTTGATTGCGGTCGATAATTTCGTTGGCACGTCTTAGAAGGCGCACCATCTCTTGGGTATCTGTTTCGCCGAGCTGCTCGAGGAAGGCCGCGGTGCGGTCCTCGAATTCCCGGCGTTTGATTTCGATGACCTGGAATCCCTTGTCGGTCACCGTGACGTGTACGCGACGACGGTCGGTCTTTGAGTGCTCGCGCTCGACCCAACCCTTGGCCTCGAGGGCGCGCAGGATATTGGCGATACGGGCGCTCGAAACCCAGGCACGATCGGCGAGTTCGCTCGGTGTGAGTGAGCCGCCGGCGCGCATGAGGGCGCGCATGACGGCCATCTCGCCGCCGAGAGCTTTGTCCGCAAAGCGCGAAATTCGCTGATGCATGCTGCCAAACTCAGTTAAGAGCTGACGCCCAAGCTCATGGAAATCGGTATCTTCCATCGAAAACCCCTAACACTAGAAACTATTTCCGGTGAAAGATGATACCCTTGCACGCGCACCCTATACGGTAGATTGGGTCATGCCTAGAAAACAATCTTTAGGCGACCTCCGTACACCGTCGGTATCAGCAAAGTTAGGGGTAGATCTCTGGGCATGTCCCAAAAAAATACCTGGTTGCTAGGTAATATAAAGAGCGTATAAAGAATTAAAATAATTCAATAATTGTAGCGTTTCAAAGAACTATTATGCACGCGGTTAGGCGAGGGGTTGTCACCACCATGACGACTGGGACTCATATAATCGCCACGTGCGATGCTCCAACTTCCCGCGAGGAGACACCTTATATAAAGGGGGATGGAGTCATGGCATTTGACTTCACGGGCAAGACCGCGATTGTCACGGGCGGCACTCAGGCATTGGCCTCGAGATCGCCAAGGGCATCGTCGCGGGCGGCGGACATGTCGCGCTCATCGCAAGGAACGCTGCTAAGGGCGAGGCCGCGGTGGCCGAGTTGGCGAGGGCAACAAGTTCTATCAGCTCGATGTCGCCGATGCACCCAAGGCGCGCGAGACTGTCGAGCAGATTTTTACGGACCTGCCGCAAACCAACATCCTGATCAACTGCGCTGGCGTCATCAGCACCAAGAAGTTCGATGAGATCGATGACACCGAGTGGCGTCGCACCATCGACATCAACCTCAACGGCACCTTTACCATGATGAACGCCGTGTACCCGCACTTTAAGGCGGCCCATGCCGGCACTATCGTCAACGTGAGTTCCGTTGCTGGCAAGATCGGCGGTGGCCTGCTCGGCACCGCGGCCTACGCGAGCTCCAAGGCCGGTGTTAACGGTCTAACCAAGGCAGTCGCCAAGGAAGGCGGCAAGTTTGGCGTTCGCTGCAACGCCGTGTGCCCGTCGCTCACCCTTACTGATATGACCTCGATTCTCTCTGACGAGAACTCTCAGCGCATCATCAACGGTATTCCTCTGGGCCGCGCCGCCCAGGCCAGCGAGCCTGCGCAGATGGTGCTGTTCTTCGCTTCCGATCTCGCCAGCTTCGTGAACGGCGAGATCGGTGACTGCGACGGCGGCATCGTCCTGGACGGGTAATACCCCGCGACGATTATTCGGCGACGGCTCCTGCGACTCGGGACCGTCGCCTTCTTTCTGACATAGGCGCGTGCGGCTACGATTCGCATGCATCCAAAGGAGATATATATGAGTGAATCGACTGCGGTGGAGGCGCCGGCGGCAAAGGAGCCGTTCTTTAAGATGTCCTCCATCCCGGGTGCCAATATTTTGGTGCCGCTTTTGCTGGGCTGCCTGCTCAACACGCTATTCCCTGACCTGTTCAAAACGCTCGGCAGCTTTACGCTTGGCATGACCCAGCAGGGCGCTGGCCCGCTCGTGGGCGCTTT
>ENA-OQCS01001487-OQCS01001487.1-human-gut-metagenome-genome-assembly--contig:-NODE-1487-length-11975-cov-2.783170_pt1 | contig 11975 bp, 11 predicted proteins | sample MGYA00242757_ERZ504575 | MGnify/ENA primary metagenome ERZ504575 (study PRJEB26092, sample SAMD00036297) | human gut metagenome | host: Homo sapiens | study: EMG produced TPA metagenomics assembly of... | reverse complement strand
TAGCATTTTGGGGATTTTCCCGAACATTCGCCGCAAATTAGGATTCTTTATGCAAAATCAGCTAGGTAATTGGCTGAAAACTGCCAAAATCTAGGATTTCGTTAGGAATCTTTAAGTTTTTCATCAAAGACTGCTGCAATGTGGGTTAAGTTTTTCATCAAAGACTGCTGCAATGTGGGCTAAGAAATTCCTGTGTGCAGGTCGTTATAAAATTGCACCTGTACCTATCAGGTTTCAGAAGAAAATTGAGGTAGAGTTCAAGGAGATTGAAGAGGAGAAAGAGAAGAATAAGAAAAATGGTGAGAAGGAGGAGAAGAAGTTCAAGATTGAGATTGTAGAGGAGGTTAGAACCATGCCTGCGATTATGGAGGAGAAGGCTCGTGTTCCTAAGAAGCCGGTGCTTCGCAAGCCCTATATAACGCCGGGCTTTGGTCCGCTTGCATTGAAGTACGGAAGCATCGTGATGGGCAAGTCGTTGAAGACGGGACTTGTGGCTTACAACGAGGAGAAGTTCTAGGAGTTTTGCGACATGGTCAGCGATGCTTTGCCGAAAAAGGAGAAAGTTACGCTGGTTATCAAAGACTGGGGAAAAGATGATATTCCTAAAGAGTATATGGTTGTTCTTCCAACTAATATTCCTGCGAAATATACTCTTGTAAATCACAATCTCAAATAAAATACATTATTCTATTATGCGCAAGATCAAGGAAATCATCATTCATTGTAGTGCGACCCGAGAAGGTCGTGACTACACCGTAGCCGACATCGACCGTTGGCATCGTGAGCGTGGCTTTTTCTGCATCGGTTATCATTTCGTGATTTACCGTGACGGAAGCATCCACGTGGCAGATCAGTAGAAGAGGTGGGCGCCCACTGCAAGGGTCACAACAGCGTGAGTATCGGAGTATGCTACATCGGCGGCTATCCCAGGATGGCAAGCCGAAGGACACCCGAACCCCAGAGCAGAAGGCAGCGCTGAAAGCGCTCATTGAGCAGCTGAAGGAGGAATATCCCGAGGCGACGGTTCATGGGCACAATGAGTTCGCCAGCAAGGATTGTCCTTGCTTCGATGTGAAGGAGGAGTGGGGTGAGTAAATTCAGTTACCCTATGCGAGGGAAATCATGAAAGATACGAAAAGGGAAACAAAAAAGCTTGGTTGCCAAAATAACAACCAAAGGCTCATTATGTTAGAATCTAAATTTTATTTGAGATTAGATCTGCTCGCTCCAGTCCTCCTGGCTCTTACGAACGTAAGTCTGGTAACGGAGCTTAGCCATCTTCTCTGCCTGAGAGAAGAGCTCATCAGCCTCCTTAGGGAATGCCTTCTGTACAGAGAGGTAACGAACCTCACCGAGCAGGAAGTCGCGGAAGTTCTCCCAGTTAGGAGCCTTAGAGTCGAGTGTGAATGGGTTCTTACCCTCTTCAGCCAACAGTGGGTTGTAACGCCACAAGTGCCAGTAACCGCACTCAACAGCCAACTCTTCCTCGTGCTGTGAACGACCCATGCCGCCCTTACGCTTCAAACCGTGGTTGATACATGGTGCGTAAGCGATGATGAGTGATGGACCTGGATAAGCCTCAGCCTCGCGGATAGCCTTCAATGTCTGAGCATTGTCAGCACCCATAGCTACCTGAGCTACGTAGATGTAACCGTATGTAGTCTGCATCAAACCGAGATCCTTCTTACGGATACGCTTACCCTGAGCAGCGAACTGTGCGATAGCACCGAGTGGAGTAGACTTAGAAGACTGACCACCAGTGTTAGAGTAAACCTCAGTATCGAGTACCAGGATGTTAACATCCTCACCAGAAGCCAATACGTGGTCGAGACCACCGTAACCGATATCATAAGAAGCACCGTCACCACCGATGATCCACTGTGAACGCTTAACGAGGTAGTGATCCAAAGTCTTGAGCTCCTTGCAGATAGGGCAACCCTTCTCAGCGCCGGCAGCGATAAGAGGCTTCAACTCTGCAGCAGCCTCCTTAGAACCCTCAGAATCGTTCATGTTAGCCATCCACTTGTCAGCAGCAGCTACGAACTCAGCAGGAACATGCTCCTGAGCCTTAGCCTCCTCGAGCAAGTGAGCGATGCGCTCCTTCATTTTCTTGTTACCCATTACCATACCGAGACCGAACTCGCAGAAGTCCTCGAACAATGAGTTGTCGAATGCAGGACCTGACCCTTAGCGTTCTTTGTATATGGAGTAGATGGGATAGAAGCTGAGTAGATAGAAGAACAACCAGTAGCGTTAGCAATCATCTGACGGTCACCGAAGAGCTGAGAAATCAACTTAACGTATGGAGTCTCACCACAACCAGAGCAAGCACCAGAGAACTCGAACAATGGCTGAGCGAACTGAGAGTTCTTAGGCTCTGCTTGATGTCTACGAGATCCTGCTTAGAAGCTACCTTGTGTACGAGGTACTCCCAGTTAGCTGCTTCCTTGACCATATCCTCTGCGTCTACGTTGAATGGAACCATTGTCAACGCCTTCTCACCCTTCTTACCTGGGCAGACGTCAGCACAGTTACCACAACCAAGACAGTCGAGTACTGAAATCTCGATGCGGAAGTGCATTCCAGCCAAAGCCTTAGGTGCCTTAACATCCTGAGTCTTGAGACCCTCGATGCCTGCGAGCTCCTCATCGGTCAATACGAATGGACGGATAGCTGCGTGAGGACAAACGAATGAACACTTGTTACACTGGATACAGTTCTCTACGTTCCATACTGGTACGAACGCCTCAACACCACGCTTTTCGAATGCTGCAGTACCGTTCTGCCATGTACCGTCAACTGTGTTGTGCTTAACGAAGTCAGAAACCTTCAAGAGGTCACCTGCCTGGCCGTTGATAGGACGAACGAGCTCCTTAACGAATGCTGGAGCGTTATCCTCCTTAGCCTCATCGTCAGCGAGGTTAGCCCAAGCTGGATCTACTGTCAACTGCTTGTACTCACCACCACGGTCAACAGCGCCGAAGTTCTTGTCAACAACGTCCTGACCCTTCTTAGAGTAAGACTTAACGATGAATGCCTTCATCTGCTCTACAGCGAGATCCAAAGGAATAACCTCTGTGATACGGAAGAATGCAGACTGGAGGATGGTGTTGGTACGGTTACCGAGACCAATCTCCTGAGCAATCTTAGTTGCGTTGATATAGTAAACAGTGATGTTGTTCTGAGCGAAGTAACGCTTTACCTTGTTAGGGATGAAGTTAACCAACTCCTCACCATCGAAGATAGTGTTCAACAGGAAGAAACCGTTCTTACGCAAACCACGTGTTACATCGTACATGTGGAGGTAAGCCTGTACGTGGCAAGCTACGAAGTTAGGAGTATTTACCTGATAAGCACTGTGGATAGGGCTGTCGCCGAAACGCAAGTGAGAGCAGGTGAAACCACCAGACTTCTTAGAGTCGTAAGAGAAGTATGCCTGGCAATACTTGTTAGTATTGTTACCGATAATCTGAACTGAGTTCTTGTTAGCACCAACAGTACCGTCAGCACCCAAACCGTAGAACTTAGCCTCGAACAAGTCGTCGCCACCCATTGGGATTTCCTCCTCTTCTGGGAGAGAAGTGAATGTAACGTCATCAACGATACCTACAGTGAAGTGGTTCTTTGGCTGTGGCAACTCAAGGTTCTTGAATACAGCAACAATCTTAGCTGGAGTTGTATCAGAAGAACCGAGACCGTAGCGACCGCCAACGATCAATGGCTTGCGCTCGTCATCGTAGAGAGCTGACTTAACGTCGAGGTACAATGGCTCTCCCTCTGCACCTGGCTCCTTAGTACGGTCGAGAACAGCGATGCGCTTAACAGTAGCTGGGATAGTCTTCTTCAAGAAGTCAACAGAGAATGGACGGAACAGGTGAACTGCAACCATACCAACCTTCTTGCCCTGCTTGTTCAAGTAGTCGATAGCCTCGCGAGCTGGCTCTGTAGCAGAACCCATCAGGATAATGATGTTCTCAGCATCCTCAGCACCATAGTAGTTGAAGAGGTGATACTCACGACCTGTGATCTTAGTCATCTCCTGGCAGTACTTCTCTACTACCTCAGGGATTGCATCGTAGTAAGGGTTGCAAGCCTCACGGTGTGTGAAGAATGTCTCTGGGTTCTCAGCGGTACCGCGAGTAACAGGACGCTCAGGAGTCAAAGCACGGTTACGGAAGTCCTCGATGAACTCTTCCTTAACCAATGGACGGATGTCTTCCATATCCATCTCCTCGATCTTGTGGTACTCGTGAGAAGTACGGAAACCGTCGAAGAAGTTAACGAAAGGAACCTTTGTCTCCAATGTAGCCAAGTGAGGAACTGCAGAGAGGTCCATAACCTCCTGAACAGAACCAGAGCAGAACATAGCGAAGCCAGTCTGGCGGCAAGCCATTACGTCCTGGTGGTCACCGAAGATACAAAGTGAGTGAGAAGCCAATGTACGAGCTGATACGTTGAACACGCAAGGGAGCAACTCACCAGCAATCTTGTACATGTTAGGAATCATCAGCAACAAACCCTGAGAAGCAGTGTAAGTTGAAGTCAAGGCACCAGCCTGGAGAGAACCGTGAACTGCACCGGCAGCACCAGCCTCTGATTCCATTTCCTGGATAGAAACTCGCTGACCGAAAAGGTTCTTACGACCTTTGGCAGCCCATTCATCTACATGCTCCGCCATTGGTGATGATGGAGTAATAGGGTAGATAGCAGCAACCTCAGTAAACATGTAGCTTACATGTGCGGCAGCTGTGTTACCATCACAAGTGATAAATTTTTTCTCTTTAGCCATTTTACTTTTAGATAAAATATTAAAAAATGTTTTGTATTTAATTCATTCTTATTCTAATGTTGAGTGTTGAATGTTGAGTGTTGAGTTAGGCTTGCGCCTTATGTGTCTTCATGCTGATGCCGTTAGGCAATTCAACATTCTACACTCCACATTCAACATTCCCTAATATAGGAATCCCAAGAGCCATAACGGAATCTTGTTGTCCTTGCCCACCTCAGTATTGTAACGGGCATAGATGGTATCTGGATTACTACGCATCTTGTTGGGAGTTTGTGCATCACAGATTCTGAATTTCCTGTTGCCATCCACTGTATAATAGTGGTCTTTACCGCCCTGGTGAACTTTGTGGTCTTTCCAAAGTGAATTGACGAAGAATGTTTCCATCACTTCCTGCTTGTCAATCTGTATAGGATAGATAGCGTACATCAAGTTAGTATTATGCATCATCACCTTAGATGGTTTCTTTGGAAATCCTGCCCCTCTGGATAGATCATATTGATGAGTCTGGAATCCGCCAGATACTTAATGTAGTTCATCACGGTTGCCCTACTTGTATTGATGCTTTCGGCCAGCTGGCTCACGTTGGGAGCTTGGCGCCTTCGACAGCCAACTCGTAGAACAGGCGTTTTATTTTTGGCAGATACTTCAGTTCTATCTGCTTGATGAGAAGGATGTCAACCTCGGTCATCATGTTCATTGTCTTTAGTAGATTCTCTGTGAAGTTACGCTGTTCCAAGAAGAATGGGTAGAAGCCATGATGCAGATAATCATTGAAGTATTTCATCGGACTCACCTTGGGGAGGATCTGCTTGATGATGTGCTCATGATTGCGGAGAATATCTTCGAGCTCGTATGGCTGGAAATCGTTGCCCGTCTTCAGATTGATATATTCTCTGAATGAGAAGCCACGGAGATTGTAACTCTTCACGATGCCATTGAGTTCTGGATTCTCTTCCTTCAAGCGCATTACGCTGGAACCTGTAAACACAATCTTCAATTCAGGATACAAATCGTAGCATTTGCGGAGTTCCTTGCTCCAGTCCTGCTGTTTGAACACCTGGTCTATCAGGAGTGTTCGTCCACCTTGATTCACGAAGTCGCCTGCAAAATCGGCAATACCTCTGCTCTGGAAATAGAAGTTGTTCATGTTCACATACAAGCACTTGCGATCGTATGGTCCAAAGTGTTCCTTGGCATACTGGAGGAGAAAGGTAGATTTACCTACGCCTCGAGTGCCTTTGATGCCAATCATACGATCGTTCCAGTCAATCTCATCCATCAAGGTTCGTCTGACTGGAGCATCTATATGCTCAACTAGATATGTATGTGTTCTGAAGAATGCTTCTTCCATGCGTTTAATATTGATTCATATTTGTTTTTTACGATGCAAAGGTAATAATATATTTTAAATTTGCAAACTCTAGATAGCAAAATCTAACATTTTTTTCATTATTTAGCACTTTTCTAAGTAAAACTTACCTTCTTTTGCCGTTTTTATCTCAATAATTTGTATCTTTGCAGTATGAAACTACATATCTTCAATCCAGAACACGATTTGGCATTGGCCGCTCATTTGCGACAGTTTACAGCTCCTCATGCAGGAAGACAGTTGCGAAGCGACCTTGCATTCATACCTGCCTTGTGGGCAGATCAGGGTGACTTGGTGCTTGTTGACGACATCGACAATGCACGCGACAAGGTGCGCCATTTGGGTGAGCACCTTGTGGAAAAAGTTGAGTTTATAACCAAACTGCAGCTTGAGCATCTGCTTAAGACGGAGTTTATAGACTGCGTGCATCCTTGGGGATGGGACTTGAGTCTGAAAGGCGAGCTGGAACGTATCGGTTTGCCGGAAATCATGCTGCCTACTGATGAGGTATTAGATAAGGTACGCGCGATAAGCAGCCGCCAATGGGCCGCTGAACATCTGCAGCAGGATGTAGTATTAGCAGATAACTTTGCTCTGGTTAAGGAATGCGTAATGAAGTGGGGCAAGGCTGTAGTCAAGGCTCCTTGGAGTAGTAGTGGAAGAGGCGTGAAATATGTTTCTGCCGATGAGTTCCGGACAAATGGCGAATATCCGGCTTTCCAACGCTGGGTAAGCAACATCATCTTCAGGCAGGGTGGTGTTACCGTAGAGCCATATTATAATAAGGTGAAAGATTTCGGTATGGAATTTGAGATGCTTGACGGCAAGGTACACTATCTGGGACTCTCGCTCTTCGACACCGTCAAAAATGCTTATACCGGCAACTTGCTCTGCTCTGAAGAAGAAAAGGTTGAAATAATGAAGAAATACATTAGTGAAGTTGCACTTCTCTCTGCAAGACAGAAAATTATAGATATAGTTGAACCCGCATTAAAGGAAAACTATAACGGACCATTTGGAGTAGATATGATGATTGCTGCAAAGGATGGCCAGTTAGAGCTTGTATCTTGTGTAGAATTGAATCTTCGCAGAACGATGGGGCATGTGGCTCTTGAGTTAGCCAAGATAACCAAACCTCAGAGTCTGATGCGTGTTGACTTTGATGGTAACAGATATCATTTGCGTGTGTTGCCAGGTAAGGAGGCAGTTAACGAGTCTTAAATTTTAGCCTTCTGATGCAAGGAATCGCAGCAACTTGCATTTCATAGACAGATTATCAACAAAATTAAAAGATTATGAAAAAGAGAAATGAAAGTAAGTTAACTGTGGCAGCCCTGATGATGATGGCTGCAATGGCTATGACTTCTTGTGCCAGCAGCAAGAAGATAAACGGCAATTCTAATGTAGGCAAGAACAGCGAAATGGGTAAGAATGAAGAGGATTTAGATAATAGCTATCTTGTTCTTTCTGACGCCCAGCAGGATATAGTGAAGAAGAACAATGCATTTGCGCTTCGCCTCTTCAATAAGGTTACAGATATGGGGTCTAAGGTGATTTCACCTATGAGCGTATCTTATCTGATGGGAATGCTGGCAAATGGTGCGGATGGAATCACGCAGCAGGAGATCTTGAAAGCTATCGGTTGCGAAGGAGTTTCTGTCAACGATCTGAATGAGCTTTATAAGGCGATGCTTCTTAATGCCAATCATCAAGACAAGCAGACAACTGTTAATATTGCCAATTATATCGCAGTAAACAAGAACTTCAAGCTGAACAAGAATTTCTCCCAGCAGGTAAGTGATGGCTATCAGGCAGGTATTGAAAGTCTGGATTTCACCTCTCCCAAGTCAACTGACCGCATCAATGGCTGGTGTAAGGAAAAGACCAACGGCATGATTCCACGTATTATTGATCAGGTTTCAGCCGATGCAGTATCGTATTTGATGAATGCCATCTATTTCAAGGGAACATGGCAGAACAAGTTCAATGCCAAGGACACTAAGCTGGAGAACTTCCGTGGCTATACACGTGATATCCAGAAAGTGGAAATGATGCATCAGGTAAAGAAGCTCTTCTATACTGAGAACAAGGATTTCAAGGCTGTAGATCTTCCTTATGGTAATGGCAGCTATCGCATGCTGGTACTTCTGCCAAATGAGGGCAAGAATATCCAGGAAATGATGAAAGGTTTGGATGAAGAGAAGCTGAATCAGATTTCGCAGAATATGGAAAACTGTATGGTGAATCTCAAGTTGCCTAAATTTACTATCGAGCAGGAACTGCCTCTGAATGCAATCATCAGTGATTTGGGTGCTCCTTCTATGTTTGTGGCAGGCAAAGCGAACTTCAGTCATTTTGCTGACGGCAATTTCTTTGTAAGCAAGATGCTTCAGAAGGCAAAGATAGAGGTGAATGAGCAGGGAACAAAGGCTGCTGCTGTAACTGCTGCCGTGATGCTGACAGCCATGGCACCTGAGGAGACAAGAAATGTGGAGTTCATCGCTGACCGTCCATTTGTGTATATGATTCAGGACAGTCAGAGTGGCGGTATCCTTTTTATGGGACAATATTGCGGAACGCACTAATTCAAGAATAACCAAATAAAAATCCCTTAGGCTTGTTGAAGTCTAAGGGATTTCTTTTTATCCGAATTTCTCAACGAACTCATCTTCCGTGATGATAGGGATGTTGAGTTCGTGTGCCTTCTTGTTCTTTGAATCTGCGAGGCAGCATCGTTATTAATCAGATAGTTGGTACTCTTGCTAACGCTTCCCGTCACCTTGCCACCTTGGCTTTCGATGTAAGCCTTCAGCTCGGTGCGGTTTTTATAATGATGAACATCACCCGTTACAACGAAGGTTAGTCCATCACACAGCGTGCCTTTCTCTACAGTTGCCTGTTCTGTAATGGTCAGCTCCTTCATCAGATGCTCTACATGAGCGAAGTTGTTGTCATCTTTGAACCAGGCGATGAATTTGGCACTTTTTTCTGGACCAATGCCGTCGATGCTGGCAAACTCATCATCAAACATACAGAGCCGTGCGGTTTCTATCAGTTTCCTGACTGGATAGCGTTCAATCAGCTTTTTGGCGACATCACCTCCACACAGCGGGATGTTCAGTGCATAGAGCAGATGACGACCATCTGTATTTCGGCTTTTGCGGATGCTTTCCAGCATATTGCCTACACTCTTCTTTCCGAATCCTTCCCAGGAAGAGATGACATAGGCATGATCAGAAAGATGATAAAAGTCTGCATACTCACTGATCAAACCTTCGTTTACCAGCTTCCAGATGGTCTGTTCTGAAATACCTTCTATGTTCAAACCTTCCTTGCTTACGAATCTCGTGAACTTCTTCAACTGCTTCGCTGCACATTGCGGTTGGTACAATGCAGTGTTTTCGTACCGCTTTCGCTTTCTCTAACGATAGCTTCAGCATGGCAGACAGGACACTCTTCAGGAATTTCAAAAACACCCAGTGATTCTGTCACATTGATCACCTTTGGGATAATCTTGTTGGCCTTGATTACCTGCAATCGGGTTCCCTTGCCTCCGATACCCAAAACGCTCGCATTCACTTACATTGCAGAGAGATGCTCGCTGAACAGTTGTGCCTTCCAGTTCTACAGGCTTAAAGACAGCCACAGGAGTGATGGTATTGGCTGCACACGACCATTCGATGTGGTCGAGTTCGGTATCGGCGTGCTCATCTTGCCATTTGAAGGCGTAACCGGCTCTTGTTGCATGATGACCTGTTACGGAACCTGTAGCAGCATAGGAGGTATCATCGTAGCAGATGACGAGACCATCTACAGGGAAAGGATTCTTTTTATTGGTCACCTTAGCTGTAAAAGCATCAATTTCCTTTTGGATGTTATCAGAAGTTGGCTGCTCTATGTTCTGGCGTTCTACCGGATGAAAACCCTGTTCTTCCAACCACTGCATTCTTTTGCCCCATGATGTGATTTCCTGTTCGCAATAAACCAGGGTGAAAGGAATCCATTGGATATGGCGCTGCTTTACTTCTTCTGCATCTTTCAAAGAAAGAGATCCGGATGCAAGATTGCGGGGATTGGCGTAATCACCTTCGCTTTCGATGATAAACTGCTCGAAGTCGGCATAGGAGATGACAGCCTCGCCACGAATCACGAGATGTCCCTTTTCGCTGATAGACAGCGGAATACCACTGATAGCTGGTGCCAGATGCGTAATGTTGGTGCCAATATGACCATTACCGCGAGTCACCACCTTGGTTAGTTTGCCATTGTCGTATGTCACAACCAAGGTGAGGCCATCCAGCTTCCAGGAAATCCAGATAGGGCGGTCTTCTGCCCACTTGACGAGGTCGCTGACCTTCTTGGTCTTTGCCAGAGAGAGAGCTGCGAACTCGTGTTCTTCCTTCTGACCGACGATAGTATCTTCAGAAACTTTGTTGGTAGGGGAATCGGGGAGAATTTCGCCGGTTTCCTCTTCCAGCTTCTTGAGTTGGTCAAACAGGGCATCCCATTCGTAATCGGTAAGGATTTCACCTTTGCCGTTATAATAAACATCAGAAGCTTGGTTCAGTTGATTGACCAAGCTTCTCATTCTATTTAATTTATCCTCCATAATGTCTGTAAATCGTTATTGTATTTGTGGCTGTATCGTTTGCTTTTCGAAAGCAAAGCGCATACCTCTGTTCCCATAGTTGATTCTTCCGCAGATGCAGAAGCCCATGGAAGAGAGCAAGTTTATCATCGGAAGATTATCGAAATTGGTATCTACCTTGATGCTAGGAACCTTTTCTACCTCGCAGAGACTATTCACCTTATTAATAAATATACGTGCGAAACCCTCACGCTGATATTTAGGCAACGTCGCAAAGCGGTGTATTACATAATAATCGCCTGTGGTAAGCCAGTCGCCATCGATAAAATCGTACTGTGGTTCACCATTGAGTGCTACTGCACCATAGACAGCCACCTCGCCATCTACGGTAAGTACGTATGCGTTACCATTGTTGATGTCGTCTTTTATATCGTGCTCGGCAGGATAGTCATTAGTCCACTGATGACGTCCTGATGCAATCATAGAGCGACGAGCCTGATCAATGATGTTCCAACACGCCTCAAAGTCCTTAATATATGCAGGTCGAAAATCGGTCTTCATTTCTTTGTATATTCACTTAATTATTTATTAATCGGGTGCAAATTTAACAAAAAAAACGAATTAAAAGTACAAACGAAGAAAAAACTGCATTTTTACCCGCATTTTTCCTTTAATTTCTGGTTTTTTCATCTTTTCGGTAGTTAAAATGCGCTATTATCTCTTAAGTTTTACAAGTAAAATATAACGCCCTGTGAGGACAAAAAACATAAATCTCTTCATGCTTTTGCCTGACAGGGCGACTTCCCTTAGAGTGCTAAAGTCTTATCAAGTTCGGCGATAATAGCATCCTTCTGATCCTTGATGTGCTGACCTATGAATACAATCTTGATCATACGGTCACCAAGTTTCTCATCCCATTCCTTTTCGAGCTGCGGATTGTTCTTGCGCAGTTCTGCGAGCTGGTCGCTGGCATTGTTGCGAGCCACTGACCAGCCTGCTTGACAGTCTTCTGCTGACCAGCCTGCTCGAAAACATAGCACATATCTGGTTCATCAGCAAAATAGCAAATACCCTTGGCACGAACGATGTCACGAGGCCATTTTCTTGCAACAAACTCATCGAAGAGAGCCAGGTCGAATGCCTTGCGGCGATAATATACGAAGGTTCCGATACCATATTCCTCAACCTCGCCACCTTCGTGGTCATGGTCATGATCGTGATGATGGTGG
>ENA-OQCS01001486-OQCS01001486.1-human-gut-metagenome-genome-assembly--contig:-NODE-1486-length-11981-cov-2.422558_pt1 | contig 11981 bp, 20 predicted proteins | sample MGYA00242757_ERZ504575 | MGnify/ENA primary metagenome ERZ504575 (study PRJEB26092, sample SAMD00036297) | human gut metagenome | host: Homo sapiens | study: EMG produced TPA metagenomics assembly of... | reverse complement strand
GCCGCGCAGGACTTCTGCGAGGGCTACAAGACCTTCCTGGACAACGCCAAGACCGAGCGCGAGCCACGGCCTACAGCGAAAAGCTGCTGACCGCCGCCGGCTATCAGAAGTTTGTGCCCGGCACGAGCTACGCCCCCGGCACCAAGGTCTACACCATCAACCGCGAAAAGTGCGTGCTGGCCGCGACCATCGGCACGAAGAACCTCGAGGAGGGCTTCCACCTGAACATTGCCCACATCGACTCCCCGCGCCTCGACCTGCGCCCCGTGCCCGTGTTTGAAAAGACCGACATCGGCTACCTGCGCACCCACTACTACGGCGGCGTGCGCAAGTACCAGTGGCCCACCATCCCGCTTGCCCTGCACGGTGTCATCTACCGCGCCGACGGCACCAGGGTCACGTCTGCATCGGTGAGAAGGACGACGACCCCGTGTTCTGCATCACCGATCTGCTGCCGCATCTGGGTGCCAAGCAGAGCGCCAAGACGCTGGCCGAGGGCATTACCGCCGAGGACCTCAACGTCATCATTGCGTCCCTGCCCATCGAGGATAAGGACGCCGAGCAGCGCGTAAAGCTCAACGTCCTGGGCATGCTGAACGAGCCTACGGCATCACCGAGCGCGACTTCACCCGCGCCGAAATCGAGGTCGTGCCTGCCTACAAGGCCCGCGACATCGGTCTGGACCGCGCTATGATCGGTGCCTACGGCCACGATGACCGCGTGGACGCTTACCCTGCGCTGATGGCCGAGATCGGGACCAAGAGCCCCGCCTATACCTCCGTCTGCGTCCTGACCGACAAGGAGGAGACCGGCTCCGACGGCGTCACCGGCCTGAACAGCATGTACACCTTCCACTTCCTGCAGCAGCTCTGCGCAGGGCAGGGGGCGGACTACATCACGGCCTGCAAGGCCGCCAAGTGCCTGTCTGCTGACGTTACGGCGGCCTACGACCCGACGTTTGCAGACGCCTTTGAGCCAGACAACGGCACCTACGCAGGCCGCGGCGTGGCCATTTACAAGTACACCGGCTCCCGCGGCAAGTCCGGCACGAGCGATGCCTCCGCCGAGCTCGTCAGCTACCTGACCGGTCTGATGGACGCCAACAGCGTTGTGTGGCAGATCGGCGAGATGGGCAAGCTCGACCTGGGCGGCGGCGGCACGGTTGCCAAGTATGTCGCCAACCAGGACATCGACACCATCGACATCGGCGTACCCGTGCTCTCGATGCACTCTCCGTTTGAGATCGTCTCCAAGGCGACGTTTACATGGCCTACCTGACCTTCAAGGCCTTCTGCGAGGACGCGGAGTAAACTACATCCCGCAGGACAGCAATAAAATTTTCGTCAGGGTATTGACTTATCCGGGAAAATCTGTATAATATTTATTGTTGTCTTGCGTGCTGGTGTGGCTCAGTTGGTAGAGCAGCTGATTCGTAATCAGCAGGTCGCCGGTTCAAGTCCGGCCACCAGCTCCATAAGCCTGTGACAAAAAAGATGTCACGGGCTTTTTTCTTTGCTGTATCGTCAAAAAATGGCGATTTCGCCAACTGATTTTTGGACGCGGTTTTACAGTGTTGTCCAACCATTTTAGGGCGGTTTTCCCAACTTGATGCCCACTTTTCCTGCCGCTTTCTGGAATTTGGCAGGGGAGGGGGCAATTTTTTGAGAAAAAACAGAATAAATCCTGCTGTTTTCAGAATGTTTTCAATTTCCTCGCAGCCAATTTCCTGTTGGCTGCGGGGATTTTTCGTTTTTTTCGACAGTTTTCAGTTTGTTTTCAAGTTTTCCATTTTATACCTATTTACAATAAGGAGGATTTTCACTATGAGCATCATTATCGGCATCGACCACGGTTACTACGCCATCAAAACAGCCCACTGTTCGTTCCCGGCAGGGCTGACAAGCTACGGAGAACACGAACCCTACACCCGCAAGGACTCTTAGAGTTTGGCGGGTGCTTTTTTGTTTGTGGCTCCGGGCGGCAGCTATCCAGCGGGACAAAACCGTAAACGACAACTATTACCTGCTGACGCTGGCGGCGATTGCCAAAGAAATTCAGCAGCGCGGCTTGCCGCCCGAATGCTCGGTGCGCATTGCGGCGGGTCTGCCGCTGACCAGTTTCGGACGCGACAAACCCAAGTTCAAAGATTATCTGCTGCGGAGCAACCAGCCCGTGAATTTCAAATTCGAGGGCGTGGAGTACAGCATTACCATCGAGGAAGTTGCTGTCTTCCCTCAAGGCTACGCCGCCTCATGACCGAAGTGGGCTTTTGCAGGACGAACCGTCCACGCTCCTCATGGATCTCGGCGGCTGGACGGTGGACCTTATGCGCATCGACAACGCCATCCCTGCGGCTGACACCGCGCACAGTCTGGAACTCGGCATGATCCGCTGCGTGGATGACATCCGGGAGCAGGTGCGACGAGAAACCGGGCTGTCCCTCACGGATGCCCAGATCGAAAATATGCTGGCAGGGCAGCCCTGCACGGTCAGCGATACGGTGCGCGACATTGTGAACAAACAAGGTCGCAAGTACACAGAGCATCTGCTCTCTGCCACGATGGAAGCCGGTTTCGACCTTCACGCCATCCCCGCCGTGCTATTGGGCGGCGGTGCCTCCGTGGTGAGCCGCCACCTCAGCCCAAAGATGGCCTTTGTAAGACGATTTTCCTGCTGGACGACAAGGTGAACGCGGTCGGATTCGAGCGCGCGTTGGCCGCCGTGTCGCGCCGTAAAAGCGAGGCATGAAACGCCCACAGTACGTTTTCCGTCCGAACCTTAGCGACCCGCAGCACCGCCGCGCATGGGCGTTGCTGCAGCAAGTGCCGTCAGCCAAACGCAAAGAGTTTCTGGTACAAGCCATTCTTGCGACGGAGCAGACAGATAGGCTGGAAAAAAGCATCCGCAAGGTTGTGCGGGAGGAATTGCAGGCAGTCAACATAACCAACGCTGTTCCAAGCCCACTGACAGAGAATGCTATACCAGACTCTGCGCTCGATTTCCTGAATTCACTGTAGGGGGTGATTCCAATGTTTTAATAATAGGTAGAAAAGCAGATGGAAAAAGGAGGTTTATACATTATGAACGGTAAAAAAATCTTGTTTGGTGCAGCCTGTGACAGGCTGCTTTTGTTTTTGATGAGGGACGCCTATTAAGCACATTCGCAGATGCGGCAAACATCCCCATCGGGAGTTGTGCCCTTGATCAAGTTCGTAGATATGTTCTCCGGCATCGGCGGTTTCCGCGAAGGACTGAGCCGTGCCGGAGGATTTGAATGCGTAGGACACTGCGAAATCGACAAATACGCCAACCGCAGTTACAACGCCCTGTTTGACACGAAGGGAGAGTGGTTCATTGAAGATGCCCGAAAAGCCGACCCCAGCACCATGCCGGACTTCCAGCTGCTCTGCGGCGGATTTCCTTGCCAGACTTTCAGCATTGCAGGATCTCGAAAAGGATTCGGAGATCCACGCGGCACTCTCTTCTTTGAACTGGCCCGCCTGGCTGAAGCCCGGAAGCCTCCGTATTTGCTTTTTGAGAACGTGGTGGGTCTCATCAATCATGACCACTGCAGGACGTTTGCGACAATCCTCAACACGCTGGACCGACTGGGGTATGGTGTGGAATGGCAATGTCTTAACAGCAAAGATTTTGGCGTCCCGCAGTCAAGAAACCGCGTGTACATTATCGGATATCTTGATGAGCGATGTAGAGGAAAAGTATTTCCTTTCACCGAAACAACAGGAGGTTCTCTTATTCAAATCCACGGCGGTCACCAAGGAGAACGTGTCTACTCCCCAGAAGGACTAAGCTGCACATTGGCGACCAATCCGGGTGGCTTCGGTGGCAAAACCGGGCTGTACGAGGTGGGAGTGCCGATCAAGTGCGCCACAAAAACCGGCTACCAGATGGCACAGGTCGGTGACAGCATCGACCTGAGCTACGCCACAGTCAACAGTCGGCGCGGACGGGTTGGTAAAGAGATTGCGCATACACTTACAACGGGCTGCCAACAAGGCACTGTTGATGTTCGCCCGGTTAAAAATCCCATCAAGTCAGACCTCGCCCGCAACACCGAACGCACCGGTAAGCCTGGCGCACCCATGCATACACTTACCACAAAAGACCGTCACGGGGTTCTGTACAAGGGTTGCATCCGCCGCCTGACACCGCGCGAATGTCTGCGCCTGCAAGGATGGGCGGATGACCGTATCGACACGGTGCTTGCCATTCAAAGCGATAACCAAGCCTACAAACAGGCTGGCAACGGCGTGACGGTCCATGTGGTGGAAGCCATCGGCCGCCGCATTGCCAAGATGGATGCAGAACTGCGGGGTGAGGCTCTTGCCCCTTGATTTCCGCGACCAGTATTTTGGCTGTGAAATTGAACTGACCGGGATAAACCGCGCGACAGCAGCCCATGCGCTGGCCGACCTGTTTGGCACCCGTGCCGAGCATTCCGGCGGTAGCTACGATGCCTACAAGGTCAAAGATTTGGACGGTAAAGAATGGAAAATCGTCCGGGACGGCAGCATCCATCCCGAATGCCGCAGGCGGTCTGTTCTTATTGGGGAGACCTACAAGGTTGAACTGAACTCCCCCAAACTCGAATACGGCGAGATGGAAAAGCTGCAGGAGGTTGTCCGTTCCTTACGCCGCGCAGGCGGCATCGTAAACGACAGCTGCGGAATGCATGTCCACGTGGATGCAAGCAAGCACACGCCGCAGAGCCTCAAAAATGTGCTGTCCATTATGTACTCAAAAGAGGACATTCTATTTGCAGCCTTGAAGTCAACCCTGCCCGCATCGACAGCTACTGTCAGGCGGTGGATGAGCCAATTCTGGAAGAAATCCGCAAGCTGCCCAGCGGTGCGAGTATGGATCAACTGAAGGACCGCTGGTACCGCGGGCGGGACGGCAGTGACTATCACTACCACCAGAGCCGGTATCATGCCTTAAATCTCCATTCCGTGTTCTACCATGGCACAGTCGAGTGGCGGTTGTTCAACTCCACGCTTCATGCAGGTGAAGCCAAAGCAACATCATTCTGGCAATGGCGATCTCCGCGCAGGGCATCAACCAGAAGTACACGCAGTTCCGGAAAACGCCCATCGGGGATAACCCGGCGTACACCTTCCGCACCTTTCTGCTGCGGCTGGGCTGATCGGCCTGAGTACAAAAATGTGCGGATGCACCTGCTGAAGAACCTGCCCGGTGACAAGGCGTGGCGGCACGACAAGTCGCTGTATCCCAGCAATCAACCACGGCCCCGCACGGACGAGGCCAGATAGGAGAAGAAATGTCCCGAAAAGAATATTTTGCCTATGGTTCCAATCTGAATTTTGAACAGATGGCCTACCGCTGCCCCGAAGCAACGGTTGTAGCACTGCCAAGCTGGATGGCTATGAGCTGGCGTTCCGGCGCGGCTACTTGACGATTTTGCCCAAAGAGGGCGCAAGCGTAGAAGCTGATCTGGTCTGTCACCGACCATGACGAATCCCAGCTTGACTGTTACGAGGGTTACCCGACATTCTATGACAAGGAAACCGTGACGGTCACGGATGCAGATGGTACGCCGCATGAAATCATGGTTTACACGATGAACGAGCCGTACCGCGACCAGTTGCTCCCGGTCAGCAGCCGCTACAATGCGGTTGTCATGCAGGGTGTCTGGATGCGGGTATCTCTCCGCAGCAGTTTTATGATGCTGACGAAAAATACCGCAAAGCTACAAGGCCAGAGCCGCGCCTGCCCCTAAGAAACACGCTCCCGAACGCTAACCAAGCCCGCTGCACCCCGCAGCGGGCTTTTTCTTTTGCAACAAAAGGAGAACCAGTATGAAAAACAAACACAGAATAAAGCAGTGCTTGTCGCTGCTGCTGGCGGGTGGAATTGCGCTCACAAATCTGGCGCAGCGCTGCCCGCCTTTGCAGAGGATGCCCCCGCCACGCCGGAGAATGCCGAAGCGGTCACCCCCGAAACTGCCGAAGCGGACACCACGGCACCAAACCTTGTGCAGATTACCGAGAATCTTTACAACGATCTGCCGGACGCGCCTACCGGCAGTTACCTTGGCAGCATGGGTCTGCCCGTGGCAACCGGCGAAACAAAAATCGGTATCTCCGCGTGGGTTTCCGACCTGTATGACGGCGTAGATGCCATATGGATGCCGATGCGCTGAACGCAGATGAGAACACGGTCACAATCGGCAAAACTCCCGGTACAGACTATGCCATTGTTCCACTGCTGGCGCAAGTCGAATACCCGGCAGACGGTGCGGTATCTGAAATCATACTGCCGGACGGTGTAGAGCTTTTAAGCTACCGCTCCACCGATTATGAGCCTATCCCGGCAGACGATCGGGAACAGGCTGAAATCCTGCACCAGACATACTCGGAGCAATCGGCGGCAGCCATTGGCCTGTATGTGAAAGCCTCTGCCGATTTTACGGCGCAGCTGGTCTATACGGATTCGGACGGCAGTTCGCAGTCAAAATCTATCCATGTACAGATCAGCGAGGATGCTGCACCCACACAGATGTATGCCGACACCGGCGATGACGGCATTGCCGCCTATGCTGCAGGACCGACTCCGCCGTATGCCACCGGCAAAATCACCAGTATTGCCAAGGAGGGCGGCACATGGCTCATTTGGTTCAACGGTCAGGAAGCCTACTGCTGCAGCCACGGTCTGAACGGCCAGCCAAGGGCTGCCCCACCTACAGCTTCTCTCATGTGTCCCGTCTTGAACCAGGCCAGTATACCCCTGGCAACCACTATGCAAACCAGGTCAACATCTGGGGCGGTCTTGGCCAGCTGAGTCTGGATATGCTGGATGACCGTCCTGTTGTGGCAAGCCTTGAAGATGATCCTGAAGTCTGTGAAGAACAGCCGGACATCCTTGGCAGCCTTTACGATGAAACCCAGCAGTGGATCATGGAAAACTACCCCGACAGCTACGCGGCGCAGACCTATATTGCTGCTGCAGAAGAACTGGTAAACGGTACAGATGCACAGTCCGGGGAAAACGGCTACTACACCTACATCTATAACCCGCCCGCAGGGTATGCGTGGCAGGTTGTGGCGCTGGTCGGTGAAGAAATTGCGGGCGGCACTGAGATCCGGATGTGCCGAGTGTTCCGGAACCGAAGTATTATTCCGCTGCATGGACAGCTCCTGCGCAAAGCGCCAGCGGAAGCTTTGATCTGACATTCACTGTCAACACCGACAAGTACCAGCTGAACACGCTGGAAAAGGTGGACGGTGCGGTTATTACCGTCACGCCCAGCCGGACCGGCGGCAGCGTGGACGGCGGCAGCTGGCAGATGACCTGCCGGGGCACAAACCATTACCACAAGCGGTCACACACAGGATGACAGTTTTCACCTCAACGGCGGCGATGGTTCTGCCACATGGACGGTTCACTATGAGGTGTCCAAGACCAGCACCAGTACGCTCAGCGGGCAGGAAGGACCGTTCACCAGCCAAGCCGAAGCAGACGCTGCTGCAGAAGCCGCCAAGAATGCGGCCATTGGCAGCTGCAGAACGAAGCGCAGGGCATGGTGGATGCCGCCATCGCCGCGGCGCGGGCGCAGCTTGCCAATATTACATTCAGCTATGACGAGGTCACAATCCCGCACGGCTTTGATTCCACGCCCGGCGCGCTGGGCAGTCACCAGACTATTACTGTTCCGGCTAATAGTTCCAATGACTATAAAATGCAGAACGATGAATGGTCGGTAAAGGTCAGCATCGACAAAATCGACAGTGAAACCAAGCAGCGCATCAAGGGCGATGCCGAGTTTAAGATTTTCGAGTGGGATACCGTTCGGCGGTGCTATATCCCGTTTGGCGGATACAACCAGTACAAAGTCGAGCGCCAAGCAGATGGCACTTACAAGGTCATCAACCACAGTGACTATGCGGGAGGTTCGGATGATTTATTCTACACCCAGCGCAATGAAGGCAAGTTCGTCATCGTGGAGAGCCGCGCACCCAGCGGTTATTACGGCGATTGGACGGATGTGACCAAACCCGGCACAGCCGGTTCCGTGCTGGGCAAGCGGCGTATGCCTTTGAAATTACCAAATCATTGGACGCCCAGACGATTTGGCTGGGCAACGCCGATTATAACGCCGACATCACCACGACCAACAGCGGCGGCACGCTCATCGACACCGGCGAGGGCATCGTTACTATCACCTTTGGTAGCCGCAAGGCAGATAAGACCTACGCCACAGACCCTACGGGCATTGCCAACAACGAAGATTCCTACACCATGCACGCCAATGCCGACAAGATGCAGAACGACCGTGTCCTCGGCAATATTCTGCTGACAAAAGTGGACTTGGACGCCGCGCGGTATCTGGCTGCGGGCAGCAACGGAGATACCACGCTGGAAGGTGCTGTGTACGATCTGTACGCCGCTGACGCCATTGAACACCCGGACGGTGTTTCGGGTGTGGTGGATTATTCAAAAATCACCGATGCCAACGGTACGCCCATTTGGCACACTACGGTTCTCACCAACGGCGGCTGGGATACCGATTACCTGCCATTTTGCAGAAAGACCGATTGGTAGCCTCTGCGAAAATCACAGACGGCAAGCTGGCTTTTGCCAACCTGTATTTAGGTCGTTACTACCTTGTCGAGCGTGCTACCGGGCTGGTGCTGCCCATTGACGGAAACGGCAAACTGTACATTACCGGAAAGTATCCGCAACTAAATAAGAAGCTGGAACGCACCGGCAAGTATGCAAATCTCGCTGTGGATAGCGGCGAATATAAGGATTACATCTACAAAAACCAGTATTCCGCTGTTTCCGAAAGCCGCAAGCTGGACGCCAGCAAGGCGTGGGATGGCTATTATCTATCCCACGCCAAAGGCTACCTCTGCGATGAGGTCAATCGTTACAAAACCCTGTCCTATGCGGATGAATCGACCTACCACATCCACGACGAGCAGGAAAGTCCAGACGAAGTGCTGAAATCTGGTTTTAGTTTGCAAAAGTTGGTTTCGACCACCGGTCAGCCCTCTCCGGCACTGAAGCTGGAAGGTGCGGGCTTTATCGTTTATCGTATTTCCAAATTGAGCAAGGTAAACGAGTTCAAACAAAATCCTGACGGCAGCTACGATGCACAAAGCATTTTGGACGCTTACCGCAAGGATAACTACGATAATTTGACGCTCAAGTACGATTTCACCCATGAAGGACAGGCCATCGCCAATATGTTCGAGGGCAACACCGACACGGTCAACGACTATAACGTGACCTTGACCGCAGACGGCGACTACGCCAACGGCAGGGGCAACGGCTGGATGCCCACGGATCAGCACCGAGTATAGGCTGGGAGAGATATTCACGAACGATGAGGCATCTTCCGCGTGGAGGGCCTGCCGTATGGGCAATATCTGGTAGTAGAAACCACTATCCCGAAAGATGTGTTCCAGTGCGATCCGTTCATCGTGACGGTAGACGCCAACAGCCCGCAGAGCCGATTCACGGTTCCGGCGGGCTGTGTCACTACAGCCACCAATAACTATATGACCTACAACGTACTGGATGAGGAATTGGAGGGCTATTTGCAGCTTATCAAGACCGACACCGAAACCGGCAAGGCGGTCAAAATTGGCAACACAGCCTTTGCGCTGTATCGACTGGACGAAAAAGACCGCAAGACCCGCATTTCCATGATCGACCCCGCCAGCGGCAGCGCCACCAAGAAAACGGATGTGTTCTACACCGATGCAGACGGTCTTATGAAAACACCCGAAAAACTGCCGCTGGGCAGATATTTGATTGAAGAATTGCAAGGTCCGGAGGGTTATTTCAACGATCCTGCCTACTCGGTGAAATTTGAAATCAAGTCTGACCGCGTCTGGCAGGTCGTGGGCAATGCCACCAACGACATGGACGAGTACATCGTAACCGAGAAATACTGCAACCACGAAACGCTCGGTCAGCTTACCATCCGAAAACAGGGCAATGTCCTGACCGACTACCAAGATGGACAGTTCATCTACACGCAGGACAATCTCGCAGGCGCGGTGTACGAAATTCACGCTGCAGCCGACATTGCCACACCAGACCGCAAGTACCTACTGGTACAAAGACGGTGACCTCGTTGCCACCGTTACTACTGGCGCGGAGGGGCAGGTGGATGAAGTGAAATTCAGTCCCACCCGCACGCAGGCCACCTATGATTTCTTGAAAATTACCCATGATGGCACCAAAGGCGAAGTCACCGTGACCCTGCCGCTGGGCAAGTACACCATTACCGAGGTTCAAGCGCCGTATGGTTTTGTGCTGACCCAGCAGAGCTACACCGTGGAATTCGGTTGGAACAACCAGAAAAACGACATTGTGCTGGCAAAAACCATTGCAAGCCACGAGCAGGACGGCGACAAGGACTGTTCGTACAGCATTGTGAATGTCAAAGACGCTTCGGATGCCCACAAAATCGGACAGACACTCGTATTTGAAAATGCGCGGGTGCTGCCGGTTCCTGAAAAGCCCGGCGACAAGGTCAGCAAAATCGGTGTCGGCATTTACAAGCAAGATCGCGAGGCGCTGACCTATCTGCCCGGCGCGGTGTATGAACTCTACACCGTGGATGACATTTATTCCGCAGACGGTACAAAACTGGTGGACGCCGGTGCAAAGCTGGCAGAAAGCAACCCCACCAATGAAAGCGGCTTTACTTGGTTTGCTATGGACATTCCCATCCGCGCAGAAACTTATCCGGATTCCGGCAACAGCGGCAGATACCGCATTGTGGAAGTTGCAGCCCCTGCGGGTTACCTGCTGGACAGCACCCCTGTGGAAGTTACCTTCACATACGAGGTCAGCAAATCGCGTGGCAGGTCGTGGACGGAACAAACACAAATCTGCGCACCAGTGTGGACATTTCCAAGCAGGATATCACCAACAGCAAGGAACTGCCCGGTGCGAAGCTGGAAATCCGTGCCGCAGACGGCAATTTGGTCGAAGGCTGGACTTCCGGTAAAACTCCGCATACTGTACGCGGGCTGGAACTTGAAAAGGAATACACCTGACGGAGAAGCATGCCCCGGACGGCTACACCGAAGCCGAAAGCATCGTGTTCAAGCTGGTACAGGAAGGTAACGAACAAAGCAATATCGTCTATGTGAAATCCGACGATGATTGGGTAAAACTCAACGATGCCACCGTCATTATGCAGGACGCGCCGGCGCTGGATATCGACAAGACCGACATTGCTGGTAATCTGCTGCCGGGAGCTACGCTGACGATCCGTGATGCGAATGATGAGGTCGTCGACACTTGGGTGACGGATTACAAAACGCATAGTGTTCCCATCTCGGATGAATTTATCAAGCTGTCGGATGGCAACAAGGAGTACATCTACACCCTGACCGAAGATGCCGCCCCGGCCGGCTTTGAAATTGCCGAATCGGTGCAGTTCAAGGTACAGGAGGCAGACGAAAATGTTTGCCTGTTCGTCCGCAAAAACGCCGATGCCGAATGGGTGCGCGCTGACAAGCGGCTAATTCAAATGATCGATGAAGCTATACCCCGCGAGGACACGCCCACACCAACCCTGCACCACGCCGCAGCCGACACCCGCTGCAACCCCTGCGCCTACACCTGCGCCTACGCCGCACAAGGTGCAGACCCTCCCGCAGACAGGAGATGGTTTCCCGTTGCTGGCTATTGTAGTCGTGTTCCTTGCGTCTGCGACAGGTATCGTGCTGCTGACCGTTAAGCAGAAAAATGCGCTGAAAGAAACTTCTGATGAGGAGGATGCCGATGAAAGTTCTGATCGTTGAACCCGGAAAATACCCCCGCGAAGCCGACATTGAACACACCCTTGAAGCCGAGCAGGCAGTTGTCGGCGGCACCATCGAGGCCGTGTACCCTTGGCGGGATAGCGCCTGTATCGTTTGCAATGACAACGGCATTGCAGAAAACCTGCCGCTGAACCGTATGCTGGGCGACTATGA
>ENA-OQCS01001485-OQCS01001485.1-human-gut-metagenome-genome-assembly--contig:-NODE-1485-length-11986-cov-1.440003_pt1 | contig 11986 bp, 19 predicted proteins | sample MGYA00242757_ERZ504575 | MGnify/ENA primary metagenome ERZ504575 (study PRJEB26092, sample SAMD00036297) | human gut metagenome | host: Homo sapiens | study: EMG produced TPA metagenomics assembly of... | reverse complement strand
TTGAATACTTCTTATACCCGACTTGATAAGTTTGCAAACAAGAATGGATTAAAATTAAAATTGCCTTCAAAACAAAATTATTATCCTGACTTAACTTTCGAAGATAGTGATGGGCATTTGTTTGCTGTTGATTTTAAATCAAGTTACTACACTTCTGAGTCAGTAAATGCCTGACGTTAGGGTCATATTGGGGATATTTTAGAAATCGTGACAAAAAAATGAGTACGGATTATCCATATAATTCATATTCTTCTCACACTGTATTAGGCATGCTTTATAAACAAAATGATACCAAAATTAATGAGCGTGAAGTCTTTGGAATTGATGAATTGAAAATGATTCATTCAGTGATTGAAAATTTCATTTTTTTTCGTTCAGCCTAAATGGAAAATTGCAAATGATATTCCAGGAAGTGGAAATACCCGTAATATTGGTGGTATAACAAATATCGAAAAGCTGATAAAAGGTGAAGGACCATTTGCGCAACTAGGTGAAGATGTATTTGATGATTACTGGATGGGCTATTTTAACAAAGACGATGCGCAAAAGGCTGGCATTGGATTTCCACATTATAACAATCTTAAAACATACAAGGAGTATCTTGAATCACAGGCTAATAAGCTATCAAAATTATAAATATGTCAGTAATAATCCCACCTATAAAATCACTAAGGTATTAAAACCAAACTGGTTCCTTGGATAAAAGATTTGATTTTTCAATCAGGATTGGATATTCAAAATGCAAATTGGGTAGAACCATTTTTTGGAACAGGAGTTGTCGGCTTTAAATTCTCCGGTTGGAGGAAACCGCATAGTGGGTGATACTAATCCTCATATTATCAATTTCTATAATGAAATAATGAATGGAGAGATTACCCCTCAAAATATGCGTACTTATTTAGAAAGAGAAGGCCAATTACTTTTGACAGCAGAAGATAGCGGATATGCTTATTATCGTGAAGTAAAAAATCGTTTTAATCAGGAACACAGCCCATTTGATTTTATTTTTTGTCACGTGCAGGCTTCAATGGTATGATGCGCTTTAACCGCCGTGGAGAATGGAACATACCTTTTTGTAAGAAACCTAATCGCTTTTTACCGGCATACATCACAAAAATCTGTAACCAAGTAGAAAAAGTTCAGCAGGAAATTCACAAATATAACTGGGAATTTGATAATGTTTCATTCTTAGATACAATCCAAAGAGCGCAGGCCGGTGATTTTATTTATTGTGACCCTCCTTATTATGGCAGATATGTAGATTATTATAACGGATGGACGCAGAAGGATGAAGAAGCGCTTTTTGATGCTTTATTGCATACTCCAGCACATTTTATTCTTTCAACATGGCATCATAATGAATATAGAAATAATGAAATGATTAACAGATTCTGGAATCATTTTAATGTGGAAACAAAAAGATCACTTTACCACGGAGGAGGACGTTTGGAAAACCGCCATGCCATAGTTGAAGCATTAGTTTTTAATTTTGAACTTCAAGAGCATGCTGAAGTTCAAATAGAAAATGCACAACAGGAACTAAATTTTGCCGTATGATGAATAAGAATCTAACAGAAGAATATAAGGATTTATTTACTCCATGGTGATAACCTAGAGCAAATAAATCAGATTAACCACAAAGTGGATATGATTTTTGCAAATCCTCCCTATTTTCTTTCTAAAGGATGTTCATTACAAATAAATGGAATATGGAAAAATTTTGAAAAAGGAGAATGGGATAGAGAGCGAGATTCGAAGCAATAAAAGCCTTTAACTACAAATGGCTATCTGCATATCGCAAAGTCTTAAAAGATGACGGAACTATATGGGTATGTGGTACCTATCATAATATATTCTCCGTAGCATCTTGCATGGTCGAACTTGGTTATAAAATTCTTAATATAATAGTATGGCAAAAATCCGATGCAAGGCCCACACTTTCTCGAAACTATTTTAATTTTACGACTGAATATATTGTGTGGGCAAGAAAGCATAAGCATATTCCTCACTATTTTAATTGTAATTTGATGGAGATGTTAAACGGGGGAACTCGTATGTCAGATGTATGGAAAATACCGTTTGTTGCTTCTTGGGAAATGCAATGTGGTGCACATCCTACACAAAAGCCTCTTCGCCTTCTTTATCGTATCATTTTGTCTTCCACCCGTGAAGGAGATACCATACTTGATCCTTTTGCCGGTAGTTGTACAACGGGGATTGCGGCAAATCTGCTTAATCGTAAATTCATTGGTATAGAACAAAATAAAGATTTTTTGAAATTAGGCATACGCCGTAAGGAAGAAATTAATTCTCCATTAACTGCTGACAAATTTCTAAAGAAAATGGCAGAAAACCCGGAAGAAATTATGGTAATGATAAACCATGCACGAAAGGAACTGAAGCAAAAAATGATAGAAAAAGGAATTTGTTACCTTCGTGCGGGCGATTCTAAAGGTTCATTGCTTGTCACCCCTGGATTTGAACGCATGCAATACGTTTTGCTTCATACCAATGGAAAAGATTGTCAGCTTTTTAAATTAAAAAACAGAGGAACATTTCAAATTTGGACAGCTGATACATTGCGTCAATATGGCTTTTCACCTACACATGCTCCATATTATGTTGTACTTTTTTTCAATTCTAAGAATCCGATAAAAATTATACATCAGCCAAACCTGAAGGAAGGCTCTTTTACTTACAAAGCAAAGATTCGTCCGCTAAGTGATTTTATCGGCATTAAATAGAGGCCGCTTCCCCTCAAAAAGACAACTTAGTTCTACTTGCTATTTTTACACTTCCGAAATCGTCATTTCGGAATGGTGATTTGGCTGCGTAAATATGCAATACCTGAAAGCACTTTCCACAATTCTTTCCGTCAGGCTAAGGATGTATAGGCAGAAGATGTGAGCGTCCATCGTCAACGGCTACTTATTTCCTCAAAAGGCCGATGACTTTTCATTTTCAGATCTCTGATAATAGATTTCAAGGCAAGATGTTAAAGCATATAAAAACGAGTGATGTGATTTAAACAATTTACAACTCTAAATTGTAGATTATTTAAGATTGAAACTCTTGTTCGATTTATTTACCTCACTTCAGAGAATAATCACTTTTATATGAATTAATATCAGTATGAAAATCTCAAAACAAATTTCCTATTTTTGCGTTTTAACCGTTATTTTGATTGCATGTCACAGAAACATAGAAGATGAATTCACCACGGTTACCCCAGATGAATTATATTCGCTATTTAGTTTTGACACACAAAAAGATGTATATGAGAATTACAGTTACTCAATTCTTTTAGCACAGAAAAACAGTATCATGTAAACCGGAAAACCATAGTTGTCAGCAACTGCATACCAGATAACATTGATGCATCACAAGGTCGATTCAGCTTAACTGTGACAGGTACGGTAAATTACACACCATTTCAAGAGATACTGAATTTTAAAGGATTTAAAATAGAAACTCCAGATGAAAGGAATAAGAATGAAAGATGAAAAAAATGAGAGTGATGATAAAAGGAATGAGAGCGAAAATGAGAGCGGGAACAGTGAAGACGCTCAGACGGCAAGCCATACTATCACAAAGGAAGAACTCAAAGTATTTTTATCTTCGATACAAATCAAACTGTGACAGTTGTGCTGGCCGATTTGGAACAGTTTAACGGAGAAAAACACATCAATGGGAAATCGATTTTTATCGATAAAATTATAGTCCAGCAGCAGGATACCCAGTCAGGCACTTTTACCTTGTTGGTTACAGGTAATGTAAATGGCCAGAAAGATTTTGAGGAAACACTTGATTTTGCCGGGTTCGCCCTGGAGAAGAAAGAAGAACCTGTTAACAAGCCGACTGACTACAACATGACAAAAAGAGCAAGTATACAAATCGCTCATGACAAAAATATTTATGAATCAAACTTTGACACATTCTATCGGGAAAATAATCGATGAGTTTGCGCTTCAACTCAAGGACTTTATAACTATCAGTTCTTCAAATAACGACGGAATACCATATGCATATACCCAGGATGACATGCAAAACACTTTGCTCACTGATATAAGATATGATTATCGGGATAAGAAATTATGCCTCAAGGTAAAATATAAGAATGATATTAGCCCGGAACTGTATATACCTTTTGATTGTAACGAATATTATAAGACTTTTGTTACTGTCAACCAGTCAGAAGCAAGGAAGTATTATCAAAGTGGTATATTGCATTATTTGGAAGAAATAGGTGATGGAGGATATTTGTTCAGCAAATTGTTAATTGCACGGACAGGCTTTCTGGTTCAATACCAATCAGCTTCGGCTTTTAGTCAAGGTATTAATTATACTGCCAAACTGCTAAGCTCCAACCATCAGGAACTTGCCCAATTTGATATGGTAATCAGTGGATTCAGGGATTTGAATAATTTGAAGAATGAATTGATAATCACCGGAGGAGAATACTCCGATTTTATTCAAGAAAGACTCAAAAGAAACGCAAATCTGGATGAATTAATAAGGAATACGTTCAAAAACAATATAAGCAATCTTCATTTTCTTATTAATAACACCCGACTGCTTTATTCCGATTCCGACCATTCATTATACAATAATGAAAACAAGCCACTCTACTTCAATGATGTATATATAGAATATCAATCAATTGTAAAAGAAACAGATGGCAGTTTTACGATGCTTGTAAAATTGTCATCGGTAAACGGAAGGATCCTTGACGAAATCATTCCAATAAAGCGTTTCTTATTAAGCAGTGACTTAAATAACTAAGAAGGATTTCATTATTGAAACAACACGCCGGGTATTTCTAGATAAATAATAAGATTGTTCGAAAGCGTTTGTGAAATTCAGAAGTTCTGCCTATTTTTGCTCTCATTATGAAAAGACAGTCACTTCTCTCCTACTGATGTGGCGATAGGCTCATGCAGTACATCTTTCCTTCAGGCACAGACCGCCGTAGAAAAAGGTCTGAAGAGTATCAATCGCCCTTCTGCCGAGGCCATTGTAGCTTTCTGGCCGATGATGCGCTGCAAGGACGTGAAGCCGGCATGATTGGCTCGCGCGTGGCAGCCCGCTACCTGGTTTCCTGTCTTCAAGAAGCTGGCATCGCTCCTCTGTATGATGATTCATATTACCAGCCTTTCGAAGCCTGTGCCAAGGAACGGCAGCAGAAAGGCCGTTGGCAGGTACACCCTGATTCCATTGCCCAGTTGAAGCAGGGTACGCACCGCTCGCTCCGCATGGCTAATGTGTTAGGTATGATTCCGGGAGAACGGACCAATGAGTACGTAGTGGTAGGCGCGCATTTCGATCATCTGGGTATTGATGAAACACTGGCAGGTGACAAAATCTACAACGGAGCCGACGACAATGCGTCGGGTGTATCGGCCGTGATGCAGATTGCCCGTGCTTTCAGACCAGTGGCAAAAAGCCCCTGCGCAACGTCATCATCGCATTTTGGATGGAGAAGAGAAAGGACTTTTAGGCTCTAAGTATTTCATGCAGCACTGCGATTTTGTAAAGGATATCAAAGGTTATCTGAATTTCGATATGATTGGCCGGAACAATCGGCCGGAACAACCTGAGCACGTGGTGTACTTCTATACGGAAGCACATCCGGCACTGGGTCAGTGGCTCAAGGATGACATTGCCCGTTATGGGTTGAAACTGCAACCGGATTACCGCCCGTGGGACCGTCCGGTGGGAGGAAGCGACAATGCTTCGTTTGCTGTACACGACATTCCCATCATCTGGTATCACACTGACGGACATCCGGATTACCACCAGCTTCTGACCATGCCGACAAGCTGAACTGGGAGAAGGTGGTGGAAATTACCAAGCTTCTTTCCTCAATGCCTGGAACCTGGCTAACGAGAAATCGTATTAACCGTCATCCTATACCGAACAGTTTCATGTCCGCTTCGGGGGTAGTAATGCCTCCGATGCCGAACTGTTCTACCAGCACTTTGGCTACGTTGGGCGAAGGAAGGCCGGAAGCGTAGGACCCAGGTGGATATGCTTCACGCCCAGGCTCAAGAGGGCCAGCAGGACGATGACCGCCTTTTGTTCGTACCAGGCAATGTTGTACATGATGGGGAGTTCGTTGATGTCGTTCAACTGGAAGACTTCCTTCAGCTTCAGGGCAATGACGGCCAGTGAGTAGCTGTCGTTACATTGTCCGGCATCAAGCACACGGGGAATTCCTTGAATATCGCCTAACGGAAGCTTGTTGTAACGGTACTTCGCGCAACCGGCCGTAAGGATGACCGTATCTTTCGGAAGTGCCTGAGCAAAGTCGGCATAGTAGTCGCGGCTCTTCATGCGTCCGTCACATCCGGCCATGACCACAAACTTGCGAATGGCACCGCTCTTTACGGCTTCTACTACCTTGTCAGCCAATTGCATTACCTGATTATGAGCAAATCCGCCGATAATCTCTCCCTGCTCCAGCTCTACAGGCGGCTGGCATTGTTTGGCCAGTGCGATGACCTCTGAAAAATCCTTGTGGCCGTCGGCATCCGTGGCAATATGCTTGCATCCGGGATACCCCGTCGAATTGGCCGTAAACATCCGTTCCTTATAAGTCGCATTTTCCAGTGGCGGCACGATACAGTTGGTAGTAAATACGATCGGGCCGTTGAATGCCGTAAATTCTTCGCGCTGCTTCCACCAGGCATTTCCATAGTTCCCTACAAAATGCTTGTATTTCTTGAAAGCCGGATAATAATGCCCCGGGAGCATTTCACTATGCGTGTACACGTCTACTCCCGTACCTTCAGTCTGACGCAAAAGCTCCTCCAGGTCGTGCAAGTCGTGTCCGCTGATCAGGATACCCGGATTCTTCCCTACTCCGATGTTTACCTTTGTCAGTTCCGGATGTCCGTAGCGGGTGGTGTTGGCACGGTCCAGCAAGGCCATTACCTGTACTCCGTGCTGCCCGGCCTCAAGTACCAGAGCCACTAGCTCATCCGCTCCCATTGTCTGTGTGGTGATACGCGCCAAAGCCGATTGCATAAAGGCATGAATGCCTCGTCGGCAAATCCCAGACGCATGGCATGTTCGTGGTAAGCTGCCATTCCTTTCAGTCCGTACATCAGCAGTTCTTTCAATGAGCGAAGGTCCTCGTTCGGTTCTCTCAACACTCCTACGGAAGCTGACTTGGCAGGTATTCTTCCTCCTTACCGTTCCATGTCAGTTCATCCGCTTCCGGTAGGACGATACCTGCTTCCACGGCACGTACCTTCAAACGATCGCGCAGTTCCAGTCCCTTTCTCACACGAGCCAGGATACTTTCATCGTCAAAATTGGCATTGGTAATTGTAGAGAAAAGTGCGTCGGTGACAAACTCATTCGTACCAGCTTCCACTTCGTATCCCTTCGTGCGCAAGGCATCGGCAGCCACCGACACGCCGCGCACCACAAAGAGCAACAAATCCATGTAGCGTGCGGTGGTATCTTTCTTTCCGCATACTCCTCTCAACACACATCCAGTGCCTTTAGCCGCTTCCTGACACTGATAACAAAACATATTTCCTTCCATATTCTTTCTTGGGTTATTATTGATTTTTCATTAAGTTTGCGCAAAGATGAGGAATCCTGCACGGGATTTCTGTCACCTATGTGACACGCAACCCAAAGAAAAGTTAAAAGAAAGATGCATACCGAAATTTTGAGCCGAATGAGCCTGTTTGAAGGCTGTGACCCGGAGGCACTTTATCAGTTGCTCCGTGAAGCCCCGAACAGTCTGCGCACATATAAGGAAGGAGAATTCATTGCCCGTCAGGGTGACGTGTGCCGCTCCTTGTTTATTCTGATAAAGGGACATGTGAGGACACAAATGGAGAATGCCGAGGGCAAGCAGCTCACCATAGACTGGATTAAGGCACCCGACATTCTGGCACCGGCTTTTATCTATGCTCGGAGAATCGTTTTCCGGTAAATGTGGAAGCCACAGAACTTTGTGAGGTACTTGTAATGGACCGGACACGTTTTGAGGAATTCATGCATGCCCAGCGGCTGTAATGCGGAATTTCATCGCCACGATATCCGACCGGAGTTTGTTCCTGAGCCGAAAACTGAACGAGTTTGCCTTGCAAAGTTTGAAATCACGCCTGCTGAACTACCTGAAAATGCACGGAGGCATCCACAACCAGCAGGAAGTGGCCTTTATCTTAGGAGTGGCACGTCCGTCACTGGCCCGTGCCTTGTCTGAACTGATTGCTGAAGGAAAAGTCACCATGTCCGGCAAACAGGTGATTCTTCACTCTGCCGACTGACATTTATTTGAGTGAGTCGTCTTCCTCTACCGGAAGCATATCGTGCTGGATGTTGTTCATGCTTCCCCACAAGCTATAGCGAGCCTCCGGATTCATGGCTTCCAGGCGTGCCAGCACCTCTTTCATATCCGAACGGTGAGAATCTTTCTCGTACGGGCAGTTCTTCACCTGCTTGCGGAAACCACGGAGAGCGGCCATCTCCTTTAGGTCGGCTTCGTGTACCAGACACATGGGGCGGATAATGGTCATGTCAAACTTGCGCATCACCAGGCGCGGCGGCATGGTGCTGAATGCTCCCTGAAAGGTCATGTTCATCAGCAGGGTTTCCAGTATGTCGTCCATGTGATGTCCCAAAGCGATTTTGTTGCATCCCTGCTCTTTGGCCACGGTGAAAAGGGCCTTGCGGCGATTCCATGAGCAGAGAAAGCACGGCGACTTTCGCGTATCGGTCGACGGATCGAACTCCGTTTCATAACACACGTAGGGCACTCCCAAACTTTCGGCATATTCGCGCAGGTAAGTCTGGTCGGATTCGTATGCAATGTTCTTCATCACCACGTGCGCCGCCACCACCGAAAACTTCGGCTTGTAGATGCGCGAACGTCGGGCCAGCAACTCCAGCAAGGCCAGCGAATCCTTTCCTCCCGAAAGACCCACCAGAATACGGTCGCCCTCCTCTATCAGCTTGTAATTCATCACTCCTTTCATAAACCGCTGGTTGATGCGGCGCATCAGGCGGTCTTCTTCCGTCATTTTTCCCATATCGTATGTTGTTAAAACGGCGACGAATTACGAAACGCCCGAACCACAGGTCCTCGTTACAGATTTTTATCAAGTCAGCCGGAGCGTACGCTTTGACAATAGCACATTATTTACTACATTCGCAAAAATAAACACACAAAAGTTCTGCCTGAATGAAAAATAGCAGAACAGAAAATGGCATAATTCCAAGAATATTTCTACATTTGAGAAACTTTTAGACACAGAAACGATGAAAAAAAGATATTTGCTTCCTCTGCTGGCTATTTGTTGCGCAGGAGGAACTTCTGCCCAAAGCTTAAGTCAGGCACAGAAATGGTTTAATAATAAAGAATTCGATAAGGCCAAACCCGTGTTCAAGCGCCTGGTGAAACAGTCTCCTTCGAATGCCAATTACAATTTCTGGTATGGCGCCTGCTGTTACGAGACTGGCGAACTGCAGGAATCACTTCCTTATCTGGAAAAGAGTGCCGAACGTAAGGTAATCAACGGTTATCTTTACCTGAGTAAAGCGTATGCCGACCTCTACCGTTTCGACGAAGCCATTGAGAATCTGGATGAACATATCTACTGGCTGGAAAGAAAAAACGTGATGCTTCTGAAGTGGAAGGCTTGATGGAGCATTACCGCATGGGGTCCCGCATGATAAGAGGTGTAGAGAATGTGGCTGTTATCGACAGTTTCGTAGTTGATAAAGCGAATTTCCTTGAAGCTATAAATCCACGAAGAATCCGGAAAATCGGTCTGACAGGAGAAAGTGACTGTACGGAATTTACCAATGGAATGAAGGATAAGAAAATCCTCTCTCACCGTTTGCCGGGAACCAATCAGAAAGTGCTGTACACCAGTGCTACATTAGGTGGCGACTGGATCGTTCCTGAAAAGGTTAAAGGACTGGAAGACCTGGGCACCGACCTGAACTATCCGTTCATGAACTCCGATGGTATTACCTTGTATTTTGCAGCCAAAGGTGAAGCCAGCTTAGGCGGATACGATATTTTCATCACCCGCTATGATGCAGAGGATGGAAGCTACCTGAAGCCCGATAACATGGGATTCCCGTTCAACTCCCCCTTTAACGATTACATGTATGCCATCGACGACTTCAACGACTTAGGCTGGTTTGCTTCCGACCGCTATCAGCCGGAAGGAAAAGTCTGCGTGTACGTGTTTGCCCCCCAACAATTCCAAACGGGGTGTACGACTATGATACGACCGACCCAGCTTTGCTGACCAATGTAGCTATGTTGAACGTATCCGCCATACGTGGAACGATGCCGATAAGGTACGTATCGCTAAACAGCAATTGGCACAGGTGATGTACGGAGGCAATGAAACTCAAAAAAAAGGTGATTTCCGTTTCGTGGTGGACGATAACGCCATCTATCACACCCTTGGCGATTTCCGTTCGGCCGATGCACGGAAGAAATTTCAGTTGCTCCAGCAGAAGGAAAAGGATTTGGATACGATGATTGATGCACTTGACAGAGTACGGGCAAGTACGCTTCTGGTAATCAGAGCACAAAAGGCCAGCTGACTCCCGGCATACTGGACCAGGAAAAACGGGTGAAGGAATTGCGCGAGGAGATAGATCGTCTGACCCTCGACATCCGGAACACGGAAATCCGCAAGCTCAAGAATCCTTAATATATTCACATAACCATGGAAACACTGATTATCATTGCACTCATCGTAGGCGGATTGATACTTTTTGCCATAGAGTCTTCCTGATTCCCGGCATCAGCATAGCGGGAATCGGGTCGGCGGTATGCGTTCTGTATGCCATCTATTCCGCTTTTACATCGCTCGGTTCGGAGGCTGGATTCATTACCTTAGGAGTTTCCCTGTTGGCATCATCGGCGTGACGTGGTGGTTCATGCGCTCTAAGACCGTAGACCGCCTGTCGCTGAAGAAAACGCTCGACTACCGCCCCTCACCTTTTGAAGGAATGGACCTGAAACCAGGTGACAAAGGCATAAGTGTTACCCGCCTGACCCTGATAGGTAATGCCGACTTCAACGGACACATCATCGAGGTACAATCGGCCGACGGATCATCGATGAAAAAACGCCGGTAGAAATTGTCCGTATCAACGAAACTACTGTTTACGTGAAGCAGGCCTAATCCCCTTCTCCCTTTTTGTATTCACTTTTAAATCTAAGTTATATGATTAATCCCGCTTATCTTCCGTTTATACTGGCCGGAGGTGTCATCATCTTTCTGGTCATATTCTTTCACTACGTGCCTTTCTTTCTCTGGCTTTCGGCCAAGGTGTCGGGTGTAAAGATTTCGCTCATCCAATTGTTCCTGATGCGTATCCGTAACGTGCCGCCTTACGTCATCGTGCCTGCCATGATTGAAGCCCACAAGGCCGGACTGAGCACCATTACGCGCGACGAGTTGGAAGCTCACTATATGGCCGGCGGACACGTGGAAAAGGTGGTACATGCGCTGGTATCGGCATCAAAAGCCAACATCGACCTGTCTTCCAGATGGCCACCGGAATCGACCTGGCCGGACGCGACGTGTTCGAAGCTGTACAGATGTCGGTTAACCCGAAGTAATTGACACCCCTCCTGTGACCGCTGTAGCCAAAGACGGTATCCAGTTGATAGCCAAGCTCGTGTAACCGTACGCGCCAACATCCGCCAATTAGTGGGTGGTGCCGGTGAAGACACCGTACTGGCCCGTGTAGGCGAAGGTATTGTCTCCTCCATCGGTTCCTCCGAAAACCACAAATCGGTACTCGAAAACCCCGACTCCATCTCCAAACTTGTGTTGCGTAAGGGACTGGATGCCGGTACTGCCTTCGAAATTCTTTCCATTGATATTGCCGACATCGATATAGGCCGTAACATCGGAGCTTCCTTGCAGATAGACCAGCCAACGCCGACAAAAACATCGCTCAGGCAAAGGCTGAGGAACGTCGTGCTATGGCT